>Ga0209345_10000917_pt1 | contig 37719 bp, 47 predicted proteins | sample Cruoilmetagenom7_FD_187294 | JGI IMG/M metagenome (GOLD analysis project Ga0209345, IMG submission 187294) | Oil polluted marine microbial communities from Coal Oil Point, Santa Barbara, California, USA - Sample 7 (SPAdes) (version 2) | ecosystem: Environmental > Aquatic > Marine > Oil seeps ...
GGATAATTAACTGAGGGAAAAAAAGAAATGAACCTTAATCTTGCGAGAACCTTTAAAGAGAATTTCGGTCTGAAGGTCTTTGCCACATTTATGATATTTATATTTGTCATGTGTTTTTCCTTCACTACCTTTTTCATCCATCACCAGAGCAGGTCCATGACAGATACTTTGATAAAGAAGGGGAAACTGCTTACAGGGATTCTTGCTCACAACTCAAGGATCGGTGTGTTTTCAGAGAATAAAGGTCTGCTCAAGGACCCTGTTGAGGGGGTTTTCGAACAGGAGGAGGTGAGAGAGGTTTGTGTATTCAATCAAGAAGGGAAGCTATTGAAGAAGCAGGTGGTGCCTGGGGCAACTGCCGGGAACGAATCAGTTAGAGAGGATGAGAGAAGCCGGAGCGAACTCTTTGAAAAACTCAGGGGCTCCGGTTCTTCCCTTTATCTTGAGGGCAACGACAGGTTAGAGTTTTGGTCACCGGTAATCTCAAGTCCGGGATATTCTATGGAGGAATCTCTGTTTTTTGAAGAGGATTCACTCCGTAAAAAGCAGCGTGTAATCGGATTCGTAAAGATAACGCTAAACAAGGAAATACTAAACAAACAGCTTAATAACTTGTTGTTTAGAAGTATCTCTATAGGGATTATCTTTTTGACAATTGGATCCAGCGCTATATATCTTTTGGTTCAAGGGATGACACGACCCCTTAATCGATTGACCGAAGCTGTTAAAACCCTTGAGAGAGGAGGGGATGTCAAGAAAGTTCCTGTTGAGACAAAGGATGAAGTGGGAAAACTAGCAAAGGCCTTCAATATCATGTCTCAATCCCTGAAGAGAAGGGAAAGAGAAAAGCATGAACTGGAAGAACAACTCAGGCACACACAAAAGATTGAGGCTATCGGCACCCTTGCCGGCGGTATAGCTCATGACTTTAATAACATCCTTGCAGGCATTATGGGTTACACAGAGTTAGCTTTGTTAGACGCTCCTCAAGGCACCTTGCTGCAGCGTAATTTGGATGAGATATTGACGGTCAGCAGACGTGCGGTAGACATGGTGAAGCAGATCCTCACCTTCAGTCGCAAGAGCAGACAGGAACAAGAGCCCATATACATCAGTCTTATTATCAAAGAAGCCCTCAAGATGCTGCGCGCTTCGCTGCCGAGTACCATAGAGATTCGTCAGAACATCGAGACAAGCTTAACCCCTGTCTTGGCCAATCCGACCCAAATACATCAGGTGTTGACTAACCTTTGTACCAACGCGGCCCATGCGATGCGGGATAATGGCGGTGTACTGGAGATAAGTCTCGCAGATGTGGCCATCGAAGAGGATGCTTCTGCCCAGTATCCGGATTTGAACCCAGGAAAATACCAGAGACTGACCGTCAGCGACACAGGCCACGGTATGTCCCCTGTGCTCAAGGAACGGATATTCGAGCCATTTTTCACAACCAAGAAACCTGGAGAAGGGACAGGTATGGGCTTGGCTGTGGTTCACGGGATCGCTAAGAGTCATGACGGCTCGGTTGCTGTGCATAGCGAGCAGGAAAAAGGGACGACCTTTCAAGTATTCTTCCCCACGGTTGACAGCGCGGCCGTGACCGAACACGTATATCCTGATACCATTCCCGTTGGTAAAGAACTAATACTCTTGGTTGATGACGAAAATGCCCTGGTGGATATTGGTTGCCAAACGTTGGAAAATCTTGGCTACCAAGTCATCGCCAAAACGAGCAGCACAGAGGCCTTGGAGGCCTTTCGGGCACAACCTGAAGAATTCGATCTAGTCATAACCGATATGACCATGCCGAATATGACCGGCGTGGATCTTGCGAAAGAAATCATGCGCATCAGGTCTGATATGCCTATTATCCTCTGTACCGGATTCAGCGATTCAATCTCGGAGGATGAGGCGTTGGCTTTGGGCATCCGGGAGTTTACAATGAAACCCTTCAGCACACTAGAGATAGCCACAATTATTAGACGCGCTCTGCAGGGATAGTGACAAGAAAGGAGGGATCATCGTGCATAATGGGGAGATTCTGCTGATTTATTGCTCATACCGCAAATGGTTAGGTGCTAGGTACTAGGTACTAGGTGATAGGTGATAGGTGTTATAGATTTTCAGATATTAAATTTCACAAGGCCAGAGGGAGGAAACCGAGTAAGTCGTACATTGTAGTACGTCGTCGAGGGTTCCGACCGATAACGCAGTGAAATTTAATATATGGAAATCTATAGGTGTTCGAGTGGATTACCCCAGTAATACGCGATGAGCCGAAAGGATATCATGAGTACAGACAAGCTGACGATTATCGGTGGCGGGTTGGCGGGATGTGAGGCTGCATGGCAGGCGGCAAACAGAGGTATAAGCGTGACACTATATGAGATGAAACCTAAAAGGTTTTCTCCTGCCCACCTTTCCAATAATCTAGCAGAACTTGTGTGCAGCAACTCCCTTCGATCAAACTCTCTGGAGAATGCATCCGGGCTTCTTAAAGAGGAGATGCAAAGAATGAATTCCCTCATCATCAAGGCTGCCCATGAAACCAGAGTGCCTGCCGGAAGTGCCTTAGCTGTGGACAGAGAAGGGTTTTCCGAGTTCATTACCCATGCCCTTGAAGGGGCCGATCACGTTGAGATTATTCGTGAAGAGACCACCAGGATCATAGGAGACACACTTACAATAGTGGCTACCGGGCCTCTCACCTCTCGAGCCCTTGGGGATGAAATCAAAAACCTTACAGGAGAGGACTATCTCTATTTCTACGACGCAATAGCGCCGATTGTCGAGACAGACTCCATCGACTTCAACGTAGCCTTCAGGAGCTCCAGGTATGGGAAGGGCGGGGATGATTACATAAACTGCCCCATGACGAAAGATCAGTACCACAACTTTCTAGGTGCCCTGATGGAGGCAGAAAAGGTACTTCCCAGAGATTTTGAAAAGACGGTTCCGTTCGAAGGGTGCATGCCTATAGAGGATATGGCGGAGAGAGGAAGGGACACATTACTTTTTGGGCCGATGAAGCCGGTAGGTCTTACAAACCCCAAGACCGGCAGACAGCCCTACGCGGTTGTCCAACTAAGGCAGGACAACCGCTATGGAACCCTTTACAATATGGTGGGATTTCAAACAAGACTCAAGTGGAACGAACAAGAAAGGATATTCCGTATGATCCCCGGGCTGGAACATTCAGAATTAGTTCGCTTAGGCAGCCTCCATCGCAATACTTTCATTGATTCTCGAAAGTTACTGGGGGCATCCCTCCAATTGAGAAAGCATCCCCTAATTCTCTTTGCGGGCCAGATTATTGGGGTAGAGGGATATGTAGCTTCCTCAGCTATGGGACTACTTGCCGGAATTAACGCTAGCCGATTGATACTCAAACTCCCATTGATCCCCCCTCCTGTAACTACTGCTATCGGTGCGCTGGTTGGTTACATTACTGAGACCAGCGACAGAAACTTCCAACCGATGAATATTAACTTCGGACTATTTCCACCCCTTGAAAGCAAAGTTAAGAGAGAGGTTAAAAGAAAAAAGATGGTACAGAGGGCTCTGGCCGATTTTGAGGTATGGAAAGATAGTTTGGCACAATGAGAAAGATTATGGGCGGGGCATCTTTCTCCTAAACAGGTTTTTAGAATTTAATATGTGAAAATCAATAGAAGTTACAACCGTAGTTCAACTATACTTGCCCTAACCTTATCAGCCGATTTCTTAACCTCTGCTTTCTCTTCATCTGTAAGTTCGACCTCAATGACCTCTTCAACCCCGTTCGATCCGAGTTTGACAGGAACTCCGAAGTATATGTCATTCAACCCGTATTCCCCTTCCAGATAAGCAGCACAGGGAACTATCCGCTTCTTGTCCTTGAGGATGGCCTCTGCCATCTGGATAGCCGATGCCGATGGTGAGTAAAAAGCACTCCCTCTCTTTAGCAAAGAGACTATCTCCCCTCCAGCCGCTCTAGTTCTTTCGACGATCTTATCTATCTTTTCCTTACTCATAAACTGTGTAATAGGCACACCGGAAACGGTGCAGTAACGAGGCACAGGAACCATATCATCCCCATGGCCTCCCAGTATGAATGCCTGAATATCCTTCACGGACACATCAAGTTCCATGGCAATAAATGTGCAAAGTCTGGCAGTATCCAAGATACCGGCCATACCCATAACCCTGTTCTTTGGGAATCCGCTAACCTTCTTCACAAGGTACGCCATAGTATCCAGGGGGTTTGTGACCACTATAATAACACAATTTGGAGACCTTTTTGTAATCTCTATGGTTACCGACTGGATAATCTCTTTGTTCTTCTCCAAAAGGTCTTCTCTGCTCATACCCGGTTGTCGGGGAAACCCAGAAGTGATAATCACTACATCTGAATCAGTCGTCTCGTCATAGCCATTGGTACCGATGACCCTGACATCAAATCCTTCCACCGGCCCGGTCTCTAAAAGGTCCAAGGCTTTCCCCTGAGGAACCCCTTCTACGACGTCTACCAATACAATGTCACAAATCTCTTTTTCTGCTGCCCAATGAGCAGCAGTAGCTCCAACATTACCTGCGCCTACGATAGTAATCTTCTTCCTTCCCATCTTGCTACTTCCCCCCGTTCCTATAGGTTTCTTCATTCACAGGCCTTGTCCAAGCCCCTCTATTACAGGTTTTCCCCCTCGCTCAGAAGAGCGCTGACAGCCTTTAACAATTCTTTCAACTCGAAAGGTTTAATGAATGTGTACTGAGCGCCCAACCCCTTGGCGACGAGGAGGTGATCTTCCGGTCCTATACGGCCTCCTCCGGAGATGGCTATAATCTTCACAGCCGGCGAACCGCGTCGTAGTTCCATAATCGTTTCTATGCCGTCCTTCTCAGGCATAACTACATCTGTGATGATCAAGTCTACCCGTTTCTCACTGTACAGATTCATGCCGACTTTACCATCAGGGGCATCAATTACCTCGTATCCTGAGCGTTCTAACGTCTGCCGCAACATTCCCCGCATTTGATCATCGTCTTCTATGACAAGAATACGTGCCATCGCTCAAACCTCCCTACCATTATTATCAGTAAAGGTCGAATAATCCAGGCCATCTCGCGAATCACAATATATTTCAAAACAAACTCACCAGAGACTTACGGGGCTTCATTTTTATCTCTAATATCATGTCTCCTTTCATTTTACAACCTTTTTCATCGCACATCCAGGGGCGGGATCAATATAACTTCCCCATAAGTTAATTTCGTCTCTGTCCCTTAGCCATTTTTAGCCATCTTGGTGAGGATTTCTTTGCCTACCGTTTCACAAATCTACGGAAGGTGAATCCTCAGCGCCATGCTTCAGTATCCAACGAGTAACAATCTATGAAAGGGCGGCCACTATGACAAAGCAGGTTGCAATAAAGAGGCTATGGTCAATTGTAACCGTCGCAAAGAAAAGATATTCCTTGCATTATAACGATTTTTGATATATATATACGCATCTAATACGCATCTACACGATGTTCATGTGTTTGTATTTATGAAGTCGGTTTATCTTTTGACCTGAATACCGCACAATAAGGACGCTCTTATGAAATACTGGCGGAAACCATTGGATTATGAAGAGGCTAAGATCCCTCTGGGGAGGGTGACGATCATTGAGGATCGATGCAAAGGGTGTGCCTTTTGTGTTGAATATTGCCCAAACGATGTCTTAGAACTATCGAAGAACTTCAACAAAAAGGGCTACCATCCCCCCTATGTCCAAAAACCGGAGGGTTGTGTTAACTGTGGTTTTTGTGAAGTAATTTGCCCTGAATTTGCCATATACGTAGAAGAATCGGATCAATAAAGGAGATTTGGACCTTGGTAGAAACAGAACAATTTATTATGGGAGATGTAGCCTGCGCAGAAGGAGCTATTGCCAGTGGATGCCGGTTCTTCGCCGGTTATCCCATAACCCCGGCAACGGAGATCGCAGAAAGGATGGCCAAGAGGCTACCTCAAGTTGGAGGCACCTATATTCAAATGGAAGATGAGATGGCCTCCATGGCAGCAATCCTGGGGGCATCCTGGGGGGGGCTCAAGTCCATGACATCCACTTCAGGTCCGGGTTTTAGCCTGATGATGGAAAATATAGGTCTCGGCATTATTATGGAGGTGCCTTGCGTCGTGGTTAATGTTCAAAGGGCCGGACCTTCAACAGGTCTCCCTACCCTCTGCGCTCAGGGAGATGTAATGCAGGCCAGATGGGGTTCTCACGGTCATTATGAAATAATTGCTTTAAGTGCCAGTTCACCTCAAGAATTATTCGATGTTACGATAAAAGCGTTTAACCTTTCTGAGAGGTATCGTATTCCAGTGTTAGTCCTGACCGATGAGGTTGTAGGACACATGACAGAAAAAGTAATTATTCAGCCATCTGACCGGATCGAGATTTATTCTCGTAAGATATCAAACCTTTCTCCTCAAGAATATCTGCCGTACCTTCCTGATGAGGATATGGTTGCTCCCATGGTTGGGGTCGGCGAAGGGTATAATATCCACTCCACAGGCTTGACTCACGATGAGAGGGGATATCCTGTTATAACGGCCGCTGTTCAAAAAGAGATGATGGACAGATTAATTTACAAGATTCGCAATAATGTGGATAACATATTAGAATACGAGGAGATTGAGACAGCGGACGCTGAAATGATCCTTATTGCTTACGGAATCTCTGCTCGTCCGGCGTTGAAGGCGCTTGAGATGGCAAGGGAGAAGGGGGTCAAGTGCGGGATGTTGAAGCTCATTACAATATGGCCTTTTCCGGAGAAGAAGATCAAGGAACTTGCCTCCCAGGTTAAAGGATTTATAGTGCCTGAGATAAACTACGGTCAGGTATACCTAGAAGTGGAGCGATGTGTAGCAGGAAAGGCTAAGACTGTCTTGATAAGCCATGCGGGAGGATCAATATTTCATCCTGATAAAATCCTTGAGGTGATTACTAAACTATGAAAAAACAGGGACTCAAAGAATTGGACGGAATGCCGGGGAAGCATCCCCTAAGTGCTCTACTTCGAGAGGACAGGATGCCCCATATCTGGTGTCCCGGGTGTGACATCGGCACAATATTCTCCAGTTGTCTCACCGCTATCCACGAATCGAAGAAAGATTATAATAGTTTTGCCTTAATTTCAGGGATAGGATGTTCTGGAAGGGCTGCCGGGTATGTTAAACTAGATTCTTTTCATACTACCCACGGCCGGGCAATACCATTTGCCACAGGTCTTAAAATTGCAAAACCCAAAATGAAGATAATCGTCTTCAGCGGTGATGGAGACATCTTTACCATAGGTGGGAATCACTTTATTCATGCAGCTCGCAGAAATATGGATTTGACTGTTATATGCGTTAACAATTTTACCTACGGTATGACGGGTGGACAAGTAGCATCTTCCACCCCCTTCAATGCCAAGACGAGTACCACCCCTGAGGGAAACTTTGAAACGCCCTTCAACCTATCTTATATAGCGGCTGCGGCCGGCGCAGTTTATGTTTCCAGGTGGACTACCCTCCACATAAGGCGTCTGACCAGTTCTATTCTTGAGGCCTTTAATAAAAAGGGTTTCTCTTTTGTTGAAGTAGTGTCATCATGTCCCACCTCGTTCGGCAGGAAAAATAAACTGGGCACCCCTTTACATATTATACAGCACTTCCACAAGATCAGTGTAATTAGGAACGGAATCCACCCAAAGGATGCCAACCTGGACATAGGAAAAGAGATAGTGGTAGGCAAATTCGTAGATATTGAAAGACCTACATTCTTTGACCTAAGACAGGATATATATCCGGTCGAAAAAGAAGAGGAAGTATAGATTATGACCAAAACGGTTTATCACGAAATCATAATCAGCGGATACGGAGGACAGGGGGTTATCCTAAATGGTAGTATCCTAGGTAAGGCAGCCGCTATCCACGATAAGATAAACGCCACATTAGTGCAATCCTACGGGCCGGAAGCCAGAGGAGGAGCCTGTTCCGCTCATGTAATTATCTCTGGGTCGCCTATCTCTTATCCCTATGTACACAAACCCTATATCTTGATCAGTATGTCTCAAGAGGGTTATGAAACAAACATCGATTTACTCCGATCCGATGGCCTCGTCTTAACAGATTCGGACCTCGTAAAGAAAAGGAAAAATGACGGCTGTGACCTGTCATATTCTGTTCCGGCTACTCGTATTGCTGAGAAACTGGGAAATAAAATGATGGCCAATATCGTCATGCTGGGATATTTAGCCGCCGTTTCTGATGCCGTCAATATAGAATCCCTGAGAAAGGCAGTAAAAGACTCAGTTCCAAAAGGAACCGAAGAGAATAACCTAAAGGCTTTTGAAGCCGGATACAAGTATCGGTTAAAGCAGAAACGGAGGTAAGGCTAAGGGGGTATAGTGTTCCATGACCACAGAAAGTTATAGTGCCTTGATAATAGGTAGTAAAATCGAATCACTCAAGGCTGCCCACGACTTAGCCACCATAGGTCATAGGGTAGTCCTGATAGAAGAGGAGGCGGAGTTAAAGGCATCGCTTGAAAACACGGAGGTCCTGCCTTCGGGGGGCAGGTCATGGTACGCGATTCATCCCTTGCTCATGGCAGTGCGCAACCACCCTCTAATTGATATAGTCACCTCATCGATAGTTGATGAGATTCAACATTCCAGGGACGGATTTTCTGCCTTTATCCATAACAAGCCCTGTTATATAGATACAGAACTATGTTGTTTCTGCGGTCGCTGCAAGGAAATATGCCCTGTACAATTGCCTGGGTCGCCAAAAAAGGCTGTAGACTGTATCTCCGAAAGGGGCATTCCCCGGGCCTTTTTTATAGACAAACGCAAGAGGCCTCCATGCCAGAGGAGCTGTCCCCTGGGCATTAATATCCAAGGGTATATCGCACTTGTCGCCGACGGAAAGTTTAGGGAAGCCCTGAACCTGATTAGAGAAAGTACCCCCCTTGTTGGGATCTTAGGCCGGATATGCCACCATCCCTGCGAAACCGAGTGCCGCCGGAGCGAGGTAGATGATCCCATTGCCATATGCTCACTCAAGAGGTTTGTGTCGGACCATGAGTTGAAAGACCCCCCCTGTGATATAAGTCTCCCTGAGCCTAAGGAGAGATATCAGGAAAAGATAGCTATTATCGGTTCTGGACCTGCCGGATTAACTGCGGCATGGGAGTTAACCAGACTGGGATATGAGGCTACAATATTTGAAGCTCTCCCAGTGACTGGTGGGATGCTACGAACCGTCATTGCAGGTTATCGTCTCTCACAATCCATTGTGGATTATGAGATCGACGCGTTGAAAAAGATGGGAATAAAAATAATTACTAACAGTCCCATCGGCACAGGCAAAAGCATCTACAACCTCTTTGAAGAGGGATTTAATGCAATCCTGGTAGCTACCGGAGCTGATGTCAACAAGAAGCTTGGGCTCAGTGGCGAAACCCTCATAGGAGTTTATCAATCTATCCCTTTTCTAAAAAGGATCAACCTGAGGGAAAAGCTCTCTGTCGGAAAAAAGGTGGTCGTAATTGGAGGGGGGAATGCTGCCCTGGAATCTGCAAGAACTGCTGTTCGTCTTGGCGCCGAGGATGTGAACATCTTATACCGGCGGACAAGTAAAGAGATGCCTGGGGATAAAGTTGAGCTCTTACTCACCATTGAAGAAGGGATAAAAATCAATTACCTTGTAAATCCTACAATGTTTATCGGAAAAGATGGCCGACTGACTGGGGTTAAGTGTATACAAATGGACCTGGGAGAAGTGGAAACGAATGGGAAACGCAGACCAATTCCCAGGAAGGGTTCTGAATTCGTTTTAGATGCCGACACAGCAATCGTGGCCATTGGGCAGGAACCAGACCTTTCCTTTATTGATGAGGGAAGCCCCATAAGGATTTCTCGACACAGTACTATCAAGGTAAATCAAGCTTACCACACCGAGCAAAAGGCTGTGCTCGCAGCTGGGGATGTAGTCACAGGTTCGGCAACCGTAGCCCAGGCCATGGGAGCTGCTAAAAAGGCTGCTCTGTCTATTCATCGTTATCTTCGAGGAGAACCCTGGCAAGAGGCAGAAGACAGGGAAGACGCGAAGCGCGATTACGAATCGATAGACCCTGACACCCCCCGTGCTTTGAGGACGGTCATGCCTGTAAGACAAACGGAAGACAGACGAGATAATTTTCTTGAGGTAGAGCTAGGCTATACAGAAAAACAGGCCATCGAAGAGGCCAAACGTTGCCTACAATGCGGGGTATGTAGTGAATGTAAACAATGTGAAATAGTATGTGAGCATGTTGGGGCGGTGAGCCATTCGGAGATAAAGAAATACGGTGAATACAGATTTCATGTGGTAATCTCTTCCAAAGCGCTGAATGAGAAGTTTGTATCGGTTCTACCCGAGGAAAGGATATTCCACGAAAGTGAATTTGGTGAGGGAAGAAGGCTGGAAGAGTCCCTTCTTTTGGGGGCAGGATCGGCCGGGGAGGCCGCAGCATTTCTAACGTCTCACATGCAAGTGATTCCCTCAAGTGAAAAGAGACGACAGCTTCTATATAAAAAAGAGGTGAGGACTGGGCTTTTCGTATGTTCTTGCAACGAAAGCGCAGGGAAACAAGAGGTAATAGACAAGTTGGTAAGGTTCGGAGCCAGCTTCGACGAAGTGATACATACTGAGGTCTTATCCTCAGCCTGCCATCCAGATGGCGCCAAAACCCTTGCTTCTGCCATAGAAGAAAGAGGGATCACAAGGGTGGTCTTGGCTGCCTGTTCTTGTTGTACCCTTGACATGATATGTACGGCTTGCAACGACCAGAGATTGCGATGCAAAGGAAATCTTTTCAACAAAGAGGGGCTCGACCCCTCCATTTTTGAAATGATTAACTTGAAGAACTTCCTCGCCACCAGGCGTGATATGGATTTTCAAGCTATCGTAGAAGGCGGAAAAAATATGATAGAATGCGCCCTTTCCAGGGCAAAATTTCAGAAAGAACTCCCTGGTCAAAGAGGAACTCTGGCAAAGACTGTAGCCGTCATAGGGGCCACACCGGAGTGCCTGGTAGCAGCCCGTGATTTGGAAAAGATGGGATACCAGGTTTATATAATAAACGAGGGAGAGACACTATTTGACAAATACATTGTAGGGGAAGACGCACCCTATGACCTCGTTGTCAAAGATATTAGGGAGGAGATCAATTTAGGTAGGATTACATATTTGCCAGGATCCCGAATGAAGGCCTTAGAGGGTTCTCTGGGAAATTTCAAGATCCGGTTTAACGAAACTGACAAATCCCGTTTAACTGTGTCGGTCATACTATTTTCAAGGATTGAACCCGAAAGGTTGCTCTTGACCGGCAACCTGTTGAGGAAAGGGTTCACTCACAGAACACTCCCTGGATTTCCCAGTTTTTCTCCGTGGAGCACTGGGATTCCTGGGATCTTTGAGATGATGATCCCAGGGGATAATTCCTTTAACAGAAAGGGGCTACCGGGAGCAGCCGCTGCTGCTCAGGTTGCAGCCCTTTTACGAAAATCAGAGCTTGCAGCGAAAAACATAGTGGCCCAAATTAATCAGGACCTATGTCGGGGCTGCGGTCACTGCCTTGATGCCTGCCCGTTTTCAGCGATAGAGATTGAGGAATACGACCATGAACAAAACAAAGCAACTATTATAGAAATGCACTGCCAGGGATGCGGCACATGTCTCTCCGTATGCCCCACAGGGGCGGTAGATACAACGTATAAGACAGAAAAACAGACAGAAGAGCTAATTGAAGTGATGCTGAGATGAAACAGAAAATAAAAGTCTTAGCCTTTTTATGTAATTGGGCTCCATGGTCTTGTTATACAGGCATGGGCGAGATGGGGTTACCTGTCCCAGGAGAGGTAAATGTAATCAGAGTCATGTGTTCGGCTCGTATTAACACTCCCCTTCTGCTTAAGGCTTTCGAAAAAGGGGCTGATGGGGTTTTGGTAGTTGGGTGTAGAATGGATAACTGCCAGAATGGAAAAGGGCCGGAAATGGCTGAAAAAAACATTGCCCATTCCCATGAGATATTAGAGTTATTGGGATTGGAAAGAGAAAGACTCCAGTTTAAATATTATTTGGCCCATGAGTCTGAAAAACTCTCGCTGGATATGCAAAGATTTGTAAAACAGATTGAGGACATCGGCAAGAGTCCTATCTTGAGAAAATAAATAATGTCTCATCCTAACAAAGACCTAGAACATATTATAAAAGAGACCGGCGTATACCAATGTCTCGACTGTGGTAAGTGTACCGGTGCATGTCCTGTGGCTGAAACCGGGAAGGTCTTCTCTCCTAGACTCGCTGCCAGCAGGATCATTGAGAAGGGGGACAGCGATCCCTATGTACAGGAATTTGTGTGGGCATGTCTGACATGTGGTAGATGCGATGACAGGTGTCCCTCTGGTGTAAGATTTTCCGATTTTGTGCGATTATTGAGGTGTCGATGGATTGACTCGGGGAAACCTGGGGTTTACAGCCACGGTGGCGCGATGCTTTCTCTAATGAGGATGATGTCCTCTCCCCACCTCAGACAGAACCGTAAAAGCTTCCTCCCATCAGAGATAAATACTGTGTCACGTGGTAAAGTTCTATATTTCACCGGCTGCCTGCCCTATTTTGACGTATTCTTCAAGAACCTTGACTTAAACATGGTTCAGATGGCCGCCGACTCATTGAAAATCCTTAATCGTTGCGACATTGAGCCTGTTGTATTGAATAATGAGAGGTGCTGCGGTCACGACCTTTTTTGGGCAGGAGACCAACGTGGTTTCGCCAAGCTTGCTAAGGAAAGTTACGAAGAGATCAAAGACCATGGAGTACAGGAGGTCATTACCTCTTGCCCGGAGTGTTTCTATACCTTCAAAGAGATATTCCCTCAGGTGTTAAACAACTTTGATCTGAAAGTGACTCACATCTATGAATCTATCGAAGACCGACTAATCGGGAGATCATGTGATTCCAAGTTGAAACCCTTGGACTTGAAGGTTTCCTTTAAGGATTCATGTCGCCTGAATTTTTACAAGGATATCTCTCAAATTCCCAGGAAGATATTAGAACGGATAAAAGGGTTAAACATTAGAGAGACATCAGGTTCACAAATCGGGGATATCTGCTGTGGCAATTCAGCATGGGTGGGATGTGGAGGGCATTCCAAGATCATCCAGATGAAACGCTTGAGGGAGACTCTAGACACAGGGAGTCAATTACTTGTAACTTCCTGCCCAAAGTGCCTGATACACCTCCAGTGCACGATCAAGGACTTTTATTCAGGGGAAAAATTAGAGATAAAGGACATGGTGTCCCTTTTGGCAGTTGCATTGGATTAGGGACGGGGCAGAAATAACTTCCTTTAATTATAGGTTCCCACTATAAAAAGCTGTAAACCGTATTCCAAGAACCTTGAACGGTTACTGTCCGATAAATAATGTTAGGAGTACTTAGATGTCTGAAATTTCAAATTCAAACGGTGAGTTACGGATCGGCGTTTATGTCTGCCACTGTGGACTAAACATTGCAAGCACTGTTGATTGTGAGGCGGTAGCCCTTTTTGCAGAGGGGCTTTCTGATGTTGTGGTTTCCAGAGACAACAAGTACATATGCTCAGAACCGGGACAACAATTGATTCATGACGATATCCGGCAGCACGGGCTAAACAGGGTAGTCGTGGCATCCTGCTCCCCTAGACTGCATGAGCCTACCTTCAGACATGCATGTTCACAGGCGGGTCTAAACCCCTACCTGATGGAGATGGCAAACCTTAGAGAGCAGTGTAGCTGGGTACATATCCATCAACCCAGCGAGGCCACACAAAAAGCCAAGGACCTGGTAAAGATGGCGATCTCCAGGGTTCGTAAACTGCAGCCTCAAGAGGAAATGAAGGTACCGATTATCAAGTCCAGTCTCGTAATCGGTGGAGGGGTAGCCGGTATCCAAGCGGCGTTGGACTTGGCTGACAGCGGCTATCAGGTGTACCTTGTGGAGAAGCAACCTAGCATAGGGGGGATCATGGCACAACTCGATAAGACCTTCCCCACCATGGACTGCTCCATCTGAATACTGGGACCTAAGATGATGGATGTCGGTCGACATCCGCGGATCAAGATGTTTACCCTCAGTGAAGTGAGATCTATTAAAGGCTTCGTGGGGAACTTTGATGTAACGATACGCAAAAAAGCCCGACTGGTAAATGAGAAGGAGTGTACGGCGTGCGGTGATTGCACCAAGGGGTGTCCGGTTGTTAAACCTGATGAGTTCAATGTTGGGCTTTCTTCCCGCAGGGCCATCTACATGCCTTTCCCCCAGGCGGTTCCTTCTGCGTATATTATAAACCGAGAGGAGTGTCTCGGAAACGACCCTATTATCTGTGGAAAGTGTATTAAGCTATGTGAAAAGGGTTGTATCGATTTCGACATGAGGGATGAGGAGGTTAAATTCAATGTAGGAACAGTTATCGTTGCCACAGGCATGGATGTATATTACCCTGAAGAGATAGATGAATACGGGTATACACGTTATGAAAATGTTATCACCAGTTTGGAGTTCGAAAGACTAATAAATGCCGGAGGACCGACAAAAGGAGAGGTTGTCAGACTAACTGACCGTAAAACACCACTGTCAATAGCCTTCATCCAATGCGTTGGTTCCCGTTCTTTCAAGAAAGGAGAAACTTACTGCAGTAACATCTGCTGCATGAATACCATAAAAGATACCCTTATGCTCAAAGAGCATTACCCTGATATTGATGTGAAGGTATTCTATATAGATATAAGGGCATTCGGCAAGGGTTTTGAGGACCTTTTCATGAGGAGTAAAGGAGAGGGTATCCGATATATCCGAGGGCTTCCCGGACAGATAAAGGAAGACCCTTACACCAGGAACCTTATTCTGTCTGTAGAAAATACGGCCACCAATAGGCTGGAAAAACATGAGGTTGAGATGGTGGTGCTGTCTCTTGGGGTAAAGCCCCGTGAAGATGCAAAGGAGACACAGGAGATGTTAAGCCTTCAGATGACCTCCGATGGGTTCTATCTGGAAGCCCACCCTAAACTCCTGCCAGTTGATGCCGCTACAAAAGGGGTGTTTTTTGCCGGGTGCGCAGAAAGCCCTAAAGACATTAAGGACTCTATTACTCAGGCATCTGCTTCGGCTGCCCGCGCTATGCGTCTTATGAATAGCGGTGAGATAACCATAGAGGCGATAACCGCTTTGGTAAATGATAAGAGATGTAAATTTTGTGGAATATGCGTCAAAGTATGTCCTTATAATGCCATTACATTAGACAAGGATGCTAAGATACCGGCTCAGGTCAATGAGGCTGCGTGCTCGGGGTGCGGTACCTGTGCTGCGGAATGTCCTACCGATGCCATCACCATGAGACACTTTACCGATACCCAGATAGAAAGCCAGATCGATTCATTGCTGGAGGAAGACCCTGCAGATAAGATCCTTACGTTTGCCTGCAATTGGTGTTCCTACGCTGGTGCCGACTTTGCTGGTGTTTCCCGTTTGCAGTATCCTTCCGACGTCCGTCTCATCCGAACCATGTGCAGCGGCAGGGTGGATAAAAAATTCATCTGGAGAGCTTTTGAAAAAGGAGCACCGGTAGTCCTAGTTTCAGGGTGCCATTTCGGAGACTGTCACTATATAGATGCTAACCACTGGACTCAAAAGAGGGTGGAGAAGATATGGAAGAGGATGGAAAAGTTGGGTATCCGAAAAGAACGTTTGCAGTTGGAATGGATCAGTGCGGCTGAAGGCCTTCGTTTTTCCAGGGTCATGGAAGGTATGGAAAGGTTGAAGATGACTGTTACCATTGATGAGATAGAAGAGACAAAGAGGATCATTCAAAGACAAAAGAGGGGGAAATAAAATGGGAAAGCCTGCCAAGATAATGACGGCTGTTTTAATTTTGGTAGGACTAGGTTACTTCACTTACTATAGACTGGCGGCTTGGCATCGCGAAGTTCTGAATGAGGCCACACAGGGAGAGAAGGAAAGTTGGGTGAATAAAACCTCCGAACTGGAAGAAGAGGTAACCAGACTTCAAAAGGAGATAAAGAGGTACACTATCTCCCTACCAGAGGAAAAACTCGTGGAGATCTTTGGCGAAAAGCCGATCCTTGACCCCGAAGAGAGCGGACATTTAAATTGTGAAGAACTAAGACAGCAGATACTTGCCTTCTTTTCTTATTTAGACAAGAAGAAATACGTAGAGCCCTACAATTGGAAGGGAGGTATCCACGGATGGTGCCAAAGGTCAGTAAGTAAGTTCTCTCAAAAAAGACCGATAATCTCAGGAGAGACAAGGGATATCTACGGTTTAACAAAAAATATGGCCCATCTTTACAGAATATCAGGCAAAAAAGAGATTGAATTTGTTAAGGAGATATTGGACAAAGAGTCTGATATTGTGGAATCCATTTTTTCCCTGTTCTATGATTGGTTTTCTTGCGGTGACAACTGTGATGACAACTTAGAGATCCGCCCGTCCAACAAAGCCATGTACGAGTATGCAGGGTTTTTCCTGAATACTCTTGCAGGTAGATCCTACCTATTACGTAGGGAATCCAAAATTCAAACCTTAATAAGCTATTACTCTGTCCTTATCATCCACCGGGCAAATAAACGCCAGGAGAATCAATACGGTATCGATATCAGACCCTATATCGATACCATATTGAACAAAACCTCCAACCAAATGGGGCTCGCTTATCGAGAACACTATCTGAAAATACTTAAAGAACTAAAAGAAAAATACGTAACTTATCAATTAGTCCTTTAGGGACAGGGACGAAACAACATAACTTCTCAATCACTACGGCGTGTTCCCGGCCTTTTTGAGAAGTTACGAAATAATTTCCTCAAGTTGGCGTTTAGATTCGGGTTAGATATGCTCGATCTGAAAACCTATAGTCGTAAAGATAATTCGGCAAGTTGCTTGCTATCTACCGTTGAAGGAGCCCCGGTCATCAAGCAGGTGGCCTTCTGGGTCTTTGGGAAGGCGATTACTTCCCTGATCGATTCAGTTCCAGTGAGCATCATGACAAGACGGTCAAAACCGATTGCGATTCCTCCATGAGGGGGTGCCCCACAATTCAATGCATCGAGCAAAAAGCCGAATTTTGTAATAGCTTCTTCCTTTTCGATCTTCAGGACATCAAACATGGTTGACTGGAGATCCCTTTGATGAATCCTAATGCTTCCGCCTCCAACTTCAGAACCGTTCAAGACGAGATCATACGCCTTAGCCTTCACCTTCTCCGGCTCAGTCTTCAGTTTCGAAACATCCTCATCAACAGGGGCCGTAAAGGGGTGATGCATCGCCACATACCTCATCTCATTTTCATCATATTCCAGTAACGGGAAGTCTGTAACCCAAGTAAAGTCGAAGGAGCCCTCCTTTATAAGGTTTAACCTATTAGCTATATTGATTCTTAAATGACCTAGCGCCTCGTCCACTACCTTTGATCGATCTGCAACAAAGAGCAAAAGATCGCCTTCTGTTACCTGAAGCCTTTCATATATGCTGACTATGTCTGAATCCTTTAGAAACTTTGCGATAGGGGATTGCCAGGTTCCGGATGTATACTTTAACCACGATAGCCCTTTGGCGCCATAAACCTTGATAACATCTGTCAGACTATCAATGTCCTTTCTGGAAAAACCGGCGCAGCCTTTTGCATTTATTGACTTTACCACTCCACCCCGGTCAACCACATCTGCAAACACTCTAAAGTCAGACCCCCTGAATACATCAGAAACTTCCTTCAATTCTAAACCGAATCTGGTGTCAGGTTTATCCATCCCATATCTTTCCAGGGCTTCATCATAGGTCAGCCGATTGAAAGGGGTATCGATTTCTATATTCAAGACCTCTTTAAACAACGAAGTCATCATATCCTCTACGATCTGAAATATGTCTTCTTGATCAACAAACGAAAGTTCGATGTCTATCTGGGTGAATTCGGGTTGCCTGTCTGCTCTTAGGTCTTCATCCCTAAAGCATCTCACGATTTGAAAGTACCTATCGTAAGCTCCTATCATTAGAAGTTGTTTAAATAATTGAGGGGACTGGGGCAAGGCATAGAAGCTACCGGGGTTCACCCGGCTTGGGACCAGATAGTCCCTAGCCCCTTCAGGGGTACTCTTAGTCAAAAAAGGGGTCTCGATCTCTAAAAACCCTCTCTCGTAAAGATAAACTCTTATCGCCTTTGCAGCGTTACTCCTCAAGATAAGATTTCGTTGGAGGTTACTCCTCCTCAAATCCAGGTATCTGTATCTTAGACGGGTATCCTCTGCGACATTCACATCTTCTTCAATCTGAAAAGGAGGGGTTATGGCATCATTCAACAACCTTAGTTCTTTGGCCTGAATCTCTATTTCTCCGGTAGGCATATTAAGGTTCTTTGTTCCCTCTGGTCTCCAAGACACGTAACCCTTAACGGCTATAACGAACTCACCACGAATTTGGACTGCTTGATCATGGGTTTCCTTGTTCACATCCGGGCTGAAGGCAACCTGAGTTATTCCATATCTATCCCTCAGATCAATAAATATAAGACCTCCATGATCCCTTCGCCGCCGCACCCATCCCATGAGTATAACCTCTTTATCAACATCATTTATCCTCAGTTCACCGCAGTTATGAGTTCTTTTTAACCCTTCCATCGAATCAGTCAATCAAAACCCCCTAGTTATAGTTTTCCATTTCTTTCGACCTGATTTTCCACTTGAGCTTCTCTGCAAGCCATTTCTAAACCTCTCTCCTTGCCTGGCTTTCCTCATTCTTTTTACCTCCTCCGTTCAAGGACGTAATCAGCCAGACTCAAAAGGGCTTCTTTTTCCTTGGAGGCCTCAAGATCCTGCAAAAACCCTCTCGCTGTTTTAGCATACTTTCTTGCCCTTTCATATGTACGGTCGATCCCATCATAATCCCGTATCAAATCAACTACTGTTGAAAAGTCCTGTTCCTCTATATCTTCCGATTCGATGATCTTCACGATTCTTTCCCTATCAGACTTATTGCTAACCCTTAGTGTATGAATCAGTGGAAGGGTTATCTTTCCTTCGCTTAGGTCATTCCCAATAGCCTTGCCAAATTCTTCTTCAGTTGAGACATAATCAAGCATGTCGTCTATCAACTGAAAGGCAATCCCCAAATTTAGACCAAAACCTTCCAGTGCCATCTCTTTCTCATATGAAGCATGACTGAGGATAGCTCCAGCCTGGCAGGCAGCCGAGATTAAGACTGCTGTCTTCTCTTTTACGATAGAAATATAATCATCTTCCGTTACAAAAGGGTCCCCACTTTTCGCTAACTCCATGATTTCCCCTTGAGCCAGACGGGTTGTGGCTTCAGACATTAGCTTCAATATGGCCAAGTCCCCGATACTGGTAAGTAAAGAAAAGGCCTTGGACAAAAGATAATCCCCAACAAGGATACTTGTTTCATTCCCCCATACGGAATTAACTGAAGTGTTGCCCCTTCGAACTTCGGCATTATCAACAACATCATCATGGAGAAGCGTAGCCGTATGTATGAACTCGAAAACCCCTGCAAGGGGGATGAGGCAAGAACCCATATATCCACAAAACCTTGCGGCAAGGATTAACACCAAAGGTCTGAACCTCTTTCCACCACCAAGTATAATATGCTTTCCAACTTTCGGTATCAACAAGACAGGGGATTCAAGGTTTCTTAAAAGCTCTACTTCAACTCTTTGAAGATCATCACTAACCAAGTCAAAGACTTCTTGAATCACCATACAGACCCTAACCTCCCCAAGTTATGCGTTCAACCTTATATGGCTCTACATAATGTGAAAACATCTACCCTAGCCGCCCCTGCATTCAACAATACCTTTGCACATTCATTAACAGTTGCACCACTCGTATAAACATCATCTACTAACAAAACGTTCCCGCCTTTAACCCTATCCTCATTACATAAAAATGCTCCTCTAACATTCCTCTCTCTATCCTTCTTACTCAGGTTGATCTGCGGTCCCTCCCACCTAACTCTCCTGAGGCTTATGTAATCAATTGTAACCTCACTCTTTCTACCAAGGCATCTGGCCAATGAAAGGGCCTGATTAAAACCCCTTTCTCTTAACCGTTTACGATGGAGAGGAACGGGGATTAAAAAATCATATGATTTGAAATCAACAGAGTCAAGGTTGCAGTTTGCTAAAATCCCCCCTAGAGGTTTAGCCAAAAGGGTCCTACCTTTGTACTTTAACAGATGAACAGCCTCTTGCAGTACCCCTTCATAAATTCCGACCGCCCTGGCTCTGGTAAAGTATACTTCAGAGATTAAACAAGTCCCACAAAGATGGTCCCTTCCAATCTCACTATCAAAAGGAACACCACATCTTGTGCAGATGGGAGAAGAAATGTACTTTATATTAGAAAGGCATACCTCACAAATTCTTTGATTACTTTCAAAGTCTTTTTCACAAATAAGGCATCTTCCAGAAAAGAGGAAGTTTAAAAAAGGATTAAAGAATTTTATCATATATCAGTCTGGTCGTTAATATAAATCCTTGGCGCATCGCTCCAGAGGCCCTCTAAATCATAGAATTCTCTGACAGGATCAAAAAAAACATGTATGACAACGTCATTGTAGTCAAGGAGTATCCACTTCGCCTCAGAAAACCCCTCAATACCCAACGGGTAAATCCCTTCCTTTTTCAAGCTTTCTTCAATGGAATGGGCAATCCCTTGAACCTGACGATCCGATTTCCCACTACATATGATGAAGTAATCAGCTATAGAAGAAAGCCCTTTTATTTCTAAAATTATTAAATCCGATGCCTTTTTGCTCAATACGGCATTGGCACACAGAAGGGAAATCCCCTTCGAATCCAAAACCATTTATCCTCTATCTCTTCCAACCTATAGATTTTTAGATATTTAATTTCACAAGGCCAGAGGGAGGAATCCGAGTAAGTCGTACATTTAGTACGTAGTCGAGGATTCCTACCGATAACGCCGTGAAAGTTAATATATGAAAATCTATAGTAATTAAAATATGTGACCTAGGGACCAACCTTGTTAGGTGTGAACAAGCAAATGAAGGATGTCTAGGTTTCAAGAAAAAAAAGGCAAGCTTGCCTTGCCTTGCCTTGCGGTCTCTACTCTTTCATTCTTAAAATAAACCGGGGGGAAAACATTACGAAAGTCTTCCCTTCCCAAACTTTCCTTAACCCTTCTTCTATTTTTAAGCAAACCGGGCCTCCACACTCGTCTTTTGTGCTGTTTTTGGCTGCCCTACCTCCTTTTGCCTGCAAACAATCCTTTTCGTGGTTTCTCAACAACCTCTTCCTGGATTAATTCTATAATCGAGAGAGGAGCATTGTCCCCACGTCTCCTACCTACCTTCAAAATCCTTGTATACCCCCCATTTCTATTCTGATATCGCGGTGCAATATTGTCAAAAAAATTATGTGCCACTTTCTTGTTATTGATAAATGACAGCACCTGTCTTCTCGAGTGTAAATCTTCTTTTCTTCCTAAGGTAATCAGTTTTTCGGCGATCTTACGCAACTCTTTTGCTTTGGTATCAGTCGTCTCTATCCTCTCATGTTCAAAAAGTGAAGTAGCCATATTTCTAAACATGGCTTTTCGATGGCTGGATGTACGCCCAAGTTTTCTGCCCGCCTTTCGGTGTCTCATTCTATCGGTTCCTTATCTTCATCAATATCTCGATCTGGTTTGTTATAATCCGGCAGTTTTTGGCCCAAAGACAATCCCATCTCTGTTAAAATCTCTTTTATCTCATTCAGTGATTTTCTCCCAAAATTTCTCGTCTTTAGCATTTCAGCCTCGGTTTTTTGAACCAACTCGCCGATATAATCTATCTCGGCATTTTTAAGGCAATTGGCAGAGCGAACAGAAAGTTCCAATTCAGAAACGCTCTTGTATAAATTTTCGTTGAGATTATCTTTTTCTTTATCGTCAGATACATCTTCCTCAATCAAGGGTTCTTCAGATTCATCGAAGTTAATGAAAACATCGAGCAGTTCCTTCAATATCTTTGCTGCATAGGCAATAGCGTCCTCAGGTAAAACACTACCATCCGTCCAAACTTCCATTGTGAGCTTATCATAATCAGTTATTTGCCCGATTCTTGCGTTAGTTACTTTATAGTTAACCTTTTTAATAGGAGAGAAGATAGCATCTATAGGAATGGTCCCGATAGGTTGATCTTCTTCGATGTTCCTTTCTGCTGGTACATATCCCCGCCCCTGATTAATAATCATCTCCATTTCGAGCTTGGCATCTTTTGACAACTTTGCAATATGCAGATCTGGGTTTAGTATGTCGACATTGTTGTTCGTAATAATGTCAGAAGCCTTGACATCCCCCTCTTTATCAGCATAGACTCTAATTGTTTCCGGGCCATCGGAATGTAGTTTTAGAAGTACCTCCTTCAGATTCAAGATAATGTCTGTTACATCCTCTCTGACCCCAGGGATGGTGGAAAACTCATGAAGAACCCCTTCAATCCTAACAGAAGTTATAGCGCACCCTCTAATAGACGACAAGAGGATTCTCCTCATAGCATTACCCAAGGTTATCCCAAAACCTCTATCAAAGGGTTCCGCAACGAACTTGCCATATGAATCTGTGAGGGTATCAGTCTCAAACTCAAGCCTACTAGGTCTTACTAAATCCTGCCAGTTTTCGTGCATCTTCACTCCATATTAAGAAAATCGTCCAATGTAAAAAACGGATGACACAACAGCTATTTCGAATAAAGCTCCACAATCAGCTGTTCTTGTATCGGCATTGTTAAATCCTCTCTGGCAGGTAAAGAAAGCACCTTTCCCTTCATGGCTTCCTTATCCAACTCAAGCCACTGCGGCATGCCACGACGAGCCATTGCCTCAAGCGATTCAATTATCCTCGAGACCTTTTTGCTTTTTTCCCTTACCTCTATGGAGTCTCCCACGCTCATCAGGAAAGAAGGAATATCAACTGTTCCCCCGTTAATCTGGAAGTGTTTATGCCTTACCAGTTGCCTGGCCTCATTCCGAGAGCTAGCAAACCCAAAACGAAAAACCATGTTATCCATTCTTCTCTCAAGAAGAATCAGGAGATTTTCACCTGTTATCCCCTTAATTCTATCAGCCTTTTTAAAATAGCCTCGGAACTGCTTTTCAAGGACACCATAAATCCTTTTAACCTTTTGCTTTTCACGAAGCTGGATGCCATAGTCAGAAGACTTACTACGTTTCTGTCCATGCTGACCGGGGGGATAGTTTCTCCTTTCGCTAGCACACTTATCTGAATAACACCTGTCACCCTTCAGGTAAAGCTTTAAATTCTCTCGTCTACACAACCTACAAACAGAGCCAGTATAACGCACTAAACCGTGCCTCCTTCATACCCTCCTTCTCTTGGGTGGCCGACACCCATTATGAGGAATAGGCGTAACATCTCTTATTAAATTGACATTAAATCCCATAGCCTGCAAGGCCCTTAGGGCAGATTCTCTACCACCTCCCGGCCCTTTAATATAAACATCAATGTTTCTAACCCCATTTTCCATTGCCTTTTTGGCAGCATCCTCGGCAGTCAGTTGGGCTGCAAAGGGTGTACTCTTTCTAGATCCTTTATAACCCTGAGTTCCTGCGCTAGACCAGGCAATTACATTCCCACTTAAATCGGTAATGGTTATAATAGTGTTATTAAACGTAGCTTGAATATGTGCTATACCGTTGGGGATGTTCTTCTTTTCTTTTTTTCTTCTAGTACTTTTTTTTTTCTGTTTTGCCATCCGTCCTCCTACTTCTTCCTCCCCCCTATCGCCTTACGGGGGCCTTTCCTCGTCCGCGCATTCGTGCTGGTTCTTTGACCCCTAACAGGTAAAGAACGTCTGTGGCGTAACCCACGGTAACTCCCGATGTCCATCAGTCTCTTTATGTTCATTGAGACTTCCATCCGCAAATCACCCTCCACCTTATAGCCACTATCGATTATCTCTCTAATCTTAGCTACCTCGGACTCCGAAATTTTATCAGCCCTAATATTGAAATCAATCCCCGCTTCTTCAAGAATCCTCCTTGATGTGTTTCTCCCAATACCATATATGTAAGTTAGGGCTATCTCCATCCTTTTGCCCCTGGGTAAATCAACCCCAGCGATTCTTGCCAATGTCCATACCTCCCTTGCTAATACCCTGACACAATTATACTTAAAAATATGGTTGTAATTATCCTTGTCTTTGCTTGTGTCTCGGATTTTCGCAAATTATCCTTATTACTCCTTTGCGTTTAATCACCTTACACTTATCGCATCTCTTCTTTACCGAGGCCTTTACCTTCATCTTAACTCCACTACTCCTTGCAAAAAGCTTTTCCCTTAATCGGCATCTTCAGTGAAACGACAGGAGATCCTAAACCACAAAAACATACATTACCGGTGGTTCTGACAATAGAGACTAGGCTTACAGTAGGTTATTTGGAACGATAAGTAATCCTTCCTCTACTCAGGTCATAAGGCGATAATTCTACGGTGACTGTGTCACCAGGAAGTATCTTTATGAAATGCATCCTCATCTTTCCTGAAATATGAGCCAAAACCTTATGCCCGTTATCCAACTCTACCCTAAACATTGCATTGGGTAAAGTTTCCATAACTTTTCCCTGAACTTCAATTGCTTCTTCTTTTGGCATTCGAACCTCAATTTTAGTGCCTATCTTCTGTCAACTATGTCACAAATCTTTCTGAGAACCTCTTCCATCTTACCGACACCATCAACGGTTCTAGACAAGTTCTTTTTCTTATAATACTCTATCACAGGGGCGGTCTGCCCATGATAAACCTTTAATCTACTCCTTATCGTATCCTCTTTGTCATCAACTCTTTGGAAGAGTTCTCCTTTGCATTCGTTACAGACACCTTCAGTTTTAGGTGGATCAAAGGAAACATGGTATCCCCTTCCACAGTCCTTACAAGTTCTCCTCCCTGTAAGTCTTTTCAACAGCTCTTCATCTCCTACCTCAATATTGATAAGCCGATCGATCTTCAAACTCATCTTCTCCATAATATTATCCAAAACCGCAGCTTGAGTAACTGTTCTTGGAAAGCCGTCCAGGATAAATCCTCCTTTGCAATCAGGTTTTCCTAGCCTCTCTTCAATTATACCTATCACAATATCATCTGGAACCAAAGAACCTTGATCCATCAAAGTTTTTGCCTTCTTCCCCAAAGGAGAACCCTCTTTTACAGCCTCCCTCAATATGTCACCTGTTGAAATTTGAGGAATACCATACTTATCAACCATCATCTTAGCTTGAGTACCTTTTCCTGATCCTGGTGGGCCCACTAGAATTAGATTCATAACCTGTCAATCCTTTCTCCAAAATGCTTTTATTTAACCTTTTTATTTAATTATCGCCGACCTTTGAGCTTAGTCTTTTTCAAAAAGCCTTCATAATGTCTTGTTAGCAAATGAGACTCAATCTGTGAAGCGGTATCCATAGCAACCCCAACTACGATCAGTAAAGCCGTCCCTCCAAAATAAAAAGGTACATTGAACTTCCGGATTAGGATTGTAGGCAGTACGCATACTGCCGATACATAGATAGCACCACCCAATGTAATCCTTGTAAGAACCTTGTCTATATATTCAGCCGTCTTTTTACCAGGTCTTATACCGGGAATATAACCTCCATATTTCTTCATATTATCAGCTATGTCAACTGGGTTAAAGGTTACAGCAGTATAAAAATAACAAAAGAAGACGATAAGACCAACATACAGTAAACTGTATATAAGTCTTCCAGGTTCCAAACTCTCTATCACACCCTGAAATAATGGGTGTGAATCCACCAATTGTTTGGGCACAAAATTCGCAATAGTCAAAGGAAACATCAATATTGAAGAAGCAAAGATCGGAGGAATAACCCCCGCTGTGTTTACCCTAAGTGGTAAGTGGGTGCTCTGACCACCATAAATCTTCCTTCCCACTACCCTCTTCGCATACTGCACTGGAATACGCCTCTGGCCTCGTTCTACGAAAACTATAACTCCGACGACAGCAATCATCATAACAAGAAGTATCAAAGCCATGAATATACTAATCTCACCTGCTTTTACAAGGCGCAATGTATTAATGATTGCGGCCGGCATTCGTACAACAATACCCGCAAATATTATTAGAGAAATACCGTTTCCGATACCCCTTTCAGTAATCTGTTCCCCAAGCCACATAATGAATGCCGTCCCAGCTGTTAAACTCATGATAGTCATCACTTTGAACGATAAGCCTGGGTCCATGACTATCATCTCTCCAGCAGGACCTGTCATCTTTTCCAGCCCAACACCTATACCAAAACCTTGAATAATGCTCAGAATAACTGTTCCATATCTGGTATACTGAGTTATCTTCCTTCTCCCAGCTTCGCCCTCCTTGGATAATTTCTCCAAATGCGGACTTACCACAGTAAGAAGTTGTAAAATAATAGAAGCGCTAATGTATGGCATTATACCTAAAGCAAATACCGATAGATTCTCCAATGCCCCACCTGAAAACATATCAAAGAGGCCAAGGAGGGTGCCCTTTGCCTGAGCAAAGAATGAAGCCAAAGCAGACCTGTCGATACCCGGGGTTGGAACGTATACACCTATCCGATAAACAGACAACAGAAGAAATGTAACGATAATCCTTCTTTTTAGCTCAGGTATCTTGGGTATATTTTGAAACCCACCTACCAACTAAACCACCTCTATTATCTTTCCGCCAGCGGCCTCTATCTTTTCCCTGGCTATCTTGCTAAACTTACCGACCTTCAATGTAAGGGGATATTGAATTTCCCCATCCCCCAATAGCTTTACGGCATCATAAACTCCCTTTACAAGTCCGGAGTCAATAAGTGCTTGATTATCCACCATAGTTCCTTCTTTAAATCTATTCAAATCTCTAATATTTACTAACGCATATCTTTTCTTGAAGATATTGGTAAAACCTCTTTTTGGAAGACGCCTTTTTAATGGCATCTGTCCACCTTCAAAGCCTGGGGGAACACTTCTTCCTGAGCGGGATCTTTGTCCTTTAGTTCCACGACCAGCAGTTTTGCCAAGTCCGGAACCTTGTCCCCTACCAACCCTCTTACCCCTTTTTCTAAGCCTTGTAGAAGGCTTCAATTCACTCAATCTCATGGCTCAATAACCTCGACTAAATGGGGTACTTTATTAATCATTCCTCTAATTTCAGGTGTGTCTTTCAAGGTAATAGTCTTATTAACCTTGTTCAAGCCCAACCCAACCAGTGTCTGTCTCTGCCTTCGAGGCCTGCCTATACCACTCCTTTTTAACCTTACCCTAAGATCCTTCTCGCCCATATGCTTGCTGTCCTTTTCTAAAATGCTCAGCCCTTTATGTCTGTCCTGTATCCATTTCGATACTGCAGTTTTATCGTAATCTGAATTGAATCGTCACCATAAGTAATATGAATGTAACTTCCTGAAAACATTGTACGCTTGCAATTGGAGAACTTATTATTCGCTCCTGAGGTACATTTTGGGAATATTCGGGCTGTTCAGCTATAGTTTGAAGAAATTGCAGCTTCTCCACAACTACGGGAATCTGTCTTCTGTCGTAGCTCACAATACCGCTTTTATGAACGACATTGAGATTTTTGGGAAGCATTGTATTCAGGGTATTTGGCGTTAAAAAGTCAAAAGGTTTAACAGCAACAGCCCGCGTTTTTGAGTTTTAGCCAACATCCTGAATACGCCCAAAATTCGAATAGGAATAAATGAATGCACTCTGTAAGCTGTGGCATTTTCCCGGACTTTTTGAGAAGTTACGTAGAGGATTCCGACCGATAACGCAGTAAATTTGAATATATGGAAATCTATAGCTAAACTTACACAATCTCAATTCTGGATTGACGCTAAATAATCTCGCTCAATTCCTTGCCACGTTTTCTCGCTATCTCTTCTGGGCTTCTAAGTTGACTTAAAGCTTGAAGAGTGGCCTTAACAGCATTATGAGGGTTATGTGACCCCAAACATTTTGTCAGGATATTAGCAATTCCAGCTGATTCAACGACTGCTCTAATAGCCCCTCCCGCTATGACACCCGTGCCTGTAGATGCAGGTTTCAACATAACCTTGCCTGCACCATAGTGGCCTTTTACTTCATAAGGGATAGTACTATTGATAATTGGAACCCGCATAAGGCTCTTCTTTGCTCTCTCTATCCCCTTTCTGATGGCCTCTGGCACTTCATTAGCCTTTCCTAACCCACTTCCTACTATTCCGTTTCCATCACCAACCACTACGATGGCGCTAAAACTAAATCGCCTTCCACCTTTAACTACCTTAGCAACTCTATTGATGTGAACAACCTTATCCACCAAATCTAACTCATCAGGATAAATATCGGTCAATTATCTCCTCCTTTAAGCAAAATATTGCCATTAAGTCGGTATTCTGCTAAAATTCCAGTCCTTTCTCTCTAGCCAAAAGAGCCAAGGCCTTAAGCCTCCCGTGAAACAAATAGCCGTTCCTGTCAAATGCTACCTTTTTTATATTCCTCTCCAAAGATTTTGTTGCTATCAACTCTCCAACCTTTTTAGCAGCCTCTATGTTTCCACTGTATTTCAACCCACTCCTAATCTCTCTACTTAAGGTAGAAGCTGACGCTAGGGTTTTTCCATTGCTATCATCAATTACCTGAGCGTATATATGCTTAGCGGACCTAAAGACACATAGTCTTGGTCTCTCACTCGTTCCCGTTACCTTTTTTCTGATTCGTTTCTTACGTTTCAGCCTGGCAAGCTCTTTAGATTTTCTTAAAGTCATCTCTGCTTCCACCTCATTTTATCCCAGCCTTTCCGATCTTCCTACGAACCTTTTCGTTGGAATACAAGATACCCTTCCCTTTGTATGGCTCAGGTACTCTAAAAGATCTAATCTTGGCTGCCGTTTCTCCAACTAACTGCTTATCTATTCCTTCTATTGTAATCTTAACCTGTTTTTCAACCTTGGCGTTGATACCTTTTGGTAGGATAAACTCTATGGGATTTGAGTACCCCAAATTCATATTTAACACATCTCCTTTTAACTCAGCACGATAACCTACTCCAACAATATTAAGAGATTTCTCAAAACCATTTGTAACCCCTTCTACCATATTGGATATCAGACTCCGAGTTAATCCATGGACTGCTTTGCTTTTCTTGGTATCGTCTATACGTTCAACTATTATATTATCTTTATCAAATGTTAGATTAACCCTTTCGTCTATCTTTTGAGTAAGTTCTCCTTTGTCACCTTCAATCTTTATGGTGTTATTCTCGAATATTATTTTGACTCCTTTAGAAACAGGAATTGGTCTTCTACCGACTCGCGACATCCGTATTCTCCCAAAGAAAAGATTTTTCCCCTACTGATTCTTCTCTCGTAACCTTCTTTATTTCGTCTTTAGCCCTTAGTTTTATGTTCTCGGAAAACCCGTCTATAGATATTCAGGTATTAAATTTCAGGATTTTACCGGTCTGAATCCTCACCGATATACTAGATGTTTGACTTGCTCGGATTTATCCCTCAGGCCTTATAAAATTTAATATCTGAATATCCATAAATACCTACCACACAGAACAAAGCAACTCTCCGCCAACATTTAATTGTCTGGCTTTCTTGTCCGACAAAACCCCTTTTGGGGTTGAAAGGACATTAATACCTAGTCCATTTAACACCTTTGGAATCTTATCTCTTTTATAGTATACCCTACATCCCGGTTTGCTGATTCTCTTAATCCCGGTAAATATTCCGTCCCCACTCTTATCATACTTAAGATATATGACCAATACACCTTGTTTATTGTCATTTATCACTTTAATATTTTTTATATAGCCTTCCTCTTTAAATATTTTTGCTACGCTAACCTTCAGATTGGAAGACGGGATTTTAACATTCTTGAACTTGGCCTTACTTGCATTTCTTATTCGAGTTAGCATATCCGCTAAAGGATCTGTCATCATTGCTTTTAACCTCTCAAAAACTCAGTACACACATAACACTTACTTATAGATTTTCATATATTAAATTTCACGGCGTTATCGGTCGGAATCCTCGACAACGTACTCAATGTACGACTTACTCTGATTCCTCCCTCTGGCCTTGTGAAATTAAATATCTGAAAATCTATAGTGTCCGTCCATCAATGGATGGCTATTTTCTTCAATCTCTGCGTCAGACTCAGATTTTAATCCTCAAAATACTCTATATATTCCTGCGGTTAAAATCTTCATCTTCCTTGACCTTGCAAAAACTATCTCATTTATGGACGGACACTACTTAGGTTACCTTCTCAATATCTGAGGGAAACTGACTTCTGCCGTAGTTCACAGGAGTACTTATTCAGGCTGTTTAGCATGTATTCCTGCGGTTAAAATCTTCGTCTTTTTTCACCTTTCAGAAACTATCTCGTTTATAGACGAACCCTAATTAACAGGAATGCAATTAAAAAAAACGAATGGAAAGAATAAATGCTTACCAGCTAGACTTTAAGGTTCCTGGTATTTCGCCCTTTAGCGCATACATCCTCAGGCAAATACGACACATGTCAAACTTTCTGTAATATCCCCTGGCCCTTCCGCATATGTTGCAGCGATTGTACTCTCTCACCTGAAATTTATTCTGCTTTTTGGATTTTACAATCAAAGACTTCCTTGCCACACATCCCCTCCATTAATCTGCCTTACATCATCAGGCATCCTTCATTTTCCAGTTTACACTTTTTGTCATTTCGAGCGAAGCGAAAAACCTTTAAACGTTTGGTCACAAGATTTTTCGTTATTTAACTCCTCGAAATGACAACAAAAAGTGTCACTACTTTTGTCCTTTTTTGGATGATGCCCATCATCAGTAGATAAAAGAACGTATATCTACTTTGTTGGTCTCTACTCCAAAAACGATAAATACTCAATCCTTAAAAGGTACGCCCAATAATCTCAATAGCACTTTAGCTTCCTCATCAGTTTTGGCTGTAGTAACAATAACCACGTTCATACCTTTTATTTTATCAATCTTGTCATAATCAATCTCAGGAAAGATTATGTGCTCCTTTATGCCTAAGGAATAATTACCCCTTCCGTCAAATGATTTTCCTCCCAAGCCCCTAAAATCCCTAACCCTGGGAAGGGCTATATTCACCAATCTGTCAAGGAATTCGTACATCCTTTCCCTTCTCAAGGTCACCATACATCCAATAGGCATTCCTTTACGAAGCTTAAAAGAAGCGATGGATTTTCTGGCCTTAGTGATAACTGGTCTCTGGCCAGTTATCAAAGACAGATCATTACTTGCAGAATCAAGTAATTTAATATTCTGAATTGCCTCTCCTACCCCCATATTTATAACTATCTTGTCTGCTTTGGGAACCTCCATGGGGCTACGATAGTTAAATTCTTTTATTAAAGCCGGTACTATTTCATTTTTATAGATATTTTTTAGCCTTGCCATCGACTTCCCCTGACTTATAGATATCCCTTATCCTATCGACAGATCTTCATGTATTAACTTTTACGGCGATATTGGCCAGATTCCTCAACGACTGTACTAAGTTGACGACTTACTCCATTTCCTCTCTGGTCCTGTTAAATTTAATATCTGAAAATCTATACTAAGCATGGAGGATTTAGTTTCCATCCCTAAATAAAATAATGTGACAGGTTATTTATCGAGGATCTCTTCACATTTACTACAGACCCGAACCTTTTTTCCATCGTCCAAAAACTTCTTTCTAATTCTAACTGGGCAACTACATTTCTTGCAAAATATCATAACATTTGAAATGTGGATGCTTCCTTCTTTCTCGATAATTCCACCCTTGCTCATCTGTGATGGTCGTGTATGTCTCTTTATAATGTTAACTTTTTCAACGATTACCCTATCCTTATCACGTACTACCCTCAGGATCTTGCCCGTTTTCCCTTTTTCTTTTCCTGCTATTACCATCGCAATATCATCTTTTACTATATGGAATTTAGTCCGGGACATTAAAACCTCTCTATTAAATCACAGCACCTCTGGAGCTAATGACACAATCTTCATAAATTTCTTTGCTCTAAGTTCTCGTGCAACTGGGCCAAAAATCCTCGTTCCTACCGGATCGTTCTGGGGGGTAATAAGAACAGCTGAATTATCAGCAAACCTGATATAAGATCCATCTTTTCTTCTTACCTCCTTTGCTGTACGAACAACCACAGCTCTTGACACATCACCTTTTCTAACCTTAGAGTTAGGGATAGCTTCCTTTACCGAAACCACAATAATATCGCCCAGACTTGCATACCTTCGCCTAGTCCCACCTAACACCTTAATACAAAACAATTTTTTGGCTCCAGAGTTATCTGCCACATTTAGCATTGTCTGCATCTGAATCATCGTTGGCTCCTCGAAGAAACTTTAATTATCCCGATCCTCATTTCAAACCGATTTCTCGAGTATTTTAGAGACTCTCCATCTCTTATCCTTACTTAACGGCCGGCTTTCTATTATTAAAACCTTATCTCCCACCCTAGCCTCATTTCTTTCATCATGGGCTTTATACTTCATCGTTCTACCGATATATTTTTTATATATTGGATGTTTGAAGACCTTATCTACACATATAACTACGGTCTTATCCATTTTGTCGCTTGTAATAACTCCCACTTGAGTCTTCTTACGGCGACGGCCGCTTTCCTTCACCTTTGTCTCCCTCTTTTAATTCCTTTTCTTTAATAATGGTTTTTATCCTGGCTATATCCTTTTTTACATTACCTATTCTCATGGCATTCTCAAGCTGCTCTGTTGCTAATTGAAATCTCAAATTAAACAATTCCTCAGAGAGATCTTTCTCTTTGTTCTTCAGCTCCGTCTCATTTAGGTCTCTGATCTCACTTGCTTTCATGAAAGCCCCCCGCGCGAAACAAACTTTGTATGTAAGGGTAGTTTATGGCCAGCTAACCTGAAAGCTTCGCGGGCAACCTCCTCTTCCACACCTTCCAATTCGTATAGGATTCTACCCGGTTTAACAACGGCAACCCAATCCTCTGGGGGGCCTTTGCCTTTGCCCATTCTAGTTTCAGCAGGTTTAGATGTGATCGGTTTATCAGGAAATATTCTAATCCAAACCTTCCCACCTCTCTTTATATGACGGGTTATGGCTATCCGAGCTGCCTCAATCTGTCGGGTCGTTATCCAGCCACATCCTTGCACCTGTAAACCAAAATCCCCAAAGACAACTGTTGATCCTCTATATGGAGTTCCCCTTCTCCTACCTCTTTGTTGCTTGCGAAATTTTACTTTTCTGGGTTGTAACATAGATGACACCTACCTATTTAATATGTTCAGCATTCCTTTCCCCAGACTTTTTTGAAAGGATCTCACCTTTAAAGATCCAAACCTTCACGCCAATAGCACCATAAGTAGTACGCGCCTCGGCAAATCCGTAGTCTATATCAGCCCTTAAGGTGTGCAGTGGCACCCTTCCTTCACGATACCATTCTCTCCTTGCCATCTCCGCGCCACCCAATCTTCCTGCACAAGAGATCTTAATCCCTTGAGCGCCTAACTTTAAAGCCGACGTAACGCTCCTCTTCATAGCCCTTCTAAAGGCAACTCTCCTCACCAATTGAAGTGCCACATTCTCGGCAACTAATTGGGCATCTGTCTCCGGCCTGCGAACCTCTTCGATATTTATATATAGATTTCTCAAACTTATCTTTTGGAGTTCATTCTTCAACACCTCAATCTCTGCACCCTTTCTACCGATTACAATGCCTGGACGTGCAGTATGTATATTTATTTTAACCTTATTTGCTGCTCTCTCAATTTCAATCTTCGAGACTCCGGCATGATATAATTTTCTTTTGAGAAACTTCCGAATTTCCATGTCCTCTTTTAGCAATATGGAAAAATCCCTTCCTGCGTACCACTTAGAAGTCCACGTCTTGCTCACACCAAGTCTGAAACCTATTGGATGGACCTTTTGCCCCAAATCTCCCTCCTTCTAGGAACCCTACATTTCTTTTAATATTACAGAGATATGACTAGTTCTCTTTCGAATCCTACCGGCTCTTCCCATTGCCCTTGGCCTAAATCTCTTAAGTGTAGGACCCTGGTTAACATAAATAGTATCAACAATTAGAGTATCCACGTCTATGTTTCTAGCCTGAGCAGCGTTTGCTACAGCCGACTTGATGAGCTTTTCGACTATCCTGGCCGAGACTTTTGTTGTAACAGACAGCGTATTGAGAGCATCTTCTGCTCTTTTGCCTCGGACTAGATCAACTACTAATCTTACTTTCCTAGGAGATACTCTGACATATTTAACAGATGCTCTGACTTCCATAATTACCCTTTTTTGCTTCTGACTTTGGTCTTTCTGCTCCCGGCATGGGAATAGAATGTTCTGGTAGGAGCAAACTCACCCAGTTTATGCCCAACCATATTTTCCGTAATAAAGACTGGAATAAATTTTTTGCCGTTATGTACAGCGATTGTCTGGCTAATCATTTCAGGCAAAATAGTTGACCTGCGAGACCACGTCTTGATTATCTTTTTGCTGGCTATTTCGTTGTTATTGAGAACCTTCTTTAAAAGGCTTTCATCTATAAAAGGCCCCTTCTTTATAGATCGTGGCACATTAGTCTCCTTTGCAATTCCAGTAATTATAAATCCTATAGACCCAAGCCTGTTTACCGACATGTTTCACAGAACAAACCGATTATTGCCGGCTATCGTCTTCGCCCTCTCTTCGACACTATATATTTGTCAGTACTCTTATTTCTCCTTGTTTTGTATCCCTTTGTTGGAACCCCCCATGGGGTTACCGGGTGTCTGCCACCTGATGATTTACCCTCACCTCCCCCAAGAGGATGATCCACCGGATTCATAGCAACCCCTCTAACTTTGGGTCTTTTGCCACGCCATCGCTTTCTTCCGGCCTTCCCTAAAGAAACATTTTCATGCTCTATACTTCCAACCTGACCAATTGTGGCAAAACATTCATTTAAGACTAGGCGAACTTCATTAGAGGGCAGTTTTATCTGAACATACTTCCCCTCTTTAGCTACTAACTGTCCGAAGGTCCCGGCGCTTCTTATTATCTGCGCCCCTTTCCCGGGTTTCAGTTCAACATTGTGCACAAAGGTTCCAGCAGGAATGCATTTTAAGGGGAGAGCATTACCCGGCTTAATATCAGCCTTCTCGCCGGAAATTACCATGTCTCCTACTTCAATCTTTAATGGAGCAATTATATATCTCTTTTCACCATCAACGTAGTGCAAAAGGGCTATATTGGCTGATCGATTAGGATCGTATTCGATACTAGCTACTCTTGCTGAAACATCAACCTTTTCCCTTTTGAAGTCTATAAGCCGATATCTCCTTTTATGTCTTCCGCCAATATGGCGAGAAGTAATTCTACCATAACAATTTCTGCCACCTGTTTTGTGAAGTGATCTCAAAAGCGACTTCTCAGGTTTGTTGCTACTTAATTCTTCAAAGGTTAATACACTTTGGAATCTCCTTCCAGGAGATGTTGGTTTATAACTCTTTATACCCATTTAAACCCCGTCAAATAATCTTCAAGAAAATTTAAACGCCTTCAAAGAAGTCTATGTAATCTCCCTCTTTTAAAGTGACAATAGCCTTCTTCCAATCCCGCTTCTTGCCGGTATTCCTACCAAGCCTTTTTGGTTTTCCTTCGATATTCACAGTATTTACCTTTAAGACCTTCACTTTGAGCAATTTTTCAACAGCTTCCTTTACTTCTATCTTATTGGCATCCCTGCTAATTTCAAAAGTAATCTGGTTGTTTTTTTCCTTCTGTATATCGGTCTTCTCAGTAATGACAGGCCTTACTAAAATCTTATATACGTCCTTCATGACAGCAACCTTGCTTCTATCTTCTCAATAGAAGGTTTAACGAGAATCATATTTTCATATTTTATGACATCATAAACATTTAGGCCCTCAGGGACTAACACCTTGGTGTTTTGGACATTTCTTGCTGATCTTTCCAAGTTTAAGTTATTTAAATCTATTATAAGCACGTTCTCTATTTCCAAATTTTGAAGTGTCTTAACAAAGGCCTTTGTCTTAATTTCTTCCAGATTATAATTATCTAAAATAGTTATCTTATCTTCCTTTAACCGCATAGTCAAAACCGATTTTAAAGCTGCCCTTCTCACCTTCTTGGGAAGGGAATAGGAGTAATCCCTCGGCATTGGCCCAAAAACAGTACCACCTCCCACCCACAGGGGAGACCTTCTTGAACCTACCCTAGCCCTGCCGGTACCTTTCTGTCTCCATGGCTTAACACCGCCTCCTCGAACCTTGGCACGATTCTTGGTACAGGCAGTGCCAGTCCTTCTACTTGCCTGCTGCATAATTATAACATCTGAAATCAAATGTTCTTTTATCTCAACATCAAATATCTCATCATTGAGATAGATGTCTGAGACCTTTTGCTTCTCAATATTATAAACATCTAAAAGAGGCATACACGAACTCCTGAATCACCTTAAGTCTACTTTTCAACTCTCTCTCTTCTTTACACTGCTCCTAATAGTAACTATTCCATTTCTCCCGCCGGGGATAGCACCTTTCAATAGAATAAGGTTTTCATCGGTCTTAACTTCAACAACCTGTATGTTCTGAACAGTCACCCTTCTACCGCCAAAACGGCCTGGCATTTTCCTTCCCTTAAAAACCCGTGCCGGGGTAGCACTCTGTCCTATAGAGCCCGGAGCTCTATGAAAGTTAGATCCATGGCCCCCAGGTCCTCCCCTGAACCCCCATCTTTTAACAACCCCCGCAAAACCTTTCCCTTTACTAGCCCCTGTTACATCCACAAAATCCCCAGCATCAAATATATCAACGGTAACCTCTTGTCCTTCTTGATAATCCTCAGCTTTTTCAACCCTGAATTCCTTTAGATAAGCACACGGAACAACATTATATTTTTTGAAATAGCCCTGCATTGGCTTATTAAGCTTACTCATCTTCTTCTCAGAAAAGCCAAGTTTTAAAGCACTATATCCATCTATTTCCAAAGTCTTCTTTTGTACAACAACACAATATGTTGATTCTACTACCGTGACCGGTAACACTTCTCCTCTTTCAGAATAAGCCTGGGTCATCCCTATCTTTCTTCCTATTATTGCCTTATGCATATCGATCTTCTCCAACCTCTACAGCTTTATCTCTACGTCAACCCCGGCTGAAAGATCCAACCTCATCAGAGCATCAATCGTCTGTTGGGTTGGCTCCAGTATATCTAAAAGCCTCTTATGTGTTCTTATCTCAAATTGTTCCCTTGATTTTTTATCCACGTGGGGGGAACGTAAAACACAATACTTGTTAATCATAGTAGGAAGAGGTATGGGACCAGCAACCCTTGCTCCAGTGCTTTTGGCTGTTTCTACAATCTCTTCGACAGACTGATCAAGCAATCTATGATCGTAAGCCTTTAAACGTATTCTTATCTTTTGTTGGTCATTCATTGCTTAAACCCCACCTAACTCTTCTCCACATTCAGTTGTCGTGCCAATCAATCAATAATATCACTTATCACACCAGCACCCACAGTCCTGCCACCTTCCCGAATGGCAAACCTTAACTCCTTCTCCATCGCTATCGGGGTTATCAACTC
>Ga0209345_10000918_pt1 | contig 37699 bp, 52 predicted proteins | sample Cruoilmetagenom7_FD_187294 | JGI IMG/M metagenome (GOLD analysis project Ga0209345, IMG submission 187294) | Oil polluted marine microbial communities from Coal Oil Point, Santa Barbara, California, USA - Sample 7 (SPAdes) (version 2) | ecosystem: Environmental > Aquatic > Marine > Oil seeps ...
ATTGCCAACCTCTGAAAAAATGTATGTTGGTAATATACCAACAGGAACACGATTTTATGGAAATAAACTTGCAGTTGGTATTTATTGGGAGGATTCTTGGGGAGCAAGAGATTTAGATTTATCTGGTTTAAATATTGGCGGTAAAATAGGATGGAACGCATCTTACAACCAACAAAACGGAGATTTAATGTACTCTGGAGATATTACTTCCGCACCAAATGGAGCAGTTGAGTATTTGTATGCTAATAAAGGTTTAAATGCACCAACACTAGTTAAAAACAATGTTTACTCTGGTGATGCTGAATGTGGGTATAAAATTGTTATTGGTAAAGGCGATAAGATTTCAAGAGATTATATGATGAACCCAAACAATTTATTGTCTGAAATTAAATGTAATTCTGTACAAAAAGATACGATTTTAGGAATGTTTATACCTAAAAAAGATAAGCAATGTTTTGTTTTGTTGAATTTCGGAGCAGGACACGCAAGAGTTTCAGGTAATAGCGAAGTTTCAAATTTAGCAACTAAAGCATTATACCAACAATGGAATAAGCCTTTATCTTTAAATAAGGTTTTAAAAATGTTAGGTGCTGAAATGGTGGAAGATAGGGAAAATGCAGATATTGATTTATCACTTGACACTTTAGAGAAAGACACTTTAATTAAGTTTTTTAAATAACCATAGTAAAGCGGTAGGCAGACAAAAGGCAATGTGCTGTTTTTCACAGCTCTTTGCCTGTGCGTTGGAAAAGAGCGCAAAGGCTTTTACTTTTTTTACTTATATACAGTGTTGGCATTAACGAAGTGGCGTTTTAATGAATGCCAACTACGGATAAAAGCGAAGCGTTATAACATAAAGCACTAACAATCAACTAATAATAGTTACAAACCAATTAATGAAAAACTACCGTTTAATACATATTGTAAAATGGGAAATAAAAGGATTTGAGCATTATGGTTTTTTAGAAGATCATCGTTTATTTAATTATAAAACAAACCGTTTTAGTAAAAAAGTAGTACGTAACTATTCAGTAGGGTTTAATTTAGATGGTAAATTTTATACATTAAACACATTAATAAATCATAAAATGGTTATTCCTGTTGGAAATTTCAGTAAAAATAATCAGAAAATAGTACAACTTAAAGTAAATAATTTAATAATGGCTTTAGCTAGTTAACATATAAATTATTTCTTCAATTCAAATTAATTAACTATATTTGAGTTCGTTATAAATTCTTCAAAAGTCCTACAGATACTCTTAGGCACGATATTTCAATAAATATTTTTTCACATTGGTTTTAATAGGAATAGATCCTGGAGTAAAAACTGGAATTGGATATATTGATGGCAATAAATTGTTTGCTAAAACAATGGCCATTCATAATGCTATAAATTTTATTATAGGTCTTTCAAATAAAGATGTTAAAGCACATATTAGGGTAGAAGATGCACGTTTAAGAAAATGGTTTGGAAATAACTCCCAAGCCAAAAAGCAAGGAGCTGGATCAGTTAAAAGAGATTGTAAAATTTGGGATGATTTTCTTACTCAAATTAACAAAAATTCAAATGGAGCAATAACGTTTGAAATGATTCATCCAATCAAAGGTGCAACCAAAATAAATAAAGATTCATTCAAGAAAATAACAGGTATTACAAGTGTTACTAGTGGACATGCTAGAGATGCTTTTATGCTTATATATAAATTTAAAAAATTATGACGCGTTTCGCTAGGCTATTAGTATTTACACTAATGTGTGTATTTACGGTGAGTTGTATGACAGCCACAACCACTGCTGAAAAATCAGAAACCAAAGACGGCATCTTTACAGATGTTAATTTGGAAAGTGTTGTTATGAGTGTGAAAACACTTGAAATAAATAAAGGTATTGCCAATGAAACGATGGTACCAATATTTATAACCGAAAATTCATTTAATATGATTTATTCATACGATGCTACTATGTTGAGCAACGATATGGTAATTAAAAATGATTTTCCATTACTTATTGTTAACCAGGTAACCAATGAATTTTATAATCAGGTTAATGATGTAGGTAAACAATTTAATAAAATGAATAACTATTCAACCTTAAGCCACAATCATCTGAGATATGATTTACCATATAATTTTAAACAAGCTAGAGATGGTTTACGGAATAATTATTTGAGTTGTTAGATGAACACCCCAATAAAAGAAAAGGGAATTGATATTTTATGCAATTCCCTTTTTAAAATCGCAAGGTAGAGCAGTTGGTTAGCTCGGTGGTCTCATAATCCACAGGTCGCAGGTTCGAGTCCTGTCCTTGCTACTAGAAATTAATTTTTAAATGAATATAAAATTAAATACAAATGAAATCAGTAAACTTTCCAGAAGTAACCAATAAAATAGCTGAACACCAAGAAGAATTTCAAACTGTACACGTACAACGACAAGAAGAAGATGGAAGCGTAAATATGTGTTTTGAATTCACTCAAGATGAATTAGACCAAATTTCAGAAACAGGAAAAATATGGTACAAACAAGTTATTGGAAATGGTAAAATGAATCCAATGAGATTAGCAGCTTTTAAAAATGAAATAATTGAGTAATGAATAAACAAAAGTCAATTGTAATTAAACCAATGTTATACTCAGTTATATTAGAGCCATTAAAGAAAATAGCTTTGGAATTTGGATATAATTTAGTACTACATGGAAGTATGAATAGAGATATGGATTTAATACTTATACCTTGGGATGATAATTGCGCTAATCCAGATATGGTTGTAAAATCATTCAATGAATTATTAGGTGGTGAAATAATTCAACAAGGAACAGCTAACAATCCATCTATAAGTAAACCTATATTTAAAGGCGCTGGAAGATTATCTTATTTAATAAAACTTAACAGAAGCGGTATTTTCAATAAATACATAGATAAAGAATATTATTTAGATATATCTGTAACTCCTAAAGTTATCTCCACCCTGTGAGCAAAGCAGACTAATTGTCAATAAATCAATAAGTTAAAATTTATTATAAAATGGCATTAATAACAGTTCAAATTGAAGAAGAGACCTTAAAAAGTGGAAATGCGGAACTAATATTAGCTGAAATTAATAAATACATACCTAAACCACCTCTAAAAGAACCTTTGTGTAACCATAAATGGAAACTAAACATAAGACCAGGTATTATAGCTAATAAGGAATGCACTTTGTGCAAGTGTGTAGAACTCTTGTAATCAGTATATTAAAATTAAGTAACTAACATATAATACAATTATCTTGCAAAATTTGTACATTTGTTGCAAGATATTGCCAAAGAAAAAATAAAATACATATGCATCAACCTCAAATAGCCTCCAGAATATTAAAAACAGAATTAGTAAAATGGAAAGAGCTTGAGTTCATTCAGCAAGAAAACTTTAAAGAATGGACAAATAATGGTTCAGAAAAATTAATTGAATCAATTTTAAAATATCAATTCATAGATCCATTTAAAGTATGGAATCATAAAGGCGTTAATTATTGCTTAGATGGTAGGCACCGTTTTTTAGATTTAGAAAAAGTAATAAAATCAGGTAAAGAAGTTCCTGAGGAATTACCAGCAACTTTTATTGATTGTAAGAATATAAAAGAAGCTGCAGAGCTTGTACTAGTTTACTCATCGGCTTATGCACAAATTACACAGCAGGGATTACTTGAGTTTGTAAATAACTTTGATTTAGATTTTCCAGATTTACAAGGAATAATGAACATTCCTGATTTTGATACAATAGCATTTGAAGGAATGTTGAATAACAATGGAGATGATGGTGAGCCTATTATTCCTTCATCATTAAAAGAAAGTTTTATATTTCCTCCTTTTTCAATATTAGATACACGCTCTGGTGTATGGCAAGAAAGAAAACGTAAATGGCTATCGTTAGGGTTTAATTCACAAGAAACAAGAGAAGACGTTGAGTTAATTGCAAAAAGCGGACAGTCAACAGCTATTTACGAATTAAGAAACAAAATGCGCACAACTTTAGGTCGTGATCCTGAATGGGATGAGATATTAGAATATGCAAAGAAAAAAGGGTTACATGTTTACGAAGGCGCTAGTATTTTTGATCCTGTTTTATGTGAATTATCATACAAATGGTTTTGTCCTGAAGGTGGTAGAATTTTAGATCCGTTTGCTGGTGGTTCAGTTCGTGGAATTGTTGCAGGTGTCTTAGGATATGATTATTTAGGAATCGATTTACGTGATGATCAGTGTGAAGCTAATAAAAAACAAGCTTTTAAATTGGGATTAAGTCCAGTTAAAACAAAATGGTATGCTGGAGATAGTAATGAGGTTTTAGGTACTGAGGTAAGTAAAGAAAGAAAATTTGATTTTGTTTACAGTTGTCCACCATATGCGTATTTAGAAAAATATAGTGATGATCCAAAGGATTTATCCAATATGACTTACGATGATTTTAAAGATGTTTATTTTAGTATCATTAAAAAATCTGTTGAGCAATTAAAAGATGATCGTTTTGCTTGTTTTGTAGTTGGTGATGTTCGCGATAAAAAAGGCTTCTATATTAACTTTGTGAGTGATACCATACAGGCATTTCAAGAAGCTGGAATGGAATTATATAATGAAATAATACTTGTGAATGTTGTTGGTAGTTTAGCAATTAGAGTTAGACGACAATTTAACAACGGTAGAAAGGTTGGTAAAATGCATCAAAATGTATTGGTGTTTTATAAAGGAGATCCTAAAAAAATAAAAGAGAATTATCCTGAGTTAAACTTAGGAGAAGACTTGGAAGAGTTGAATAATCAACCCAATATTGCTCTGTTATAAAGCAGTAAATTATGTTATTAAAAGAGAATTTTAAAGTAGGTCAACAATTTAAATATACAAAAGAGATTATGTTTAAAGGAAAAGTTGAGGTTACAACTGAAGTTTTTGCAATACACGGAAACAAAATATTAATGTTAAACGGTGATACATTTTACGCTATATAGCAGGTTTTATGCTGTATTTTCTGTTCTCAGTCGAATGAGAACCTTTTGAGACTGTTTTGGACCTGAATCAAAACTCCTGAAAAGATTAACGGTGACTTCGGTCACCGTACCGGTTGCAGCAAAGTTTTTATTACTTTTGTGCCTTAGTAATAAAATAAATATTTGAAATGGCGCACACTAATTATGAAATACTAATAGAGATGAGAGATACTATTATTGAATATTTAGAAAAGGAAAAAGGGATTTTTGAGAATGCATTGAAGGCCTACGAACCACAAGCTATTCAAGATTCAGACAACGAAATTAGGAAAATGCGTGAAAAGGAAGCTATTAAACTACGAGATAGAATTACTGAATTAAACCGCCATATTTCAGTTATAAAGTATATGTTCCCTAGTAAATAATATTCTTATGCCTGGCGCAAGATCAACTAAAATAGAAACCGAAAAAAGAGTGTTCACCATTCAAGGGTGGATAATTAGTGGTGTTCCAGATTATTTGATTTTAAAAAATGTTGAGCAGCAATACGGAGTTAAAAGAAGACAATCTAAAAACCTTTTAAATAAAGCGTATGAAAGTTGGCAAGAGGAAGAACAAGCAACAATTGACCAAAAAAGAGCATTAAGGATTGCTGAATTGAAACAATTAGCACGTTCAATGTCTGATAAAGAAAAGAAAACTCCACGAGGTGTAAGCTCTTTAATGAGTGTGCATAAAGAAATTAATAAATTAGAAGGTTTATATCCAGCACGTACACATATTCTTAAAGGAGACAAAGATAGTCCTATTGTTGTAACAGATGGTGTTGATCCAATTGAAAGAGAAAAAAGGATTGCTCAATTAGTTGCTAAAGCACTTAAAAAATAGTTAATAATTTTTTTTATAAATATCCTAACATATATTATTAAATAGTTGTATAATATGTTATTTTTAAGTATAAAATAAAAAGTATGTTCAAGTGGTTTAGATTAATTGCATTTATCAAAAAGAATAGAAAGAAGGGTTTGCCTCATTTCAAAATATTAACAAATTCAGACACTATTATTATTTGTGCCGAAGATAAAGATAAATCTATTAAAGAACAGCTAAGAATTACTTATAAATAAAAAGTATGGTACATATCAAAAAAGGAAAAGTATTTATTGAAGTTGAAGGAGAAGTAAAAGAAACAACCAACCCTGAACTTATTGGTTTGGCTATGTTAGATTTAGCTGAAATAAATAAAAAAGAAAGAAATAGAATTGATTTTGTTACGAGAGATCATAAAAAACTTATTGGATTAATTGATGCTAAGGTAGAGAATGAATTGCTTCATAATTATTTATATAAAGAATTAGATAATTTGGGTATTTGTGTCGGAGGTTATGAAGTAGATTTTAATCACAATTCAGCTTCAACTTATTTATTAGTAAATTTTTTTGAAATGATTAAGTCAAAAAAACTAATACTAAATCCTATTCAAGATGAAGTGGCTAAATAAACTAAAAAAGGCAATTGTTATTAGGTACTATATCAGTCGTGATAAAGTAAACAATAGGAAATTAAAAAAAATTCAAAGGCAAATCCTTATTGATGAATATAAACTAATTCAGCATAAAAAAAGCAAATTTACTAGAAGCAGGAGAGAGCATGTAGTTAAAGAAGTTAAGAAGATGCTTTTTTCAGGAGAAATAAAACTAAATGAAATAAGTTGTTAAACGATGCTGAAATATTAGAACTTGAAACACTCTTAAAAGAAAGAGGTGTAGATGAATCTCGACAACATTTAAAAAAAGTTGATGAAGAAACAAACCCAAACTATGCTTTTCTGTATAAAGCAATAACAGAGCAGCAATACAATAAACTTGGAGAATTAACAGGTGGTTTTCGTGGATGCGCATTAGAAGGCTCATCTCGTTCTGGTAAAACTTGGTCCGGTGTAGATATTATTATATGGCTTTGTTTGTATGTAGAAACAAAATGTACAATCAACATTTACAGAGAAACATACAACGAATTCAAAACTACTTTATACGATGATTTTAAAAGGCGATTAGATGATTATGGCCTACCCAATAAGTTTCATAATGCCGAAGAGATTAAGAGTTTCAAAATAAACGGCAGCACTATTTACTTTATTGGAGATGGTAAGCACGGTGGAGGTTGCGACTATGCATTTTTTAATGAAATGATGTTTATTAAACAATCTGTATTTGACCAGGTAGAAATGCGTTGCAGAAAGTTTTGGTGGTCTGATTATAATCCAAGCGTAACAGAACATTGGTTTTTTGATAAAGTATTGCCAAGGCCAGATGTTGGTTTTCTAAGAACTACTTATGAAGTTAATAAGTTTATATCTCCTCAGGAGAAAAACAAAATACTATCATACGAACCTTGGAAACCAAAATCATATATAGTAAAAGACAATGTTATTTTATGCTATAACAAAGCAACAAATAAAGTTGAGCCAATAAGCAAAACAAATTATCCTCCTCCACATCCAACAAACATTAGCAATGGAACAGCTGACGAATTTATGTGGAAAGTATATGGGCTTGGACTACGTGGCGCAATGAAAGGAGTTATATTCCAGCACATTGAATGGATTGAAGAATTCCCTGACAAACCATTTATTTACACCAATGATTTCGGATTTACTACAGATCCAAACTGTTTAAATAAGTATGCTGAGGATGATTACAATATTTGGATAGAGCCTTTGGTATATACACCTATTGAAACAGATGAAGAATTAAGCGAAATATTTAAAAAATTAGGCATAAAACCAAACGTAGATGATTACAATTTAGGTGATTTAATTGTTTGTGATAGTTCAGATAAATACACTGGCGAAAACAAAGGAACTGTTGAAATGGTTCGAGGTTTGAAGAAAAGAGGTTGGAATGCTAAAAAAGTAAGCAAAACAAAAAGTGTAATGTACTGGTTGCTTTCAATGAAAAATAAGAAAATTCATATTGTAAAAAACCACCTCTATAAAGAAGTTAAAAAGGAAAAAGAAAATTACAAATTAAAGGAAATTAACGGAATGTCTATTAACCAACCAATTGATGCTTGGAATCACTTTTGGGATTCTGGACGATATGGCCATATGGAATATAATAACCAATCAAAAATACATAAAACAGAAAAGTCACTCTCACAAATGGGAATTAATTATTAAATATTATGGAAGATATATTATTAGAATTAGAAACTAAACCACAAGAAGCAATTAAGAAGCTTACCGTTTCAGAAAAAAAGAAAGAGGATATTGATAATTACATCAAAGAATATAAAGAGGGTGACAGAAAAATTAGAGATTCTCAAGTAGGTAACATTCAGAAAGATAAAACTGTAGGTGAAGGAGAAAAAGCTAAATTAGTGAAAGCAATTAGATCTATTGTTCCTTTTCAAAAAAAGATTGTAAATACAGCTTGTGCCTTTGAAGTTGGGAAACCAGTAACACTTTTAACTGACCAAACAAATGAGCTATTTGAAACAGTTATCAATCTATGGGATAAAATAAGAATTGATGATAAAATCCAAAAAGCTAAAGTAATTCAAAAGAGCCAAACAGAAGTTGCTTTTGAATTTTATATAAAAGAGGCACAGGAATCTCAAAATATATTTAGCAAAATAAAAAATGCAATTACAGGCAAAACGGCTAAAAAGGAAATAAAGGTGAAGCTTTTAGAAAATGAAAACGGAAATATGTCGCCTTATTTTGATGAGCAAGGTGATATGACTGCCTTTACTTGGACGTTTCAAACTAAAGTTGGAGATAAAACAGTAAACAACACGTGGGTTTGGACCAAAGAATTACTTTATAAATGTTCAGATGAGGCAGGTTCTTTTGTTTTTGTAGATAAACTACCACACGGTTTTGGAAAAATACCAATTGTTTACATAGAACAAGATACTCCTGAATGGGATGATGTTAAAACTTTAATTGACAGGTACGAAACTGCATTATCTAAATTAGGAGCTAGTAACGATTACTCCGGTTATCCATTATTAAAATTATATGGAAAAATTGAAAATATGCCAGATAGGAATGATGACGGTAAAACATTAACGTTCCCAATGAAAGAAATGGATAATGAAACTGGAAAAACTATTCATGGTGATGCTGAATTCTTAACCAGCACTCAGGCATCTGAAAATGTAAAGCTTGAAATGGAAACTTTAGAAAGTTTAATTTATGCGCTATCATCCACTCCAAACTTGTCATTTGATAATTTAAAAGGAAGTGTTGGTAATATCTCTGGAATAGCCTTAAAGTTGCTGTTTTTAGATAGTATGATAAAAGCTTCAATGAATGAAGGAGATAACAGAACAATGATTCAGCGAATTATAAATGTTTTAATATCAGGTATCACAAAAACTGTAAATACTTCATTTGATAGTAAAGTAAAAGATACATTCATTAAAATTAAATTTAATTCAATTTTACCTGATGATTTAAAAGAAGCCGTTGATATTATATCTGCTGCAAAAGGCGCTGGTATTATTAGTTTAGATACAGCTGTAAATCAATTGGATATTGCTGAAGATTCTGAAACTGAAATAGCAGCTATTAAAAAAGAAGCTACTGAGGTTGTTAAAAAACCTATTGAACCTGTTAAAAAGGAAGAGTAATTTGTATATTTGAGATATGATAGCAAGTGAATTAAGAATAGGTAATTTAATACAAACAGATAATTCAACAGAACATTTTATGGATGTTGAAAAGGTTGAATCTATACAGCATGATGGAATAAATATAACTGACGGAGTTGGGAATACTTATGAAACAGAGTTTAGTTATGACTTTATAAACCCTATACCATTAACAGATGATTGGTTATTAAAGTTTGGGTTTTTAATTAGTAACCATAAGTCTTGGATAAAAACACATGGAATATATCCAAATCAAATTGATGTTGAATTAACTCCAGATTTTAGTTTAGTATATATTGGAACTAAAATAAACCACGTTCACCAACTTCAAAATTTATACTTTGCGTTAACAGGAAAAGAACTCGAAATTATTTAAAATACCGATACGATAGATAACAGGTACTATCACAATTAAGCCACTCTGTAAAAGGAGTGGTTTTTTTGTTTAATAATTTCTTATTTAGAATCATTCTAAATAAGAAATATTTTATTACATTTGTTAATAGTTATAAATCAACAAATTAATTAAAAATAATCATGGCAGTAGAAAGAGCAAAAGTGATAGCTAGACTTAAGGCATTATTCCCTAAGGCTAATTTATCGCAAAAAAGGTTAGACGCAATAGCGGATAAACTTGCTAAAAAACCAGCAGATGATGCAAAAGATGATGCGATTGATACAGTAATCAATGATTTCAATGATGTTTTAAGCATTGAAGAAATTGCTAAAGACGATGATAGAGCTAGAACTCTTGAAGCGGACAACAAAGCAAAAGCAGAAGAAATTGCAAAAGCTAAAGGTACAGAACCACCAAAACCAGGTGAACCAAAACCAGACGACCCACCAAAAGGTGATGAAGCTCCAGCGTGGGCAACAAAACTTTTAGAAAAAGTGGACAATCTTGAAAAAGGGAACATCGCAAAAGGGAAAATTCAAACAGCAACAGAGTTGTTTGCAGAAAATGAAGTTTTAAAAGGAATGAAACCTGAATTACAAAAGAAATGGATTAATAGAATTAATCCTGATTCTGAAACAACTATTGAGGATCAAGTAAAAGAACTTGAAACTGAATATTCAGAGTTTAAACAATCTTTTGCAGATTCAACGGAACATTCTGGACCAACTCCTTTTCAAAGTGGTGGGAAAAAAGAGCCAAGTGCAGAGGAAATTAATGAAATAGTTGAAGAACAATTAGGAAGTTAAATTTAAAAACAAAATAAATTATGTCAGGTACAACTGGAAATTTAGATAATACTCCTACAACAGTAGATACAAGTAATGATAGCATTGTTGTTATTCAAAACTTAGAAACTATTCCAGGAGGAAAAACATTAGACGTAACTGCGGTTGCTGCTGATGTAGATGTTATCAAAGCTGGACACGTAATTATTGAAGAAACTGCAACAGGTGTTTTAAAACCTCACCCAGTTTCTGGAGATGCTTACGCTGCATTACCAGCATCACATACCTATAAAGGTGTGTTAGTTTCAAGCATTTTAAAAACAAAACCATTTGCAGCTATTTTAGTGCGTGGTTCAGTTAATAAAGTTGCTTCACCATTCACTCCTCTTGCAGGAGCTATTACGGCCTTACCATTAATCAGATTTACAAAAGACTAATAAATTATGGAAAAATCATTATTTGTACAGTTTGCAGCGTATTTTACTGCGCTTGCTAAAAACATTGTAGAGACTGTTAACGGTAAAAAATCACCTTTAACTTATTTACATAAGGAAATGTTGACAAAAGAATTGTCAACCGATTTAAAATGGCAAACTTTAAACGTTGATGGCGCAGTTGTTTCAGCTGATGTTGTATCAATGGATTCTAGTTTGCCATTAAAAAAGAGAGCTTCATTTGGAACTGCTTCAGGAGATATTCCTAAAGTTGGTATGAAATATTCATTAAGCGAAAGAGAAATGTCACAAATTGACGTTCTTCAAGCTAGAAATGTTGAAACAAAAGCATTAATTGCTAAAATATTTGCAGATACAACAAAATCTATCTTAGGTATCTATGAGAAATTAGAACATACTTTCTTATACGGTTTATCTCACGGATTTGCTTTAGTTGATGATGATACAAATGTTGGTACTGGTGTAAGAGTAGATTACGGTTATAAAGATGCTAACAAGTTTGGTGTTGAAAAACCTTGGTCAGATTCAACTTCAAAACCAATTGATGACATTAAACGTGTTATTAAGGAAGCAAAAGCAAAAGGAGTTGTCCCTTCTATTTTAATGATGGATGAAACAGCTTTTGATAATTTAGCTGCCAATCAACAAACACGTGAACAATATGCGTTTAGTCAAAACTTTGTAGGAGATAAAATTCCTGTACCAGATTTAGATCAGGTAAATGCAATGATGAAAAAACGTTACAAATTAACAATTGAAATTGTTGATAGAACTATTGTTACAGAACGTGATGGTACCAGAACTGTTCAAACACCTTGGGCTGCTAATAGAATTGTATTCTTACAAAGCAGAAAAGTTGGTAAATTAGTGTATGGTATTTTAGCTGAGGAAACTCGTAAAAACAAGTCTGTTTTATATGAGAAAGCTGATGGATTTATTTTATTGAAAAAATGGCATTCACCAGAACCTTTTGCTGAATTTACTTCTTCACAAGCTTTAGTACTTCCTGTAATTAACAACGTTTCTAGTATCTATACTTTAGATACTGAGGAAGCAGCTGTTGATGATCAAACTGAAGGAGATGCTAATTTTGATTATGAAGGAGCTAGTTACACGAAACAATCTGTAGTTGATGCTTATATTGGTGTTAAACCAACTTCAACAATTACAATAGATACTAATGATGCAGTTATCTTGACTAACATTAACAAGTTATCAGAAGAAGATACTTTAGCGTTTGAAGCTAACATAACTTTAGCAGTATAGTAAATGTATTCTAGTGAAAGCATATCAACTTTAATTAACAGAATAGGCTGGGAAGCAGCTTTAAATACTGAAAGCGCCATAGTTATCGATGCAGATAACTTAGTTGCAGATTCAGGAAGAAAAGTAAACGCATTTCACCAATTAGCTTCTGTTGAAAACATCTACGAATCAATTTCAGAGGTAGATGCAAAGATGATAGACTTTAACAAATTCCTAGCCTCTATTAGAGAGCAATCTGTAATAGAGGTTTTAACAGCAATTTTAGATCAACATCACTTGTACAGTGAAACCGAAGATTACTCAAGTATAATTACTGAAAAAGCAAAAATATTTGATGACGCCATTGGTTACACTATTGCAATTAAAATGCTTGAATTATTTATAGCTTCTGGAAGAAAAAACTCAACTGATCGTAATGCCGCTTTGTCATTTAATACATTAAAGATTGAATTGCATGGTGCTAAAAATGACAACGGTCATTTTATTGCAAAAGGTGTTGTTTACGATAGAGGATTAGCAATTAAAAAAGCTCAAAAAATTCTGTTTCCAGAACATATAATTGTTGACGGAACACCACAATGGTAATAGTATGAATTATACACTTACAAATCCAAAAGGTATTGATACCGTAATTCAAAAACTACAAACATATTTGTTTGATAATTTGAATTTTGGTGAATTAGAAGTGTATGGTAGAGTTTATAAAAACTATTCTAAAGAAAAAAAGTTGGTTCCAGAAGTGTATGTTGGAAAAAATGAATACAGAGATATTTTTATAAATGACAATAAAAATGGATCTATATTTTTTATTGAAGATAATAAGCATACATCAAACGAAGGTATAAAGTTTAAGAATACTATTAAAATAGTGTTTATGCTTAACCTTAAAAAAATATATGCAGATAATCTTGAAAGAGCAGATATGGAAGCTCAAATAAAAGCTATTGAGTTGGTTAGAAAAAAGAGCTGGTTTTCATTTGAAAAAATGGAAAAAGGAGTAAAAGAATCATTAAGTGAATTCTACACTGAAAATCTAAATTTATATGATACACATCCGTTTCATGTATTTTCAATAAGTGGAGAAATATCATATAACGTAAGTTGTTTAACAAATTAAATTAAAAAATATTATGTCAAAAACATATATTGAAATTTGCAGTGGAGAAGCCTCTCCGCAAAAAAATACAGGTTATAGAGATAACTGTATTGAATCTAAATTGCTGATTCCTATTTTATCAAATGGGTTTGAGTTTGCATCTGTTACAGATTTTAAAACAGTTGCATCTCATAGAGCAGCTATTGAAGCAAAAAGTATTGTACCATTATTCCCTGTGTATGAATTAGCTGATGCATCAACTGAAGATACTAAATTTGAGAGTGGAAACTTCTCAAAAGTAACTGAAAAAGGTGTTGAAAAAATAACATTTGAGTGTTACTTAAGTGTTGCAGCTTATGCAGCATTAAAATCTTATGAAGATTTAGGAAACTACGGTGAGCTTTTTGAATTCAATGAAGAAGGCGATTACTCTGGTGTTTATGCAGTTGATGGAGTGAAAGTAAAAGGACGTAAAATTAAATCATTACAAGTAACAAGAATTAGAGCTACAAAAGACAAAGTTCCTTATGTAAAAGGTGAAATTACTTTCGCTGATAAGGATGATGTTTTAGGAGCTGTAATTGTGCAAAGTGATTTAGAAGAAGGACACTTAGAAGGTATCTTTGACCTTGGATTGGAGCAAGTTTCAGCTTCTGCAACCTCAATTAAATTTACTGCTAAAGCTGGTAACTCTTTTGTTACTTCATTAACAGTTGATGATGTTGAAGTAAGAGATATTGCAGGTGCTATTGTAGCAACTTCATTTGTTGCTCCTGGTGCAGATAATGCATATGAATTAACTGGAGCTGGTTTTGCAACCGGATTTACAGTTAGTGTAAAAGGTGTAGTGGTTCAAACTACTATTATGTATGAAGGTCCTGATCCATTAAGCATTATTGTAACATAATGAATAAGTATAAAGGAATAACTTTTGCAAAGGGCTATAACAAGTCCTTTGCAGAATTTAAAGAAGAGTTTGGTTCAACTCATATCTTTAAAAATATTCATCCAAAAAAAAGAGACCAGGAACTTAAAAAGGCTTATAAAATAGCTACAGATGGCAACACTTCAACGACAACTAAAAAGAGCAAAACTGATTCAGCCAAATAAGCTGCAAAAAGATCTCTATAAGTTTATAAGAAGTATTGAGAAAGAGTTATTAAACCTTGAAAAGAAAAGAATATCAGAAGATAGTAAGGATGTGCTTGGGAAACCAATTGGTTTCTATTCAGCAGCTACAGAAGCAATAACAGGTGGAGAAAAAGAAAGAGGACAACCATTTACAGGTATTGATACCGAAAATTGGTTTAAAGGCTTTTATATGCAAGAAGTATCAGGTGTGTTAAGGTTTTCTTCAAAAGACCCAAAAACACAATTGATATTAAACAGCGAACACTGGTTATCTGATAAACTATTCGGACTGTCTGAGAAAGATTTAAAAGAGGTGATAACAACTAGGTTATTGCCTTTTTTTATTAAAAATAGTAGAACATTACTTGGAGTATGATTTACAATTCATTAGATACAATTCCTTACAAACTCTTCTTAAAAATTGAAGAGCATAACTCATTTTGGTTATTAAATACCGATATTAAAAAAGAAGGTGATTGCTCACCTGAAAATTTAATTAAGTACACTGAAATATGGCAAGAATTGTATAATGAGCACTTATCTAAGAATCAAACTACCGAAGGAAAGAAAGTTTTTAAACTTTCTAAAAACATTAACGAATTAATGGCCTTAAATAAGGTTGTTTTAATGAGTTGTGAAACATTGAAATTTGAATTTGATCAAGTTGTATTTGATATTTTAATTGAAAAAGGCTATAAAATATCATTAGAAAATACAGAGCAATATTATGCTGATTTAGAAAAAATTGAAAATGAAGCGAATGCGTATGTGGTAAAGGCTGAACATTATCAAAATATGTTACCAGAGCCAAAAGAACAAACAAAAAAGGAGTACAGTGTTGATGATGTAATGGCGAGTTACTCTGCAATAATTGGAATTGATATTGGTGATTATAATACCGTAACTTATTTAAAATATTACGCTTTTCAAAAACAAGTAAATTCAAAAATTAACCAAATTAAGAAACAAAACTCAAAGTCAAATGTCAAATGATGGTGTAATTACTCGTAAACAAGTTATTGAAGATGAGGCTCTTAATTGGGGTGCTGAATATCAAAAACAAGTACAATTGGCAATCGAAAAAAATAAAGAGTTTGCCAAAGGTATTATTGAAATTAATGAAGCTGCAAAACAAATAAAAGGATCTACAAATAACGCTGAATATATAAAAGCAAAGACCAAAGAAATAGAAATAAGCGAAAAGCAAGGTGTTGTTTGGCGTGAACAAATACAATTAGAAAATCAATTAGTAAGTGCAATTAAGAAAAAACAATTAATTTCTGAAAGCACTAGTAGAGCTCTAATAAAAGAGCGTGTAGAACTTCAAACAACTACAAAAGCCTTAAAATTAGAAGCTAGAGAAAGATTAGGTTTAGTAGGAACCTATGAGAAATTAAACACCAGAAGAAACAAAGCGCAGCGTACACTTGCAAATTTATTAAGTGTTGAAAAACAAAACATTGCAGAAGTTAAGAAAGCGCAGCTAGAATATCAGAAATTAGATGCTAGAGTAAAAGCTGTTGATGCAGCAACAAAAAACTATTCTAAAAATGTAGGGAATTACACAAGTGCATTCCAAGGTTTAAATCAAACAGCACGTAACTTAATATCTACTTTCGGACTTTTAACCGGTGTTGCTTTATTTGGGCAAATTGTAAAAGATATATTCTCTACTATTAAAGAATTCGACCGTCAATTAATAGCAGTTGGTAAAACAACAAATATTGCTGGTGACGATTTAAAACAATTTGGAAAAGAAGTTGTTGAATTAGGTGATAAATTAAACGGTATTTCTGTACAAGGTTTATTAAAATCTTCTGAAATAGCAGGTCAATTAGGAGTAAAAGGAACTGATAATATATTAAGATTCTCCACAGCAATTGAAAAGTTAAAATTAACCTCCGATATTATTTCAGATGAGCAAGTACGTAGTTTTGCAAAGTTTATTGAGGTTTCAGAAGATAGTTTTGAAAATGCAGACCGTTTGGCTTCTGTTATTACACAGTTAGGTAATAATTTTGCAACTACTGAAGCTGAGGTATTATCTAATGCATCAGAAATACAAAAAAGTATCTCAATTTACAATGCGTCAGCTGAAAGTGTGTTAGGTTTAGGAGCTGCAACTTCCGCTTTAGGTTCTCGTGCTGAAACTTCAAGAAGTGCCATACAGTCTACATTTAAAGTAATTGACAAGGCTATTTCTACAGGTGCAAATCTTGAAAAAGTTTTAAAATTAACTAATTTAACTCAAAAAGAATTATCTGATCAGTTTAATAAAGATGCAACCGGTGTTTTTGTAAAATTTGTTGGTGGACTAAAAAAAGCAAAAGATGAAGGAGAAAATCTAAATAATATTTTAGATAGTGTAAATATTACTGAAAAAAGAGCTACAACTGTTATTGGTGCATTAGCAGCTAATTATGATGTGCTAACAGAATCAGTTTCACAATCTACATTAGAATATCAAGAGAATTTAGCTTTAAATAAAGAGGTTGAAGCAGCTTCTCAAAGTATTTCTTCAATAATTAGTGATGTTAAAGATAAATGGGATGCTTACTTACTATCAACAGATCAAGCAAATGGTGGTACACAAAAAATAGCTAATTCATTAAAGTTTTTACGAGATAATTTATCAGGTATTATTGATGGATTTATAAAATACGGAAGTGTTTTGTTAGCATATTTTGCAACTATGAAACTAATTAGTTTTATAACGAGCAATTATACAGCTTTAAAAACTGCTGCTGCTGCTGCAGAATTAAGTTTTGCTGTGGCCACTGGAATAGGAAGAAAATCGGTAATTGCTCAGGCTGTTGCAGTAAAATCAGCTACTGTTGCTCAAACAGGTTTAAATATTGCCATGACAGCAACACCTTGGGGTATTATTTTAGCAGCATTAGCAGCTGTTGTTGTAGCGTATCAAGTTTTTAATGACAAACTATCTGATAATGAAAAAATACAAAATAGGATAAATTCAAATAGTGATAAAACTGAAAAGTCTTTAGAGAAAACAGCTAAAAATAATGAAGAATTTTACAATAAAAACATCAAACAAATTGAAGATGAGTTCGCTTTAAAAAGAAAAAAACAAGGAGAATCTAAAGAACTTGATAAGGAAGAAATTAAAGCAAAAGAAGAATTGTTAAATAACTTTATTGATACAAACAACTTATTTATAAAGGCTAATGATGAATTGTTAGAAAGTACTAAAAAAACATCAAAAGAAAAGTTGAAAATTTTACAAGCTGAAGTAGCAGAATGGACAAGGTTACAAGGTGTATCAGGTGGTAGCGCAGGTATTGATGCGGGTAAATATAAAGCACAAGAAAAATTAAATGATTTAAAAGTAGAAAGCCAAAATCAATTAAATAACTTAAAACTTACTAATAAGCAATTGCTTGATGAAAATAAAAAGTATCAAACCCAATTAACGGATTTAGCTAAAGAAACTACTTTAAAAAATGCTGAAATAGAAAAAGCCTTAGCAGATAAAAAGAAAAGAGAACTGTTAGCAGCTCAAAAGAAATTAAGAAAGGAATTATTTGAAGCTGAAAAAAAAGCAAATAGTGATGCTTATAAATTATCTCAATACAGACTTAAAAGCGAAATTGATATCAATAATGAAATTGTAAAAAATGAAAAATCTTCTTTAGATGAAAAATTAGATGCATTAGATGTTTCAAATCAAAAATCAATTGAAAAGAATAAGGAAACACTTGCTTATAAATTATCGCAATTAGGTAAATATAATGAAGATACAGGAAAGTTTATTAGACAACTTACCAATGCTGAAATTAGTGAACTTATTAAAACAGGTGAGTCAAAAAAAACATTAACTGATGAACAAAAATTGTTATATGAAAAATACCAAGAAGCATTAACAGGTATTGCCATTACTGAAGAACAAAAAAGACAAGCAATTATTGATAAGGAAATTAATGCAATTCAAAAAAGAATAGACACTGAGTTACAATTAAAAGAAAACGACTTAAACGTTGAGCTTGTTTCTGAGAATGACACCTATAAAAGTGAACTTGAAGCAGCCAAAGGGAATTATGCATTAATTGAAAAAGCTAGAATAGACCACGAAAATAGAATTTTAGCTATTCAAAAACGATATGCGTTAGAAGGTCTTAATTTACAAATTGACACATTACAAAATAAGTTAGATGAGAATGATGCGTTAGAAAGTAATGAACAAATTTCAGCAGATAAAAGAGCTAAAATAGTTGCAGATTTAGAGCGATTTAAAAAAGAAGCTTCTGATTTAGAAACTGAAAATTACACAAGTAATTTAATAACTAAAGAAGAAGCTGAACAACAATTTAAACAAGCTGTTACAGATTTAGCCTTTCAATTAAAGGATGCATTGGTTGATTTAACAAATGCTATTTTTGACGCTAAAATATCTAAAATAGATGCAGAAATTGAGAAAGATGAAGAAAAGTATGCTCGTCAGTTAGAATTAGCAGGAGATGATCAAGCTCAAAAAGATTTAATAGAAATAGAAGCAGAAAAAAATCGTGAAAAGCTAGATAAGAAAAAGAGAAAAGCTGCACGAGATGCTGCAATTTTTAATAAGATAGTTTCTTTAGGAACAATTGCTGCTCAAACTGCAATGGCTTCAATTGCTGCTTTAGCACCACCACCAATTGGTTTAGGTCCTGTTGCTGGAGGTGCTTTATTACCTTACATAATAGGTTTAGGAGCAGTTCAAGCTGCAACAGTTTTAGCAACTCCACTTCCAAAATATGAAAAAGGAAGAAAAAGAGGTCCAGAAGAATTTGCAATAGTTGGTGAAAAAAGACAAGAAGTTATTACCGATAAATTTGGGAATAACCCTCGTTTAACACCAAGCACACCAACACTTACATTTTTAAAAGAAGATGACCAGGTGCATAGTTCTGTTGATGAGTATTTAAAATTACAACGTGCAGCAACAATGGCTAGTATAGCAATGGAAGGTAAAAAAACTAACGATTTCCAAGAAGCACAAAAATCATTTGATAATGCTTACAGCAAGGAAATGTTAGAGGAAATGAAACAAACCAGAAAAGCTATGGAGCGTCAAAAAACAATAATTCTTAAGAATAAAATAGATATACCACATTCAATTTGGGAGTCTAAAAATGTAAACTGGGAATAATGGGAAGTGTAAATCCAATAGTAAGCGACAGATTTAGATATACGTTATCTCATAAGGATATGACTAGTATAGTTATTACAGATCCTATAGGTTGGAATAATGACGATAAAAAACTAGCAAAAAACAAAGGGTATGATGGTTTATTTACCAGCTTTAGCAATAATTTAAAATTTATAGGAGAAGGTAAAGATTGGATAGATTTAGTAGATGAACTATACGGTATAAATGCAGACATTCGTTTAACTAAAGATGAAAGACATCCTAAAACAGATAAATGGGTGCGTACTTATGACGGTTTTTTAGATTTAATGACTAAAACAACCGAAGATGGTAAGTTAAGTATTAAGTTTAACGCAAGTGGACTTGAAAAATTAATTAAATCAAGAGAAAGTGAACAATTAGAGTTAGAACGTTTAGACACTATTGATGGCTTACCTATTGAACCATTAACACCTAACAAAGTTGCATTAAATGGAAGAAAAATATTTTTAAAAAGTTTATTAGAAACTAAAGAAATTGATAGTGTAAGTGATGCTTTTAGAATTAAAGCGAGTGATGGCCATAATGAAGCTCAGGTTGCTATTCCAGTAACAGTTAATTATAAATCTGATGAGCTAATACATTCTGTATTTAAAAATCAGTATAAAGAAGGTAGTAATATTATTACAGGTGATGCTGCCACTTTATTTTATGCAAATAACGATAGAGAAAAAATATTAAAAATTTATATTGCTGTAAAATGTAAAATTAATGTTATAAGTATGAGCCCTGCGCCAAGTAGTGCAATTGTTCGTGTTGATCTAGTTAAATATACGAATGGAACTAATTATGATTTAGTGAGTAGAACTCCATTATATACAGTTCCAAATGCTTACGGTATGAATAATCATATTATAGATTTTGATTATTCAAATGAAATGACACTATTAGCAGGAGAAAGTTTATGTCTCCAATGGTATGGAGAAGGAAGCTTTAGCGGTACTTTATTTGCTCCAAACGATTATATGTATTTAAATTTTGAAGAAACAGTTGCTTCTATAAATATTGAAGAAAACAGTTTTTTTGAAAAAACACAATCAAACTTTTTATTACCTTTTGAAGTATGTAATCGTTTAATATACATAATAACAGGGATAAAAGATGCTTTATATACTGAAGAATTAGGAAGAACGGACTTAGGTTATGAGAAAGATGGAGCATCTTCATTAATTGGCGTTACTCACGGTCATTGGGTGAGAGGTTTCCAAGATGGAGACGAATTGTATAAGAGATTTACAACATCATTAAAAGACTTTCTAACCTCATATTTAGCAGTTAGAGGTTTAGCTATGGGGATTGAGAAAATAGGATTTAAAGAACGTATAAGAATAGAAAAAAAAGAGTTTTTTTACAACCGAAATACCACCATTAAATTAGGAGAAATAATAAATGATAAGTTTGAATATATACAAGTTAGTAAAGTAAAAAGGAGTATAGCTCCAAATTACTATTACTCAAGTGTTGAGGCTGGTTATGAAAAAGGAGGGGAATATGAAGAAATAATGGGATTGTTTGAATACAACGCAAAATCTACATACACGCTGTCAGTTATACCAAAAAACATATTAAAGTTGGTTTCAAAATATAGAGGAGATCCAACTGCAACTGAGATATCAAGAAGAAAACAAAAAATTGATTATCCTACAGAAGATACTACGTATGATAAAGATATTATGTTGCTAGATTTAAAAAGAGGCGTTACAGAAGTTTTCGAACAACGAGTTTGGCAAGATGATTTTGAAAAAGAACCAACTGGAACTTACGATCCAGATTCTGCAACAAATTTAAGGTTAACACCATTTTCAATTGTAAGAAATAACGGTTGGTCCATTTCAGCTGGTTTAACAAAATACCCTAATGATTTTGTTAGATATGCAAGTTCAACAGGTAATGTTAATCTATCAACTCAGTTAAAAGGAGAAATTGAGTATTCTGAAAAAGGTAATATCCAAAATAAATTACTTACCAAGGCTAGATATGTTCCTGAAAAAATAAAGTTTCAATTTCCTATTGATTTTGATTTAATGAAAACAATAGAAGGTAGCAGTATTATTTTTAGTAAAACAATACCAAATATATACGGAGTTGTAGCATTTAAAAATGAAAAAGGGGAAATTGAAAAAGGATATTTAGATAGTCTTAAACCTAATGGAAATGGAGACTGGGAAATAATAAAATATAATAATTAGAACTATGGCAAAAAGTAAAATAGTAATAACGTTTAACAGTAACCCTTCTTATGGTCAAGTTTTATCAATAAGAAACAATCTATTCCCAATTGATATTTTAGAAACATTTAATACAACTAGAGTTACTTCATATCAATGTGGAATCAGCGAACTAGGTGCCACAATGACAGCAGTTGGATATGCAACTTCAATTTGGTTAGATTATAATACGAATGAGTTATACATTATAACAAACAACGGTAATAATGTAGTAACTATTGAAGCAACTCAGTCAAATGTTGTTTTTTCTGAAATAACAAATACAACCAATGGTGCAGTTACAACAGAAATATTTAATGAGACTGAGACTGACCCTATAACAATTGACAGTGTTTCTTTTTCAGAATCAGCAGCAAACCAATGTGACAAAGTAAAAATAAATGTGATAACAAATGTTTTAGCAGTTGAAATAGATGACGGAGCTGTAATTTATGCAAACTCAGATAATCCATTTTCGTATGAATGGGTGAGAGGAGCTATTTTAAATCTACAAGTTAGAGATGCGCTAAGCAATATTGCTTTTCAAACAATAAAACTTCCTCAAAAATTAGCAGTAGAAAATACAGCTATAGCTATAATTAATTCACCTAGCGGAGCAACAGTAACAATCAATGTTAATGAAAGTTATGGCTTAACATTACAATATTCTTTAGATAATAACACATTCCAAGAATTAAACAGTTATAGTGGTCAAGTACCAGGTAATTATACTATTTATATTAAAGATCAGTTAGGGTGTACAATTCAAAAAAACTTTACAATAAGTAACTTTGAAGATGTAGGAACTGGTGTAGGCGTAAATATTCCATATGCAAAGTTACCATCAAAGGCAAATAGCATTCGTTTTAAAAAAGATGTTGTTTGGGGTACTTGCGGAAATTATAAAAATGATGAAAACACGCTAAGTTATGAAGTTGATGTTCCATTACCTGAGACTGAATTTCAAAAGTTTCAAAGCTGCGATACTAACATTCCAACTCAAATAAGTTCAAATTATGAAAATATTGAAGTTAAAGTTATTAAATGTGACTTATCAGAAACTATAATTCCGGTTGTTAAAATGACAAACTTCATTGGGCTTAAGGATAAAAGAGATGCTATAAGGTACAATTTAGAGAATGGAAGAACAGGTATATATTTTACCTCAGGGAATAAGTACAATTATGATACTGGTGTAGTAGAAGATACTTTTGCTCTAAATGGAGCAGTTCCTGAATGGGCATATGAAGATAATTATATATTAATCAATAACGCTTGGTATGTAATTGAAAATGTATTTTATGATGATGCTAAATTAGCAGAGGTAATTGTTATATCGATGGTTTACACTGGCGCAGATGAAACTATTATTGTTGGTAGTGTTTATAACCTATTTAATTATGAAGATTATGAATTTTATATTGACATGTCTGTATTTTTAAATGAAAAAATACAAGTTAAAATAATAGAGACAGATCCAAGATTTGAAACAGTTTCATTCACAAGTGAAATAATTGATGTAAAAGAAATTCAGGAAAATACAATTGAAATAGTGTATTTTAACGATAACAATACAGATTTAAATTATGGTACCGGAATTATTCATAAAATAAGAATTCCATTTATTTCAAAATCAGGAAAAGGAGAAGATGAAAGCGAAGTTCATGATACAGATAATGACGCTATTTTATTAAGTGCTTCATTACGTGAATTAGATGAATTTATTTTTGAGCCTTTAACAACTGAAATGTGGCGAAAATTAATGATTGCGCTATCTCATAAGCATTTAACAATAAATGGTGTTCCATATATTAAAGGAAGTGGTTTTAATAGTGAAGGACCTTTAGGTAAAACAAATCTACACGTGTTAACAGCTCTAATGAAAAGGACTGAGAATGTATATGACTTTGATAATGAAGGTGCTTTAATAGGTGATGGAACTGAAATTGAAATACCAGGCTTAATTTCTTCTGGAGATGATGGACTTGTAGGATATTAAAATAAAAGCCACTTTAATTAGTGGTTTTTGTTTCTTTTAATTCTAATATTTTTTGTTTAGTAGTATCATCTATTATAGATATGTTTTTATGCTCATGATAGTGAACAGATTTATCAATAAAAGTAAATGTATCTTCTTTTTTATCTGGAAATAACACATTACCAACTAGCTTACCAACAAGCCAACCACCACCAACTAAGACTATAAATAGAATAAAAATAAAATCCATATTTCAAATTTACGAAATACTTCTATCAATTATAGCTAAATTCCTTATTTAGAATGATTCTAAATAGGGATAAATTTATTACATTTGTATAAATCAAATAATCTAATTATGAGTTTATTAACTGCTTTAACAAAGAAGGTTGCAGATCTAACAACAGCTTACAACTCGTTAATTGGTAAAATATACAAAACAGATGCATTTACGCATCAAGAAGATTTAAATGCATCTTCAAAAATTAGAGTATTTATAAATGGCATAAGCCAATATGTTACAATTGAGCAAATAGTTTATTCATCTGTTTTATCGCTTTCAAATGTTGGTGTTAATGGTATTGTTAGTGGATCAATTGAATATGTTGAGGGTTTAAATTATAGAACTTTAAATTTAGTTTACAGATTAAATAATACACTTTATTATTCTAATGGATTTGACCTAATATCAAACAATGGAGGCGCACAACCAAGAAAAGATGTTTATTACGGTGATTCTGATTTAGATGGATTATTATTCATAAAAGAAGGTGATGAAGCCGTTATACCTTCAGAACCAATATTAGAATGGGGGCATCAATTAAAATTAACTCATGTAGATATACCAGCAGGAGCAACTGCACCTGAAAATGTTCTTGAAATAACATTATACGATGAAAACTTACAAGAAGTTGGAGGTGAATGGGACAGTTATACTGATACACCAGCTGAGGTTGATTTAGTAAATGAAGAAGATTTTAATACAGGGGTGTTGTCTGTAAAATTTATAAATGCAGGTATTGTTGGTTTTTCTTTAATAAACTCAGTGAGTAAAAATGGATCCAATATTTCATTTATAAAGTTTAGAACTAAACTAATTTCAAATATTGACCATATATTGCGTGTAAGCCTATTTTCAGAAGCAGGATTGTTAGTTGGAGATGTAGATGTAAAAAACAATACATTTAATTTCAATGCTACTTTACTTAATGAGTGGCAAACAATAGTTATACCTGGTACTGCTTTTAGACAAGATGGAATTTGGGGTAGTGAAACTTACAATAAAGTAAATATATCTAACAAAAAAAGTGGAACTACATGCTTTATAGATAGTGCAATATTACAAACAGGTGTTAATCATCAATCTAATGTATTTGAAATCCCTGAAAACAGTATAGGAGTTAGAGAACTAAAACCCGAACTAAAAGCAACCATAGATTTAGGAGTTTCAAATGAAGTTAATTGGATGGCTGGTGTACAATTTAAAAAAACACTTGGAGCAACAACAATAATTACACACGCTAATTTAGTTGAAAATAAAACTACATTTTTACAATTAACTGGAGAACAAGCATTCTCTATACAACACGTTGCTGAAATTGGTGGTATTGAAGATTACGATGGTGCATTAATTAATGTACTGCAAATGCACTGCACCGATGCTACACCTGGTGCTGAAAAAATAACTGCTAACTGGTTTAATAAATTTTAAGTATGGTATTAGCGCAACGGTTATTTAGTAGGAAAAAAGAAACAGTTTTTGAATTATTTTTAACGGTAAATTCAGTTGCTTCTAATTGGGGTGTAACATTGTGGGATAGCACTGGTTTTAATTATCAGATTATTGATAATTTTGATAGTAGTATAATTGATAGTGGTTTTTATACAGGTACATTTTTTGGTTATGATTTATCTGCAACAAGTGGGGATATTTCTGTATATATTGAAAATTTAGGAGTTAATAGCACAGTTGAAAGATTTTACGACAATCCTAATCTTTTAAAACAAACTTTTATTAATTTTTCTCTTATACCAAATATAGATACTCTTTTTTTACAAAATAATGTTTGCACTTGTGTTTCATCTAATTTTGATTTATTAGCATCAGTAACATTTTATGGAGGTACTTACACTGGTTTAGAATTTTCCAACTCAACACAAATAACATATTTTAATATTAGGTATAACACGTATTTTAGTACACCTTTAGATATTAGTAATAATCCAGGTATAACTTATTTAAGGCTTTCAAATTATCATCCTATAAATGTTTCTAATCATCTGCTATTAAATTATTTATGGCTTGGTGGTTCTTATGGTGTTTTAGATCAAAATATAAACACAACTTACTTACCTAATTTAAGAACACTATACTTATGGGGTGATTCAAATAACTATGATTTAACCACAAGAGATTTTTCATTAATTACTTCATTATACATTAAAGCGACTACAGTAACAGGTCTTAACACATTGGTTAATATAAATGATTTTCACGCATATTTATACAGTGTAGTTGATTTGTCGGTTTTAACAAACGTTTCTGTTATTGAGTTAAGAGCAACTGTTAATGTTACAATTAATTTAGTACCTCTTGTTAATTTAACAGCATTCAATGTTAATTATTCAAGCCCTAATCTAACAGATATTTTTATAAATAATGGGTTGAATGCACAAATCACACAATTTAGAAGGTATTATGGTGCTGAATCAAATGTAGTTAATGTTACTGTTGATAATCCTACAGACGCAAACAATGAAGTCAGCCCTTATTTACCTACTAAATGGTTTAAGTATTATTTAACTACTCAAAGGTTGAATTGGATTTAAAAATAAACTTATGAAAGCAATAATAATAAATAGTCAAGTAAAATTTTTAGAAGAATTTGATTTTTTTCAATTTGAAGGAAACACGTTTTTTAACTTAAAAAACATTAATGAAGAAACTTTATATAAATGGGGTTTTAGAAATGTTGTAAAGCAAACATTAGCAGAAGGTAAAAAGTACAAAGAACCTTTAGCTCCTGAAGTTTTTAATACTGAAAAAGACGAGTTTATTTACCAAATAATAGATATACCAGTATTAACACCTGAAGAATTAGTACAACAAAAATTACAAATAGAAACTAAAAAATACATACAACGCCAGCAAGATGGTGTAGAAGCGTATGCGTTAATAAGTGCAGAGTTTAGATTGGCAAAATTATCTGGTCAAATCAACAGTGCTACACATACTACTATTGAAGAAAATTTAAGACCGGTACGAGATGAAGTCCTTGCAGGGCAATGGATAACAGCTTTAGAAAAATTATCAGCAATTGGTATTTTGTCAATTGGCGAAGCTGTATATAGTAAACTACATACACAAATAGAAACCTATATAGCTGAAAACTATGAATAAATCAATAAGAAATAGAGTATTTAATTACGATAAATGGTTGGTACTGTTATTAATTACAATGCCAATTACACTAATAGCTTTTGATGGTTGGCAAGTACGCCCAAGCATAAGTAATTATGTGTATATGCAACACAATCAAGTGTTTTACTTTCTACTAATAATAGCATCTTCAATGTTTGGTTATAGTGGTGCTTTGTGGTTAAAAAATTACAATATTTTATTAGGCGCTTTATTACTGGGAGTTGCATTAACACCACATTTACAATTTCCAATAATTCATTTCACATTTGCAGGATTATTTTTCTTAGGAAGCATTTTTGTAATGATTTATTATAGTTCAAAAGAACAACGAACATTTAAAATAATAACAGGTGTTGTAATAATTTTAGCAATGTTGTTACACTTTGTTTTCAACACATTCAGTCTTTTTTATGCCGAGTGGATAGGCATTATACCAATAGCAATTCATTACATAGGTGAAACTTTAAATATTATAGATTAATTATGAAACAGCTACTAATAGTATTACTTTTTATTTCAACATTCAGCTACTCACAAATAGCACCAGATAAAGTAGATCATTTTGTTGGTGGTGCATTTGTAAGTTTAACTACTTATGCTGTTGTAGGTGAAATAACACACAACAAAAAGAAAGCTTTTTGGTATAGTTTAGGAGCATCAATACTAGCAGGAACTATAAAAGAATTAAGCGACAAAAGCAAAGGAGCAAAATTTGATAAAGCAGATTTATTAGCATCCACATTAGGAGGCTTTACAGTTTCTATGACTTTACAAATAATTCCAAAAGAAAAACAACCAATATTTTAAAATAAATTGTCAAATCACATAAAACCACAACAAAAAATGAAAATTCCGTTACTCGTAAAAATATTGCAACTCTCAGTAATTTACAAAGCAATATTCTTTAAAAAAGGTTCGTTAATAGCCTTATCATTACCAATTTCAGTAGGTGTAATTGGTTCGTTTAAATTGTTATTTAAAAATGTAGATCCGTTTGATATGGTACTTCCTATAATTTCAATAACATTAAGTTTCTTGTTATACTTTTTATTTTTTATAGTAGATTTTATTTGGGGGTTAAGTGCTTCAAAATATGAAAACAAAACAAACCCAGATTGGGTTGAATCAGATAAACTATACAATTCAATTGGTAAAATTGGAGGAGTTATATTAATTGATGTTTTATTGCTTTCAATAATTCTATTTTTAGTAATAATTAGCTTTATAAAAATTTCAATTGCCTTATTGCTAATAACTATAATGCTTAATATTTTAGCTATTAGTTATGAAATTCACTCCATAGGTGAAAATATAAAAAGGCGTACTGGAGAAAAACCAAAATTCTATGCTTTTTTTGATAACATCACTACAATTTTAGAAAAAACAATATTAAGTAAGTTTTCAAATTTAATTAAGTAATGAGTTTCTCATTTGGAAATAACAGTAGAAAAAAATTAGAAACTTGCCATTCTGATTTACAAAAGATTTTAAACTTAGCAATCTCCAGAAGCTCTGTTGATTTTGGAGTATCTGAAGGTCACAGACCAAAAACAGTTCAATTTGAGCTATTCAAAATTGGGCGGATGATTAAAAACGGTAAATGGATTAAAATAGGGAAAACCGTTACTAATGTTGATGGTTATGATAAGGAAGGAAAACATAATATTGAAATTTCTGAAGCTGTAGATATTTACATTTACCATCCTGACAAAGGTGTTCGAGAAAAAATTATGTATAGTCATATTCACATGGCTTATGTAATTGGAATTATATCTAGTTGTGCCAAAGAATTGTTGGTTAAAGGAGAAATTACACATGATATTAGGTCAGGTTCTAACTGGGATGGTGACGGAATAATAGATTTAGACCAAACGTTTGATGATTATCCACATATAGAATTAATTAACTTATAAATTCTGGTAAAAAATGAAAAATGCGATACCATATATTATAATTGTAATACTGATATTTGTCATATTTTTTAAAGACAGTAATAAAGAAGTCCAAAAACCTATATTTATTACTGTACCTGAAGTTACAGGCTCTTTTGAAACTTCAAAACCAATTCAATTGCCAATTATACAAGTTAAATTAGGACAAATATTGTCCAAAAAAGAGAAAGTTTATGTAAAGGAAAATGATAGTTTATTAAAAGTTTTTAAATCCGAAAATGATAGTTTAAAAACAGAGCTATTTAAAAAAGCTATTCAATTAAATAATTTTACTTCAAGTTTTGAAGACGAACACTTAAAATTAACCATTAAAGGAATTGTACAAGGCGAAATAAAAGAGATTACACCAAACTATACAATAAAACAAAAACAACTAGAAATTACACCAAAACAAGTAAAGTTTAGATTATTGGCTGGTGCTGAAATTGGAAATAGTTTATTATTTAACAAGCCATTATTTAAAGCCAACTTAGGTTTTCAAAACGCTAAAGGAAATATATTAAAACTCTCTTACGATACCGAAGAGCGTATTCTTATAGGTTACGATTTAACAGTATTTAAAATAAAAAAATAATATACGTGCTAAATACCTCAATTATTATTTAATGTTTGCCACTCTTCGGAGTGGTTTTTTATAAGATAATTTCAATATCAGAGCTCCAATCTTTTGGTATATCTGCATCAATTTTATGAATATAATTAATCAACCCTTCTTTAGACGAGTGGCCAGTAATTGGCATTAATGTGTCAATAGCAGTATTAAAAGTCATTTTAAGTCTAAAGGTCCTAAATAAATTTGTGATGTAAGTATGTCTAAAACTATAAATTCCATATTCAGATCCAAGTTTAAACTTATCTTTTACAACATCTTTAAATTTACCTGTAAAGTAATCTCTTCTTCCATTATCGTCTCTATTCCATTGACCAGGTATTCCTTTAGGAGTAAATAGAAAATCATTTGGACTATATTTACTCAAGTCTAACTTCAATAATTCATAAACTAAAATATCTGGAATACGCTTAATTTTAAAGTTTTGTTTATTTTTAGCTTTGAAATATATTCGTTTTTCTTTTAAATCTATATTTTTAATAATAAGTCTGTTTACTTCAACAGGCCTTAAGAAATTGTAAGCAACAAATTTCACATATAATAATAAGGTAGGATTTTCACTTTGTAAGTGTTTAGATATTTTATTTAGTAATTCATTTGAAATTGTTCTGTCTGTTTTTCCTAAGGAAGTAAGTTTGGAAACATCAGTTTTAATAAAATTACTTTCAATTATAAAATTGTCCTTCATTAAAGTAAATAACGAACTTAAATTTGATCTTGCATTGTTTCTAGTTCTTGCAGAGGAATCTTTCAAAACCTCATTTAAATATTTTACAATTACATTTTTTGTTACTTTATTAATGTCTGATTTTAATAATAGATGCTTTTTTAAGAATTTTTTAAATTTTTCAGTTTCATAAAAGTAGTCCTTATAAGTCCTGTTTGATACACTTGATTTTTTTAAGTTAAGCACATAATCAAGAGCTTCATTTGAAGTATAACTTTTATTATTAGATATATTTTCAATTTCTTTATTAAAAGGGGAATAACCACCATCTAATAAAAGTATAAGATTTTGTTTGAAAACATTTAAAACTTGTAACCTATCACTTTTACTTTTATAGTAATTCACACCTGCTTTAATGTTGTTTTGTCTTATAAGTTTATGTGTTTTAGGGTTCCTGTATGACCATCTTATATACCAGTCTTTTAATAAAGCTTTATTCTGATTTTCTTTTGAAATAGAATTCCAATCAGAAAGCTTTACGCCACCTGTGTAGAAACCAATTGTATATTTTTTTCGTGAGTCCAAATAGTGTACGTTTAAGTGTACGTTTTTTATTTTGTCAATAATCTTATTCATAAAAAATGCGGTTAAGAAATCACTCTAAACCGCATTTTCACTATCTATTTTACTACTTCTTATTTGTAGCGTGATGCAGAATTGAACTGCAGACCTCCGGGTTATGAATTATAAAGCTATGTTTTTATAAACAGTTTTACTAGGTTTATAGGCTTTAAATACAGTTGAAAAAGGTATAAATAGTGTACTATTTAGTGTACTTTCAATTAAATTATATTTGTTGTGACACAACAAATATATATCAAAATAATGATTAATTTAAGTTAAACGGAGTATTTAACTAACTACATAATTAAAAGTAAGGAAAAACCTCACTTTTAGTATGGTAAAACCGTACAGTTTATATTTTATATATAATTAGATTTACTGTCTACTAAAAAAATTGATTTAAAGTATTTTAAAAATTGCTATTTAATACTGCTTATAATTTTAAATGTGGGGAATACATCATGTAAATTTATAGTTGGTCCAAAAGCCTTTTTTAATTTAAGAAGTGTTGATAATCTAAGTTCTGAATCTTGTTCTTGAGTTCGTAATTTTTTAACAGTGTTTTTGTTTAGTCCAGATTTAGACACAACAATTTCAATTGTTAATTTATTCTCTTTCATCCAAGTAGAAAACTTAGTCATAATTTAGAATCAGTATAAATTAGCCTACATAGTAGGACTATATTATTAAATTACATAACTTTACAAAGTTAATAAAATTGTTAATTAAACCTAAAAAAAGAATATTCATATAAAAAATATTAACTCTATCTTAATACTTTATTAATTAATAAAATATATAGTATTATGAAAAAAGTTTTAGCTATTTTAATGTTGTCTTTTTTAATTGGTTTTACACTAGAAAGTTGTACAAATGAATCAGATGAAGACCAAATTTACAAAGTTCAAGCAGAAGATGGAGATATCACTCCGCCAGAAATTATCGTTCCACCAGGAGGATAAATCACAGTACATTAAACATTTAATTCAATCGGCAGTTATTATACTTTTAGTAGTATTACTGCCTTTTGTTTTTTATAGTTATGAATATTTTCCACGTACAAAATTACTTGAAACAAAATATTTCACTTATGACAGTCATTATTTTAAAAGTGTTTATGTCCTTATTTGGACTTTATCAGGTAAAATCGTACCTCTAATGATACTTTTTATTTGGTATGTAACAAATAAGCATTGGTGGAAAATAGTTTTATTTATTCCAATTACAATGTATTTATATCAAATAATAGTGCTAATGAATGCTGATGTTTATGAAAAAGATAGTGTTGAGAAATATTGGTTATTCCCAATAATAGCATTAGTGTTATATGTTATATATCGTATAGGTGTTAAAGTTAAACATACTGCATTAATGTTAGACCTTAAGGATAAGTTAGATACAGAAATTGCTAAAGCTAAAAAAGAGTTATAATCCCTAAATTATTAAATTATAATGTGCGAAAAAGTTATAGAATTACAAAAAAAATTAAAAAGTATAAAGTCTAGGAAAGAAACACTTACCAAGACTGAATATTTCGACGAAATAAAAGCTTTTAAAAGACAGTGGATAGAAGTAGCTATAAATATGGATTCATGCAGTGAGGAGTTAAATAAACTAGGAAATGAAATGACTCTATCAATTAGTCTAAACTAATTAAACTTAGTTTAACTTTATACTGTTTTTTATATTAAAAACGGTGTTTTCAATTCCAAATATCCAGTTTGCATTCACATTATAGGTAATACAAATTTTTTGTATTTGATCAACAGTAAAATGATTTGTTCCTTTTTTAATTTTTGATACAGTTTGACTTAGTATACCAACTTCATCGCAGAATTCTTTAACATAATTAATCTTTTTTTGAAAAATCAAAAGTTCAATTAATCTTAATATTCTTTTATCTGATAGGTACATATTTAGCAATCTAACTTACTAAGCTCTTGTTGCCATTCAAGGTTAACTAAATTTAGCTGAATTTGATCAACTGGGGTACTCTCGTTAATTTGCTTAACTAAATTTTCATATTTAGCATTTACTGAAGCCTTTTCATCTTCGCAAGAATCATCAGTACAAGAAGCTAGTACTATTAAAATTACAAATAACAATTTTTTCATAACAATTTACTATTTATCTTCATTTAAAACCAACTGTAAACCAGTAACAATTAATATACCACCAACAATAGTAGTATTTAATTTTGAAGCTATTAAACCAAGGTTGTTTATTTCTAAAGTATCTTTTAATATAGTTGTTTCCATTATAAATTGAGCATTTAAAAATAGCACCAACCCAGCTAAGAATAAAATAATACCTAGTATTTCTAATTTATTTTTCATAACAATTTGAATATAACTTTACTATTTTGAATCTTCATCTAACAATGATGCTAAACCAAGCTTCATAAAATCCATATCACATTTTAAATCTTTTACAGTTTTATAAATGAATTCTAATTTTTCAGAGTCAGTAATTTGTGATTTAGGTTTTATATGATCTATATCATACGAGTTTCCTTCTTCATTAAGCAGTTGTATGTTAAAGTTTGAGAAGTTCGATTTAGTTTTGTTTAGTTCTAAATCTTGTGCAATCTTTTTTATTTGAATTAGATTAAGTGTGTAGTTTTTAAATGCTTTCTTAATTCCTGTATCAGAATAACCAATTGGATCACCCAACTTCTTGTAAGATAGTTTATTCAGTATCTTCTGTTCTTCAAGCCATTTATGAGCTTCAATAATCATATTGTCAATAATTTTACTCAAAATTAGATATTTTTAAATTAACAGCCTACTTTATAGGCTAATTTAGAGTGATTATAAATAGAGAACAAATAGAACATTAATTTGATTTAAAGTTTGTAAAGTTCGATTAGTTCGCTATATTTGTGATGTGATACAACAAATATAAACTAAATTTTTGAAAATTATAAATACTTAATCATGAAAACAACTACTACATTATTACCAACAGGTGTTAAAGTATCTCATAAACGAGAAGGGAGAATACAAGTTGTTCAAAACAATAATTACAATGAAATTTTTGACAATCCTATTTTAAAAAACTCAAAAGAGTTTTCACATTGGATTGATGAAACATTAAGAGATTTATTTATTTCAATTCACCCAAAACAATTTTAAATGACAAAAATAGACAACATAAGAGTATTGTATAATCAAATAGAGAATAAGGTTCGTTTTAGAGAAAAAGTAGCTGAAGAGTTTAATGTAACAACTTCAACTGTTAGAACTGGATGGTTTTCAAGATTTGAAATACCCAGTGCTTATAAAGTTCAAGAAAACTTAATTGCTTTTATGCAAAACTACATTCAAAACCAAAACAAAGTTGTTGCTTAAAAATGATTGCTGAAACTGTATATCCAATTGTAATGTCTCTTCCAAAAGATGAGCAATTTAAGATTTTAGAAAATCTAAAAAAGGATTTACATGATATTAAAAAGCCTAGAAAAAAGAAACCTTTAATTACAAACGACCAAGCTAGAAATCACTTATTAAAAATATTTTTGAAATGAAAAATACAATAACTAAAGGAATTATAATGATAGCAGCTGTAACAACAGCTTCAATTTATTTGATAGATACTATTGAAATCTCTATACCATTTTTTATACTAATTCTAGTAGCAAATATCATGACCATTTCAATTGTTGGTTATAGTTTAAAAAATACGATAAATAACCATTTTAACACGAAACATTAGTAAGTATGATAGGTCAGTGATATAAGTAATAAGGGGTTATTATTAATTGAATCTGACCTATCTAAATAAAAAACCAACGGCTGCAACCGTTGGCAAATTAAACCGAAGTATAATTTAATAAATAAATTCAAAAATATGGAAAATTCAATTGCCATCAAACAAATCAACCTAGTTAACTTCAAAGGGTTGAGAAATCAAACAATCAATTTCAATCACATCACTAATATATTTGGTGATAATGGTATTGGTAAAACTACAATATTTGACGCCTTTACTTGGTTACTTTTTGGTAAAGACAGTACCGATAGAACTAGCTTCGAAATTAAAACATTAGACAAAAACAACAATGTAATTCCTAAAATAGAACATGAAGTTTCAGGAATTATAAATGTAAATGGAGAAGAAATTTTAGTAAAAAGAATACTTAAAGAAAAATGGGTAAAGAAAAGAGGTTCATTAGATGCTGAATTCTCAGGAAATGAAACACTTTATTTTTGGAATGATGTTCCAAAAACACAAAGAGAATACCAGGAAAAGATAGCAGAGTTATTAGATGAATCTGTATTTAAAATGATTACCAATCCTTTAGCATTTAACTCACTAAAATGGCAAGACAGAAGAAATGTATTAATAGACATTGTAGGTGATGTATCAAACGAATCTATTGCTGGAACCAATAAAGACTTTATAAGTTTATTAGATAAATTAACAAATAAATCATTAGATGATTACAAGAAGCAAATGGCTTCACAACGTAAAAAAATTAATGATGCTTTAAAATCAATTCCAACTAGAATTGATGAGGTTTCAAGGAATACACCAGCAGCATTGGATTTTGATAAACTTAAAAAAGATAAAGCAGTTTTGGTTGAAAGTGCTGAGTTTATACAATCTCAAATTGATGACAAAACAAAAGCTTTTGATCAAGTATTGGAAGCAAGAAATAAAGTATCTGGTGAGGTATTTGAATTAAAAGGAAAACTTCAAAATATTGAGTTTGAAACAAAACAATCTGTTGGTAGAACTATAAAAGGAGGAACATCTGAAGTTGATAATTTAAACAAAGATTTAGAAACTAAAAAAGCCGAGTTACTTTCTTATGAAACTGGTTTAACATCTTTAGGATTGAAACTAAAAGGTTTAAATGAACAGGTTACTTCTTTCTTAAAAAGTATGGAATCTAAAAGAGGTGAGTGGGAGACAGAAAATGCAAAGGAATTAAGATTTGATGCGAATAGTTTTGATTGCCCTACTTGTAAAAGAGCATTTGAACAACAAGATGTACAAAATAAAAAGGCGCAATTAGAAGCTAACTTTATAAATTCTAAAAATGAAAACCTTACTAGAATTAATAAAGAAGGAAATTCATTGTCTGAGCAAAAAGAGTCAGTTGAAACTGAAATTAAAGGCCTTAACATTAGAATTAAAAACGGAGAAGAAAGTGTAAAAAAAGCATCTCTTGAAGTTGTTAATATTGAGGAAAAAATAACTCATTTAGAAAAGACAACCAAAAGTGAAGCACCAAAAGATGTTGATACGTTAGTTAAAGAAGTTTTAGCAGCCAATACAGAATATCAAAAAATTAAAACTGATTTATCAGTAAAAGAATCTTTATTACAAAACCAGGAGACAATTAATGTAGAGGATTTAAAAACAGCCAAAAAAGGTGTTGAAACTGAAATATCTGAAATTAACAAGAGCTTAGCAATTGAAAGTCAAATTGCAACTTCAAATAAAAGAGTAAAGGAATTAGAAGATCAAGAAGCTGATTTAGCACAACAATTATCAGATATTGAAAGAGAACAATTTACCATTGAAAACTTTATTAAACAAAAAGTTGATACACTTGAAACCTTAATAAATGAGAAATTTAATTTTTTGAAATTCAAATTATTTGAAACTCAAGTAAACGGTGCTCAAGTAGAATGTTGCCACGCTTTAATTGATGGCGTTCCTTTTTCTGATGCAAACACAGCTTCAAAAATAAATGCAGGATTAGATATTATTAATACGCTGTGTGCTTACTACAAAATTACAGCGCCAATTTTTATTGATAATAGAGAGAGCATTGTAAATATTATTGAGTGTAATTCTCAAATAGTAAACTTAATTGTATCAAAACCAGATAAAACTTTAAGAGTAGCGTAATGAGTTGGAAAGTGAAAAATAATATACCAATTGAAAGAATGGGTAAGGCGTGGCAAGGATTTTTGCTAAATATTGAAACAATATTAACAATGTGTGATATGAGAGGTGATAATATTTACAACGTAAACCAATTATTAATAAATCAATCAAATGACACATCTAACAATATTAAAGATAAAAGAAAACGATTTATGGCTAGTGTTGAGATAATCGGAGAAACAATAGAAGTAAAAGATGTTCTTTCAATAGAAGATAGATTGATGTTCACAATAATTAAATCGAAAATATAATTTTAAAATAAATAATTGAAAAATGAGTACAGAATCAAAAGAAATTGTAATTCCTAAATTAACGTACAGTGAAAGATTTACCAATATGGTAATACAAGAATTCGCTTCAAATGCAGGAGAAATTGAATTAACAAGTTTTCAAAAAAAACTTA
>Ga0209345_10000919_pt1 | contig 37684 bp, 48 predicted proteins | sample Cruoilmetagenom7_FD_187294 | JGI IMG/M metagenome (GOLD analysis project Ga0209345, IMG submission 187294) | Oil polluted marine microbial communities from Coal Oil Point, Santa Barbara, California, USA - Sample 7 (SPAdes) (version 2) | ecosystem: Environmental > Aquatic > Marine > Oil seeps ...
ATAATTCCACCTAGATCTGCGTTTGATAGATTTAATATTGGTACAACCTGGGTAAATACAGCTACCGATCAGATATGGATTTTAACTAATCTTGATGGTGGTGAAGCAACTTGGACAGAAGTTGGTCTAGGAATAGGCCTTACAGTTCATACAGATGCCGGTGATGCAGTAGAAACAGCTTATGCTATAAGTATAGTAGGAAGTGGTGTTCTCAGTACATCTGGAGCTGGAGATACTGTCACACTAGGAATGACTGCTGATGCAGATGGACAAATTATTATTGGTTCAACTGCTGGTATTCCAGACTGGGGTCATCTTACTTCTGCGGGTGGAACTATCACTGTAACTGAAGGCGCTAATACTCTTAATGTAGAGATAAATACAGCGCTTCTTGGTGCTAGGTTCTTTCAGACAGATGTTGGAATTGCAACAGTTGCTGGTTCCACGATAGATGTTCTTGGTGGAACTAATATAAACACAGCTGGAGCTGGCGCTGTAGTTACTGTTAATCTTGATGCGGCTATTAATGTTACATCTGTTACTGCTACAGATGTTATAACTGATAATTTGCAAGTTACCACTTTGGGGACTGGTTTTATAGAATCTGATGGTGCTGGTAATGTATCTAATTCAGAAGGTACAGATGGGCAGTTGATTATAGGAGCCACTGCCGCAGCTGCAACGTGGGCGAATGTAACTTCTACAGGCGGCACAATAGCTATAACTGAGGGTGCGAATACCTTAAATTTAGAGTCAAGATATGATGGCGTACCACCGTATATTCTTATAAAAACTGGCGTAGGGACGTTTGGCGCAGGTATGAGTGGCGCTGTAGGTCATTCTTCAAATGTTTTCATAGGTGTTTCTAATGCTGTTATCGCAACTTCTGCAGATGGTGTTACATGGGCGGCGCGTACATTAGCTCCGGTAATTCCAGCAAATAATTTGCAAGACGTTGCGGTAGGATCAGGTGGAACTAATGTTGTCGTTGAAACTCAGGACAGAGTTTATGTATCTACAGATCCTGTTGGAACTTGGACAGAAAATAATTTAACTGGTGGAGGTATACCTACCTGTAGAAGCATTAGTTTTGGAAATACTTATTGGCTTATTTGTGGTGTAGGTGTCGGTCCAATTGATGCTGTTATTTATACAACTACACCGACTGTAGCTACTTGGACTACCTCCGCTGCTCTTGCTGGTCCGGTAAATGATGCTGTATACGGAGATAGCAAATGGGTTGTTGTTGGTGATGCTGGATACATAACTACCAATCCTACTGACCCTACTGGTGCATGGACAACAAGAACAAGTAATGCTACTCAAAATCTTAATGCAGTTGCATATTCAGATACATTGGGCTTGTTTTGTGCGGTTGGAGACCTGGGTCAAGCGGTGACTTCTCCAGATGGAATAACTTGGACTCGCGTTGATCCTAAGGTAAGAACATCTGTAAATATAGTTAATATTTTGTGGGATGACGTCAAATTGATGTTTATAGCCATTCCTGCTACGAATGCTGTTCCATTTACTTATTCTTTTAACGGCTCAGCTTGGGAGAATTTTACTTGGCAAGATGTAAATGGTGCCGCCTGTAGTGCCACTGTGAATGGAATTTTTTGGGCTGCTAAAGACCAAGCTAATGCAACGGTTAGTATTTAAAATCTTCTTCTATCTCCTTTTGGAGGCCGCCTTGGTTGCACCAACATAACCAAGGCGGCAGTTATATGGGATCTATACATTTGTAAACTTAGCTCTTGTTCTTACCCTCTCTTGCATTTATTATTTTTTGAGCTTGTTCTTTTACAGCACCAAACTTACTTTTAGGTATGTCGGCTATAGTTTGTACACTTAGAGCTTTTAAAATTTGGTCAGCTATGTCAGAATAATTCCCTAGCATGTACTGAAGCTCGTTAGACTCGTGCTGAGATATGGGGTGAAATGACTCATGTTTTGCGCTGTAACGAGCGTTTATGCCTGTACCCTTAGCTCGCTCTATACGAACTGTTTTCATGTCGCATTCGGCATCGTCGTCGTCTAGGTCATCTACTATTGTAATATTAAGTAGTGCCATAATATCGTGTCGCTTCATGGCTTTTATGGCTGAGGAGTAAGATTGTATATCGTTTTTTGATGGTATTATTCTAGATCTCGTCTCTATGAACTGAGCTGATTTGTGTCTAAGTCTTGTAACTAGAATTGTCTTATCGTCATCAAGTTTGGTTTGTTGGGTTATTGAGAGTCCGTTCAATGAGAGTGCATTTCTTATGGTTCTCATTATAATATCTAGATCAGAGTATTGGTTAAATAGAAAATTATTAGCTCTATTTGTTTCTATTTTAGGAAATTCTCCCTGAGCCTTTGCAAGGGCCGTACATAGCAAGTCTGTTTTCTCAGACTCATATGGCTCAGGGAGAATGTTAGCAATACGTTCTTCTATTTTCTTTTCTATGTACGCTTCTAATTCCTTAAAGCAGGATAGTTGTAAGCTAAACGGTGCTTCATTTCTCTTCTCTTCCATTGTTCATCCCTATTTAAAATTCTTCCAGAATGACTCTTTCTTTACGGTTTCAAATATTTCTTTGTCTAGCTTCTTAAGGCATTCTTCTGGTGTTAGACTTTTTATATTAACTTCGAAAATTATAGGTTCTTTATCACCTTCTTGTCTTTTTGGCCAAATTCCAACGGTCATTGTTCCAGAATTCTTTGTTGGCCTTAAGAAGTTTTCAAATCCATATTTTCCAATTGATTCTAATATTAATTTTGATGCTATAGATTCATGGTTTGAATTTAAGAAATCTATAGTTGCTCCTAAAGAATATGGGTTTGCATGAAATTGTACTGCTATGGTGTTGTTTTTCATTGGTTTCCTTCAAAAAATCTTATGAATCTTAGTATTCTTTCTCTTTGTTTTTCCGAGAGAGCGTCCAATGCTTCATACAATTCTTCTTTTTCATACAGTTCTTCTTTTTTAGGTTCTTCTTTTTTAGGTTCTTCGTTATTTTCCCCGTCAGCTAGAACAGCTGTAGATATTGAAATAATGCTTACTAATGTTAATAATTTTATGATTTTGTTTTTCATGGAGTTCTTGCCTATCTGATTTAAATTTTTGAATATCTGATTTATAAAAAAAGTTCGTTAATATCTTGAGCTTCTTCAAAAAAAGTTACTTGTTTTCTTATTTCATTGAGTTCCTCTTCTATTGATTTAATTTTTCTATCTGCTTCATAGTACAAATATATATTTCCTACGCTTGCGGCTGTGCCTAGCAATACAGCAAGCACAATTAACATATTTCTTATTGTCTTATTCAAAGAAAGTCCTTTCGCTTATCTTGAGTAAGTTGCTCCACCATCTGTATCTTCGTCTGCATCTATTCCTAGTAGTGATTTAAGGGCGTGTCTTTTGGTGTAGGTTAGAGCGCCTCCTCTGGCTTGTAGATTCTCTGACGTCTCTACTAGCTTGCCAGCTAGAAGGTATCTTTCTGGTACACCTGTCACTGATTTAATATATTGGCCGCTGGTATGCAATAAGATTGTTATTACGTATGTTTTATCGCCAAGAGAATGTATTAGTTGCATTATTGAGCAACCGCTATTAGCGAGTGGTTTTGTTATTGCATTAAGCAAACCGGGAAGGCTTTGATACTTATATCTTCCACCAGCGGCTTTGTCGGTTTTCAGCTCTGGCATTTTCTTTTTAAATTCAGCCAGTGCTTTAACTAGTTCATCTATTTTTGGTGACATTAAGTTATAGAAGAAATCTTTCTTAGCAACTTGTCTTGAGAAAGTAGTAAGTGTTGAAATTTCTTTAATTAGTTCTTCTGTTAGTGTCTGATCTGGTTTAACTTCTTCCATTAATTTTCCTAAATGTTCTAAGTTTTACTAATTATTTTCATCAGCATCGTATTCTAGTCTGTAAATTTTATGTTTCATTGCTTTTATTAATTTGTCTGTTGATTCATAGTTTTCTATTGCATCAAGAACTAGTTTTTTAATACTGATCTTATTTTTTGCAGACAGAAGTTTTATCTTTGCATGGTCTTCTGCTGTTAGGTTTATGCTTAATTTATGTACTTTTTCTTTCATAATTCTACCCGCGTGGATTGTTTTTAAACAAATGGTTTACTTTTCGAAGCATCAGCTTAAATCCATCGATGCTAATTGTGTCTCGAATTTCTAGTGTCAGCTGTGTGAAGTTTTTCCCTTTTAAGATGCAGTATACACTCCCTTTTCCTGCTTTATTGATAATAGATCTCATGTGTTTATAGTATCCATCAAATTCATTGCATTTCATTTTATTTTTAAATTTCACAATAAAGGTGTGTATTTTTATGTATATTTTTCCGACTATTTTTCTACCTGATGTGCTTCTGTATATATACCCAGGAGATTCGAGTTGTTGCAGGCTTTGGTATTGATTTATAGCTGCGGTTTCACGAGCTAGATTTCTCGCTTGTGCTTCTCGAATACGATCCCAGTCTGCTTCGGTTCGCTTGCTACAATGAATGTGGTCGACTACTCTTGCTTGTCTTGGAGAAAGTCCGCCCCACCTATTCATCGCGTATCCATCCACAGGACACAACAAAAAAACAAAAAGCATTAATATTTTTATATATAACTTATCCATTTTTCTTCCTCCTGATTCGTTTCTTAATTCTTTTAATAGTTTCCATAATAATAGCTTTGATTATTAAGACATATAAAATTAAAATCACCCAGGATAGAAATCTCATGCCCGTAAAAAGCGAAATAATTTCTATTAACCTATCCATTTTTCCTCCTCAATTTGGAGAATTTATAACCTATCCATTCTTCAAGTTTTGTTTCATGCCTACGCTTTTTATCTCTTCTGCACCATCTACCTACCCCATCCTCTCTCCTATCACATACAATAGAAAAATGGTTGTCCAATTTTTCTTCATCATCAATGTGCAAATAATCCATTACACCATTTATTTCGTCAGTAATTTTCATAAATTCTTCATCATTGTTTGGCTCGTCACGAGTCTTCTCTAAAATCATTTCTTCTATAACCCTTCCATCGAATGAGTTGTTAACTGATATTAAGTTAAGGAAGAATTTATACCCCTTCATTGCCTTAATGATGTCGTGAAAATTTCCATCTAATGCTTTTTTTACGCAACTATATTCACTTTCAAGTATTTTTTTTGATGTATGATCTTCATTTGTCGCATTAGGATGAGACTCATTTAAATGCATAAAGTCGCTCAAGATATCTTGTATGTCATTAATCACCCATCCTTCAACTTCATTACAACGATCTAATTCTTTAATATTAATCATTGCTTTAAGTATTAATCCATAGTGCCCAATGGCTTCGAATACTTTTGATTCTACATCTATCTTTCTTGTCTTTTCCATAATATTGCCCTCCCAAGAGCTTTGTAATATTACATTGTTCAACTTACTGATACAATATTACCACAAAGGAGGGAGTGTTGCAAGCGGGTAAAAAGGGGTTTTAATTAGAGTTTTAGAGGGTTTTGTGACACATAGAACTAATCTGGATCTTCTTTTGAACTACAAAAAAAAATCCAGGCCTTATAAAAAGATCTGGAATAAGAAAAAAAACATGTTAGAGTTAATGTACCACGAAAAACTAGCAACATGATAATTTGTTCTTTAACAGAAAATGCAGCCGAAACCACATTAACCTTAACAGAAAATGCAGCCGAAACCACATTAACCTTAACTTAGAAAGAGAAAATGCAGCCGAAACCACATAATCTAAATCTAAATCTAAGTAAGGAAATAGTACAGTGAAGCACCAAATCCTCACGAGAAATAGTACAGTGAAGCACCAAATCCTCACGAGAAAGAGACTAACGTGAAGCAACGTACCAGTCAACCAAAAACTAACAAAAATCCGAAAAGACCTCTAGAAGCCGTTCGGCAGAGATTAAGACAAACCCAAAATAATGCAATATGTAAGAGAAAATCCTTCTACAGAACGCCTCCGGTCCCTCGGCCATGTTTTGAGTTCAGAAAAGACCCTGATTGGTTTGTCAGAAATGTCTGTTCACCTATAGATCTAAGGGTCATCAATTTCTTCATTGGTTTATCTAAGCAGTATAGATATATGTATCCATCCCAGAACACGATTGGTGCATGTATAGGTAAGTCTCGCGAAGAGGTTAACAGAAGCATCCATCGGCTGCGGGAATGGGGTATCCTAACGGCTGATTATCGCCATTACAGGACATCTATTTACAAATTAACTTCACTTTTCCAGCTCCCTAAGGTAATAGTAAGTTTGTGTGGCCTTTTAAAGAACATGTTGAAGCGGGTTACGACTTACCTCACACAAGCAAGTAAATCTTACGTTAGTAAGTATAAATATAATACTAAGTCATCCGGTGATGAACGAGAATTTAGTGAAAGGTTACGAAGAGCGATCAAAAATCAAGAGATTGCTAATAAACATGTGAAATGTGCGTCAAATCTCCCACCCGTAGTCTGTCTTCCTAAGCCTTGTCAAATCTTAAGTCGCAGAAGAAGGGAGCGAGAAATGACCAAGAAAACAAAGGACCTTGTGAAGACAATCGAAAAAATCAGCGAAACACTCAATCTTACACTTTATGGAAAATCTAAACTTGCGATATTTCCAATAGCCGCCTTGCATTACGCAAATAAAGAACTAATAAGATGCCTTGAAAATGGCGTTAACCTAGAGAACCCATTTGGATTCGTGTATTACACCGCAGATAAATATTGCCAAAATGCCGGAATGTCTATCAACTATGAAGCATATGACAAACTAGAAAAAAAACATAATTTCACTACAGAAGAAGAACCAACATTCGCAGACGTAGATCCGACTCTTCATTTTAAAGAAAAACCAAAAGCATTACAAAAACAAACCAATAACATACACCCATATGAGCATAAAAAAGAAAAGCCTTACAGCATGAACCACGAACAAGAGGGATACAAAACTTTAGAAAGCTCCGATACATTCCAGAAAACCGCAAACCTATTCGGAGAGTTCTTTGAAAAATGTAAAAAAAATATACTTGCGAAAGCCACGTAATGATAACCACGATAATTATACCTGGCCCACCCATACCACTACAAAGGCCCAGACTTGGTCACGGCAGAGTTTATGACGCACAAAAAAAAGAAAAAGAAAACGTAATTAATACAATTCTTACTAAAACCGATTTTCCACCCAATCATGACGAAGTAACACTCGAAATTAACTTCTTTATGAAAATGCCCAAGGGTATAGGAAAGAAAAAACAAGAGAAACTACAAGACAAACCACACACTTCAAGACCAGATATAGATAATCTAATTAAATTCTACCTAGATGTGTGTAACGGCTTTCTATACGATGACGATTCACAAATATATAATATAAAAGCAACCAAAACTTACTGCAAAGAAGCAAGAACCGAAATAACCATAAAGTACGGAGAGAGTAATGGGATACAAAAATAAAACCCACTCCAACAATAACCACAACTACATACAAGATAAGGTGTCCCAAATTGATACACTTTCAGAGCATGACACACAACCTATTGATGACAATGTACCCCGGGATGACACACAACCTATTGCTGACTATGTACCCCGGGATGACACACAACCTATTGCTGACTATGTACCCAAGAAGAACACACAACCTATTGCTGACTATGTACCCAAGAAGAACACACAACCTATTGATGACAATGTACCCAAGAAGAACACACAACCTATTGAGCATACACCAAGCGGCAAGAAGTCGAAGTTAACGGTATGCGATTTCTACAAGGACATATTCACCAATATGACTATACCTGTTTCAGAACAATTCATATCTAGATTAGCCCTTGATCTAGTTAAATGGGCAACCGAAGACGAAGAAGCCCTTAAACTCTCACAATTCCTGTTAAAGACAGGGATACTAGAGGGGACCTTTTATAGATGGTCAGTAAAGTACCCGTGCCTAAAAACAGCTAAAGAGGTAGCGAAGACAGCTATAGGCAATAGGCGAGAAATTCTAGCCCTAAAGAACAAACTTAACGCTTCAATGGTAATGGGCCAGATGGCAAAATACGATGACTCATGGAAGAATCTAGAGGAGTGGCGCAATGAACTAAAGATAAAGGCACAACAAAAGCAAGATTCAGATATTGTGTATAAGATAGTGGTAGAAGATTTCAGCGGCAAAGATGAAGAAGAAAGCAATAACTTACCCGAGGGAGATTAATGGTGAAGCTGGAAACAGTAGAGTTTGTAATGAATATCGGGGTGGCGCACCTTACTTGGCAGCTAATTACAAAACCACACGAGCATCCAACTGCCGTTCTTGCGGTGCAAAAACTCATTGAAATTCTTGGTATAGAAGGATTAGAGAACTTCCTTTCGTATTCAAGGGAAACAGATGAGAATGTGGTGATAGGGGTTAGTGCTTGGTATGGAGTGAGTCATTCAGTTCATTTCAGCTTTCATGATGAAGACATAAGAAGTAGGAAAGAAGATAGAGATATTGATATATTTGTTGATCAATTGTGTGTTTGTTTAGATGGATTTTTATACGTACATGATGAGGAGGACGGCCTTGAGGTTAATTAAGTTTTTAATTTTTGCAGTTGTTTTATTTGCTAAATTCGGTGTTGTAAACTTGAAGTGCATGCAGAGAATTCCAAGGGTGTATGATATTAAAAATCTTGTCGAAGAAGTATATATGAAAAAGCTTGCCGAAGAAAACAAAAAAGAAGCTACTGAGCAAAGAAAATTAGCCTATGCAAAAGATAAGGCTATGCATGAAATGGAAGAAAATGGATTAACAGATCATTTTTATGCTGAGTACCGAAAGTATTTAATGTTACGGTCTATGATAGATATAAATTTTAGTTATGAAAATGAATAAAGTCCTAAGGGTTTGCATCTTTATATCATTTTTATTAATTATGTCTGGTATGAGAAGAAGGCCGATCATCGATGGTAAGGAAATGACGGAGTTGGAATACATACAAAATCTTTTAAAGGCGTATGATGAGATTTATGCAGAAGGCGCTGCAAAAGACTCTAAGGAACATGAGGAGTTAAGTAGTAAACAAAGAGAAAAACACAATAAAAGAAGAACCTTCGCTGAGCTTTTAGAAGCTCGTGACAGAGCTATAAAGGATTTAGATGACAAAGAAAAAGCCAGAAGAAACAACTGACATACAAGAGTCTTTGGCTAGAATATCAACTAGCCTGTCTGTAATAGCCGGAATAATGGACATACTCCTTATGGAATTATTAAAAGAAAAAAAGTCTGGGGGGTGTCCACCTGAAGAGAATACTACCCCTTTTTCAGAAGAGAACTTAAGGAATAAGAAGAAAATCTGAGTCAGTTACACTAAGATTTATGGAAGAAGATATGAGTAAGTTACAGAAGAAGTATGAAGAGTTTATACTTAATCATGGAGAGTACGTTAAGTTACGCAAGGAATTATTGCGTAAGCCTGAAGAAGATGCCGCAAAATTGGCTGAAGACATAGGAATATTCGCTTTAAAGACTGAAGCGAGTGACCTTCTTGAGAAGAAAAAGAATCAGGCGTGGCGTCTTTATAAGTCGATATGGGGTGGTGAGCCGTCTAAGAGAGACATTGATAAGTTTTTAAAGCTAGCTGATGAGATATTGGTGTGTAAAGAGCTTTACTCAGAGGACATGGAGAGAGTATGGCAAGTTTCCAGAGATCTTGTTTGGTCTTACGGGCAAGTATTCGATAAGGATAAGGATGAATCAACCTGTTGAGGTTAAGATACATCTAAATAAATTTAAACCACGCGATTATCAGCGTCCAATATTTAAAGCATTCTTTGAAGATAAGTTTCGTCGCATGGTGATAGTCATGTGTAGAAGGTCAGGAAAAGATTTATGCACATGGAATATAATTATTAGAGAGGCGATAACGAAGCCCGGCGTATATTATGTTGTATATCCAACGTATTCGCAGGGAAAGAAGATTTTATGGTCATCGGTTACCATTTCAGGAATTCGCTTTCTTGACTACATACCCAAACAGCTTGTGGAGTCTACAAACTCCCAAGAGATGAAAATACACCTTTCGAATGGTTCGATTATACAAATAATTGGCTCAGATAATCCTGACAGAATTGTTGGAACCAATCCAAGGGGAGTTGTCTTCTCAGAATACGCCCTACAGAACCCACGCATTTATGCATTGATGTCTCCTATACTTGCAGCAAATAAGGGATGGGCGATTTTCCAATCTACTCCGAGAGGGAAGAATCATTTCTGGGAAATTTATCAATTGGCTAAGAATTCTCCCGGTTGGTGGACGTGCAAGCTTGGTCTCAATGAAACAAAACATATCGATCCTGAAGAGATAGAGAGAGAAGTCTCAGAAGGTTTAATGTCTCCTGATCTTGTACAACAAGAATATTTTGTTTCATTTAATGCTGGGGTTGAGGGAGCTTATTATTGTAAATATGTAGATAAGATGCGTTTGAACAATCAAATAGGAACAGTTCCATGGGAAGCAGGATTTAAGGTTCACACTGCTTGGGATATTGGCGTTAGAGATTCAACAACTATTATTTTCTTTCAGACGATAGGTCAAACTGTTCGGTTAATAGATTTTTATGAAAAGAACAAAGAGGGCTTGGAGCATTACGTTAATCATGTTTTATCTAAGGAGTATACTTATGGCAAGCATATTGCTCCTCATGATATACGCGTAAAAGAGTTTGGATCTGGTATGACAAGAATCGAGAAGGCTAAGCAGCTTGGTATTAATTTTGTTATAGCAAGTAATGTGTCTATAATGGATGGAATAGAGTCTGTTCGCTCTGCTTTGAGTAGAATTTGGATTGATGAAGATAAATGCTTTAGGCTTATTAAGGCAATTGAAAATTATCGCCAAGAATATGATTCAAAGAGGCAAGTCTACAAAGAGAAGCCACTTCATGATATGCACAGCCATGCATGTGATGCCTTAAGATATCTTTGTGTCACTTTACCTAAAACAAGAGATGGTATGTCGGCAGAAGACCTGGAGCGGATGCGAAATGAAGCGGTTAGTGGGGGGCAGTCTGGATTGCCTGCCTTTTTCAGAGATGATAATAGGTTTTGAAATTAAGGGTATATGATGAGAAAGTTTTTGTTATTGTTGACAGCTTTATGTGTGATGCTTGCCACTGGGTGCAGCAAGAAAGGCTTTATAAGGACCGCTGCGCGTCCTGAAGTCATTATCGGAACGTCAATTGCCGCGGTAATCGGTGGTATTAAATACTTTGGTGGTCGCTTTGGAATACGGAAGAAAAAAGAGCTTGTAGTTGAGATGGCAGACGCTAGAGAGTTTAAGGATTTTAAGTATATGCCATATTGTGACGAGTCACATAGGATCCTCCAATAAAGCTAGTTGTATACTATTTTATTGCAAGTGATGTATTATGGTTAGGCTGTAGAAATTGTGGTAAATAAAAAAGAAGGTTGAGTTATGCTTTTTCCCGAATTAGGTCCTGAGTTTTACGAGGAAAACGATAATTCTGTTCTTGCTAGAATGTCTGCTTTCTATAAGGACAGCATCACGATCAATCAATCTTTTTGGGAAGAAGCTGAGGTAGATACAAGGTTTGAGGCAGGCGACCAAAGGTTGTGGGCGGAGATGTATGGAGTCATCCCTAATACGAGAAGAAAGCAGTTTAACTTCAACAGAATTCGAAGAGTTATCAATATGATTTCTGGGTGGCAACGTAGAAATAGAAAGTCTACAGTTGTTACGCCAGTTGAAAATGGTGATTCAGAAACGTCGGATCAATTTACAAAAATCTTAATGTGGATAAATCAGCGCGAAGGAGTCTTAGAAGCGGTCTCCGAATCATTTAATAGCGCTCTTGTCACAGGAATTAATCTCTTACAGGTATGGGTTGATTATAGGTCAGACCCTGTTTCAGGATCTATTAAAGTAGATAGCTGTGATTACAATAGTTTTCTTATTGACCCCTTTTTCAGGAAGAAAGATCTCTCGGATTGCAATGCCATCTGGAAGCGATCATATATGAATCGTAAGGAAGTTTTATCTCTTCTGCCCGATAGATATGATGAGATCATGTCTCTTCCATCCAAGGATGATCGTGATGGGAAATTCAACTATATGCCTGAGAGTTTTAATGCTGGTCCAAAGAACCTGTTAGCTTACGATGAGTATTATTATAAAGATTACAGAACCCAGAAGATTGTAATCGATACTGTTAGTGGTGAGACGATGGAGTGGCGGGATAGTGATCCTGAAAGGTTAAAAGAGTATTTAAGATTTTATCCGCAAGTAACTGTTACTGAGAGTGAAATACCAACGGTAAGGGTTGCTGTAGTTGTTCAGGGTAAGGTTATGTATGATGGTCCAAATCCTATGGGGACAGATAGATATCCATTCGTTCCTGTTTTTGGTTATTACAATCCACAAATGTCAGACTATCCATACAGGGTTCAAGGTGTTGTTAGGGGTCTTAGAGATTCGCAATATCTATATAATAGAAGAAAAGTTATTGAGTTAGACATTCTAGAGAGTCAGATTAATTCTGGTTTTAAGTACAAGATAGACTCACTTGTTAATCCAAAGGATGTATTTCTTTCTGGACAGGGTCGCGGTCTTGCGTTAAAGCAGGATGCTCAGATGACAGATGTCGAGCAGATACTTCCACCACAAATTCCACCTTCAATGATTCAGCTTTCAGAATTGCTTGGAAGAGAGATACAGGAGATTTCTGGAGTTAATGAAGAGCTTTTGGGGACAGCCACTGATGATAAGGCAGGGATACTTTCTATGTTGAGGCAAGGAGCTGGGTTAACGACGCTGCAGATATTATTTGACCAATTAGACAGATCGCAAAAGCTTGTCGGTGGTTTGATGCTTGATGTTATTCAAAACAATTTTACTCCTGGCAAGGTTGCAAAGATTATAGAGCAAGAGCCAACTCCTCAATTCTACAATAAAGCATTTGGAAAATATGATGCTGCTGTGGAAGAGGGTATTAATACAACAACTCAAAGGCAGATGCAATTTGCTCAGCTTATGCATCTTAGAGAAGCTGGAATTAACATACCGGATAATGTCATTCTTGAAGCAACTACATTGCAAAACAAGAAAGATCTAATTGAAGCAGTAGAGCAGCAGAATAAGCAGCAGCAAGAGATGGAACAATTCCAACGCCAAACTCAAATCGCTGAAACTAAAGCTGGCATAGAGCTTTCAAGGGCACGAACTGTTGCAGACCAAGGTCTTGGCGTAGAGAGATTAAGTAGAGTTCAAGAAAATCAAGCGCTTGCTGTAGAAAGAAGAGCTGAGGCTCAAAAGGATCGCACCGCTGGAATGTTGAATATTGTTAAGGCGATTAAAGAGATAGAGGGTATTGACATATCACAACTAGAGAAGTTAATTTCATTGTCTAAGCTTCTTACCAAACAAGAAGAACAGATTGAAACAAAAGATAGTTTGCAAGATAGATCAGTTTCGAATCTTTTGAAGCAAGCAGAACAATCACCAAGACCAAACACCCAGGATAGAGGTATTTAACCTTGATGGTTATTTATCAGGGGTAAATTTACAAGAATATGTTTATTTATCAGGGTAGGTAGGCATCAGTTTCCTAGAAAGGGAAAGATATGGCAAAGAAGAAAAGATACTACGACAAGAAGATGTCAAAACAAGAAGGCGCAATGATTGCTGGAAAACTTGGAATAGCATTAATGCCTACAGAGGCAATCATGAAGTACTATCCAAAAGATGGTTCATACCTTCCTGAAAATCTTAATGATGGACTTAGTGGTATCGACAAGCAAACACGTGATGATGTCACTGGAACTAAGAAAGATCTTTCAGATACTAAGTTCTAAATAGATTCATAAAACCCCGCGATGGCACTCTTAAAGAAACTCGGGGTGCCATCGCTAAGGGATATAGTTTAGGAAGTGATATGCCAATAAACATTAGAAAAGACGATGCCGCAAGGCGAGCTGCGCTAAATATCTTAGGCCCCCCGCAAAACGGATTGGCGGATTCTTCAGGTAAGAAAAAAAGATTTGTTAGAAAGAAGGACAAAGATAATGCCCAAGAAGAAAAAATCAATCGCTACGAAGAAATCGGGTATCGCTAATAAAAAAAAGTTAGTTAAGAAAAAATCTTCTCCAAGAAGCAAGTCTGTTTCTGTCGCTAAGGGTGTAAAGATCCCAGTTGAAAAGAAGGCGAAGCTTGAGAGGAAAAAAGGCTCTTCTAATACCGGAGAATATTCAAGGGTGTCCCCTGTAAACTTCGCTGGTAGTGCTGGTGGAGCTTCTCCCTATTCCTTTCCAATTAACACAATGAAGCGTGCTAAGAGCGCACTTGCTAGGGCTCATTTTGCTCCCAACCCAGAAGGAATTGTGAGAGCTGTCTATAAAAAGTTTCCGTCCCTTAATCCAAAAAATAAGAAGTGATCTATGGTTCTTATAAGAATTTTTAATTACATTGTAAATAAGTTTAGGGGTATTGTCTCGAGATACAAGTCTAAAAAGCTCGAGAAAATCATGAAGGAAAAGTAGAAGAATTTGAAATTTAGGTGGGCTAGGAATGAAGAATAAAGAGGAAAAAAAGCCAAAAAGAAGAACCTTGGGAGAAGAGTCTTTAAGACTTTATAGTGAAGATCCAGGAACTCACTCTGCAGTAGATCAGATGAGAGAACAACTTGAGGATTATGAAAAGAATGTATTCGAATGTGTGCAGAAGAATAAGAGCTCTTTTGATGATGATTTTTACGTAGTAGTTCTTACGAAGAAAGAGCGACTAATGCAAAACGTGCTACGAGGTTTTTTCTTTGCACGTAGATCATGTCCTACCCCAGACTACGACCAAGCGGTATATAAATACTTTAAAAAAGATTCGAGACTTGATTTGCTTTGGGTCGTTCCCTCTGCAGATTCTGTTAACTTGATGAAAAACAATCCTCATCTTGTTGAAACATCTAAATATGCTTTATTGAACTATGTTATGAAATTTTCTGATGGAACTTTATTGCGGCTTGCAAAAAAGTTCTGTGGAGAGGAGAGAGATTCTAATATTATAGAAAAGTGAATCTTGAAAGGAAAAGATGGAAGAAAATCAAAATGAAAACGCCAATGCTCAGAATGAAGAACATCAAGAAAATGCTCCTGCGGAGCAACACGTTGATAACTCTGCAAGCGTTAATATAGCAAATCTTAGGGCTGCAAAAGAAAAAGCTGAGAAAGAGCGGGCTGAGATGGTTTCGCAAATTGAAGAGATGAAAAAACTTCAGCAGCAACAAGAAGAACCTCCTGAAGAGCCAGATTACTCTGATGGAGATTTTGTTGAGGGTAAGCATCTCAAAAAAGAAATAGAGGCTATCAATAAACAGCTTGCAGCATATAAGCATCAACAAACTGAAGCAACTGATGAAACAAGATTAAAGCAGGTGTATTCAGATTTTGACAAAGTTGTTAATCAGGAAAACCTTGATAAGCTCAAGGAGTTAGATCCTGATACGGCAGAAACAATAGCTATGTCTCAAGCGTCTCTCTATACTCGTGGATCGGCGGCTTATAAACGAATAAAAGAACTTAATTTAATTGTTGAAGATAATCATGCGCAAGATAGAGAAAAGGCTCATGCGAATGTTGCAAAACCAAGGCCAATGAATAGCGTTTCGCCTCAGCAGGGGGAAAGTCCTCTCTCTATGGCAAATGCTTTTTCTAATGGGTTGACTGATGAACTCAAGAAGCAGCTTTGGAAAGAAATGCAGGATTCAGCAAAAAGACACTAATAGACGTGAGCTTCATACTTCATACTACCAAACAGGCGCGGTATTTTTCAGGACTCCTCTTTTTTTATGCCGCGCCAATTTATTTCTTATCAATGTTTTCAAATTGTTCAAAATAAATTGCATTTATTGCGTGTAGATAAGTATACTTAGTTAGCGTACGAAGAGTCGCGCCTTCACCTTGACGTAAGGGGTTCGTCTTCCCGCGACGTAAGAGATTCGTCACCTCATTCGTGTAGTTGTTTTGCACACCATAGTGCAAAAGTTAATAACTTTTAACCATATAGGATAAAATATGGCTATCACAACCACGAGTGTTCTTCCAGCACCGGTCCAGCAAAGTTTCTCGATGAAGCTTTTGTCTGTTCCTGTACCTAATATGATCCACAAAATACCTGCAGTCATGAAAACAATGCCTGCTAAAGGTGGAACAACTCTTAGGATGAGAAGATATAACCCACTCGATACTGCAATGGTTCCTTTAGGGAATACCGGCGTAACTCCTCCAGCACAGCAACTTACTGCTGTTGATATAGATGCTAAAATAAGTTTCTATGGAACATACATTCAATTAAACGAGCAAGTAACTCTCCAAAACAAAGATCCAGTACTTAACGAAGCAGCAAAAAGATTAGGTGTTTCTTTAAGGCAAACCGAAGATCAATTGACAAGAGATATGTTGGCAGCAACAGCTTCTTTCGTTAACTGTACCGGCGGTGTAAATGGTGATAACCCAACTGAAATTACAAGAAGTGATGTTGATACTGTTGTCAGAACCCTCCTAAGTGGTGATGCTTACACCATCATGGATAACATTGAAGGTAATGATAAGTTTGGTACAGCTCCAGTTCGAGATGCATATTTTGCATTGTGTAATACAGATCTAACTGGCGAGCTAGATGCAGTCTCAGGTTTTATTCAAAAGAACCAGTACCCATCACCTATGAATGCTATAAGGTCTGAATGGGGTGCAATTGGTAATCTTAGATTCTTGGTTTCTTCCATTGGATCTTTGACAGCCAGCTCGTCTAATCTTGGCGCAGATGTTTATAATATATTCTGTGTCGGTATGGAAGCCTATGCTTGTGTAGAACAAGATCAGTATTCTGCCCAGTTTATATACAGACCTCCAATATATGACGGTCCTCTTGCTCTAAATGCATCTGTTGGATATAAGTTTGCCGAAGTTCCTCGCATCTTGAATGATGAGTGGATTATCAATCTTAGAACAACACTAGTTTAAAGAAAGGAGTAAATCATGTCGGATAATACAATAATTCAACAGGGCGAGTTTACTTCTGATAGTACAGATAAGATCATCCCTTTAAGATCTAGTGCAGACTGGGTAAAGGTTTACAACCTTACTAACATTGCTGCATCTGCTCAGTGGGATGCTGTAACATGGTGGTGGCAAAAAGAGATGACAGCTGATGACTCTGTTTTAGAGTTTCATGCCACTGCATCTCAGATCACTTCTATGTCTACTTCTGCAATAGGATTCAATGGAGCAACCTATAGGGGTATTTCTCTTATAGATACTTCAGATAGAACTCCTGGCGGAGCTGTAGCTATTACTGCAGGAACAAATGCCACTCAACCTGTTTATTCAACTGCTGATACAGGAACTATGATCAATGGATCTGTTGTTAGGATATCTCAAACAGCTCACGATACTATTGATGGTTTAGATTTTACTGTAGACACAGTTACAGCGGACACGAGTTTTAGATTAGCCAATACAATTGGAACAGCTCCTGGAGTTATTTCAGGCGCTGGTTTCTACAGGCTCATTGCTCCAAATGTATCAATTTACAACATGTGGTACCCTAAAAAACGTGTAATCGCTAATATATCTCAAGCCGCTGCTGGTGTAGTAACTACATTGGTAGATCACGGATATACAACCGGACAAACAGTAAGGCTTAAGGTTACAGGCGATTGTGGAATGACAGAGTTAAACGATAGATTAGTTACTGTAACAAATATAAATGCATCAACTTTCTCTATCGGCGTTAACACAACTGCGATGACAGCGTTCACATTCCCGCTTCCAGCCGTTTCTCCATATACACCATCTCAGGTAATTCCTGTAGGTGAGACTGCTTCAGCGGATTATGTAAACTTGCTTGATGATGCTACCTTAAATACCGCTTTCATTGGTATTGTTCTTGGAACAAGTGCTAATGCTGCTATTTCAGCAGGAAGTCCAGGTGGGACAACCGCTGACGTAATTAAGTGGGTTGCTGGTAAATCATTTGCCACAGATATAGCTTAAGGATAATGGCTATGAGGGGGGAGTCTTCCTCCCTCACTACCTTTAGGAAAAAGATGGAAGATAAAAACCCAACAAAAATAGAAGGCAAAGCACCTAAGAAAAGCCTTAGGTATCAGAGAGATAAAGATAGGGAGCTCGTTAAGGGGATATTTCATTTTTATGAAGTTCCAGGCGGGACAATGAGTTTTTTTGTTAAGGAGTATAAAGGGGATCAGCCGCAAAGATATCGTCTAAAAGATGGTGAAGTTTGTACTATTCCACTTGGCGTTGCAAAACATCTTAACAAAAACGGCTCATATCCGGTACACTCCCATTCTATGGATGCGGACGGCAAAAATGTTTATAAGATTAAGGAGAAGAAGAGAAGGTTTGGTTTTCAGAGTTTAGAGTTTATAGATCCTGAAGATTTTTCTACTGTTGATTCAGATCTTGTAACAGCAGAAAAAGTTTAATTTGTCGGGCTGCGTTTAAAATTTTAAGTTAGGAATAGATATGCCAGATTCAACTCTGTCTTCTTTAACACAAATCCGTACTAAGGTGCGTAGAATTACTCGTAGCCCCTCTACGTCACAATTAACAAATACTCAAATTGATGACTATATAAACACATTTGTTCTTTATGATTTTCCAGAATTCACGGTAGATAATAAGTTAGTATTCTACACAATGCCTAATGTTGATAGGTATGCAACAAATACAGTTAATGCTGACGATCCTCTTTATAGCTTTAAAAATGTGTATCTTAGTGTTCAGGCGCCTGTCTATATTGGAGGACAAGAATCAGTGTTTTCTCAGTCTAGAGAGGAATTCTTTAGAAGATATCCAAAATACGAAACTCTTGAGAATATTAGTTCGGGAGACGGTGTTACTGTTGCCTTTGCAGGAATACTAACCAAAACTCCTATTCTTGCATCTACTGTTACATTTAGTTCAGTGGATGCTGATGGAAATGGAATAGTTCTTAAGGATGTTCCTGATGTGGATCCGATTACAGGAATAATAACAACTACTGGTTCTCTTGTTGTACCAGATGCAACAGCGGTTAGTCTTGGCACAATAGACTATATAACTGGCGTCTATTCATTAGATTTTCCAGTTGCTCCTGGAGTAAGCGAAGATGTAACGGCACAAACTTATGCATATGCTGCTGCTAGACCAAGGATGGTTATGTTTGAGAATAATACCTTCACTTTCAGACCAGTTCCAGATAAAACTTATCGAATCGAAATTGATGCATATAAGAGGCCTACGGAGCTGCTTGATAGTACTGATACTCCTGATCTTGCTCAGTGGTGGCAATACATCGCTTATGGGGCAGCGAAAAAAGTATTTGAAGATAGAATGGATGTTGAAAGCGTAGCAGCAATTACACCTGAGTTTTTAAAGCAAAGATCTCTTGTGTTACAGAGATTGGTTGTTCAACAATCAAGTGAAAGAACGGCTACAATTTATACTGACAGAGGAGCAGAAAACGATGTTGGACAAGATACCGTCTAAGGAAAAACTTTTTCCTATGGAATATATGGTTCCTGTTTTAATTGTAACAATTCTTTTCTTTATTATTTTGTATATAACAAGCAGAAAAAATTAAGCCAAGGGAGCGGTAATGGCATACAAAGACATAATACCGGCAGCAGCAGATCTTCTATCACAGTCTCAGGATGATATTTTAAACAACTTTATAGCTATCAAGACACTTGTAGATATAAATCATGTCACCTTTGATGCAGCTGACCAAGGAAAGCATAGTTTTATTGAGTTTCCAGTTCAGGCTCCGGTACCAACTACTGGTGCTGGAGAAGTTGGATTATACAGTCAGACTTCTGCGCTTACTGGAAATCCAGAATTAGTATTTTCTCATGAGAGTGCTGGTTCAACATATGAATTTACAGCAGCAGTTAAAGCAGAAACGGGATATGCAATTCTACCATCAGGGATAATATTTAAATGGGGCTCTGGAACTGTTAATGCAAATACTACAGCTACAGCAACATTTGCAATTGGTGCTGGAATCCCTGTTTTCACAACTGTTTACAATATGCAAGTAACAAGGCAGGGAGCAGCAGGCTCAACTGGAGTTTTATATTATCAAAGTTTTACAACAGCCGATGTAACTGTATTTAATACGGCAGATGCTGCAAAGAAATTTTTCTATACAGCAATTGGAGTTTAATATGGCCTATGATCGTTTTCTTATAGCCCCAATTAAAACTGGTCTGGTAACAGATATTGAATCGTGGCAGATTCCTGAAGATGCTTTTGAGTTATTAAATAATGCCTATGTTCATAAAGGAGTTGTTAGAAAGCGATTTGGATCAATGTTAATGGGAGGGTTAGCAGATTCTTCTATGCTTGATCAATTGAATTCAAGGTTGAGGGTTCTTGTAGATACAACTGACGGAGCTGGTGCAGCTTCTGGAACAGTGCCTGGTGTTGATTTTGCAATTGGGCAAATGTTTTCTATAGATGATGAGATTTTTACTGTTGTAGAAACAGGAACTCCTGGAACTATGCTTTCAACTGGTGTCTCACTTACAATGACGTTTGATACAACAACAGGTGCGTATGCATTTACAAATGCGGCTGCTGCGCACAGTGTTTATTACTATCCAGCTCAGCCCGTTATGGGGTTATCTCATTTTGAAGAAAACATGGTTGCAAACAATCCTACATATGCGTTTGATCAACAATTCATCTATAGATTTGATGGTACTGCGTGGGGAAGAGATGGAACGGTTGTTCTTCATGGTACTGATTCTGATTTTATTTGGTCAGCAAATTGGACAGGAAGAACTCTTGATGAAACATGTTTGTTCATAACTAATTTTAATGCAACAATTGGAGCCCCCGGAGCTAATGATGATCCGTTATATTCTTACAGAAATGCTACGTGGTCAGAGTACAGGCCTGTTTTTATGGTGGCTGCAAATCTTCCGGATGGTTATGTTCAGACAGCAAAGATTATACTTCCATTTAAAGACAGATTAATTCTTCTTAATACTATCGAAAGAGATGTAACTGCAGGAACAAATAGTGCCCATGTTAATAGATGTAGATATTCACATAATGGAACCCCGTTTCCGGCTGATGTGCCTGACAATGTTGCAGCTGCAGTATCGAGTGCATGGTTAGAGGGAAGTCTTACTTGGACTATTGGAGGAACAACAAGAAGGTCTGATGGTGCTGGTTTTATAGATGCGCCGACAGAAGAAGAGATAGAGTCAGCAGAGTTTATCAAGGATAGGCTCATAGTTTACTTTGAGAGAAGTACATGGGAACTTGCATATACTGGTAACCAGGTTCAGCCCTTTGTGTGGCAAAAAATAAACACAGAACTAGGATCTAAGTCTCTAAAATCTGTAGTCCCATTTGATAAAGCTGTTTTTGCTGTGGGAAGAACGGCTATCCATGGTTGCTCAGGAGCAAATGTTTCGAAAATTAATGAAGCAATATCGGATCAAGTATTTGACATAAGATTAAGCGATGATGGCTTGAAAAGAGTTGCTGGGATAAGAGAATATTATACTGAAGTAGTCTATTGGTCTATCCCAACGGTTAATGCTCATAAGGATTCGCAGGTATTCCCCGACAAGGTTCTTGTGTATGATTACATGGGAGATTCTTGGGGTATAGCCGAAGATACGATTACAGCTTTTGGGTATTTTGAAGGTCAAAACTCTACAACGTGGGAATCAACAGAGCTAACATGGCAAGAAGCTAATTTTAGATGGGATAGCGGAACGATTCAGACAAGATATAGGCAAGTTATTGCAGGTAATCAGCAAGGTTTTGTATTTATATGTGATTCAGATATTTCAACAAACGAAGCGGTTATGCAAATAACTAACATAGAATATGTTGGTACTGATCTTCACTGTACTATTATTAATCACACTCTTAATGATAATTTTTTTATAAAAATAATTGATGCAACTGGTGTTACTTTTGATGGTTCTGGAATATATCAGGTAACTGTTGTTGATGCGGATACAGTTATGCTTCAAGATGTGGTCATGACTGGAACATACGAAGGTGGCGGAAGAGCAGCAAGGGTTTCACGAATAGATATAGTTTCAAAGCAATGGAACTTTTATGTTAACAAGGCTAAGAACTTCTTTTTAGCAAAGATTTCTTTTGCTGTGCAGAAAACAACGTTTGGTGAAATCACAGTTGATTACTTTCCTTCAGCAACACATTTATCTATGATTGACGGCGCAGGCACAACCGGATGTCTTCTTGGAGATAACAAGTTGCAGACATATCCGTTTGATTTATATCCTCTTGAAGATTCACAGCAGAGAGTATGGCATCCTGTTTATTTTCAGACAGAAGGTGAATGTGTACAGATAAGAATGTATCTTGATAACGATCAAATGAAAGATGTAAACATATCTGAGTCTGATTTTAAGCTTGAAGGTCTTGTTTTATTCGCACGTCCAACTTCAGAAAGGTTGCAGTAATGCCACAGGGTCCGAATACTGGCGCATTTGTCCCAACGACATTTGTTTGGGATGCTGCTGAATTGCAAGACTTAGATGTTAAAAGTGAGAGATTCAAAGAGATTTTAGTTCGCCTTTATCAAAATCTTAACTTGATGCAGCTCAATCTGAATATTAAAGATTCTGCGTATTACGATCAAACAGAATTTGTTAATGGGCAGTCTTTTTTCCCTAGTTCATCTGCAAGCTCATCAAGCACTGAAGCTATAAATAGAAGGCAAGCATTTAGAAAGCTGATTAATTTTGGAGCGCTTCCAAATACAGCAACGAAAAGTGTTGCCCATGAGATAGATATTACTTCTGGGTTTTCGTTTACTAGGATCTATGGTTGTGCGTCTGACACTACTTCTTTGGTGTATCAGCCTATACCAAATGCAAATAGTGATATACATATACACGTAACTTCTACTAATGTAGTAATAACAACATCTGCGAATTTTGCATCTTATGACACCACTTATGTTGTGCTTGAATATTTAAAACAATAAGGAGACAGGATGGGATTTTTTGGCAAAATGCTCGGATCGATTGGTAGTAGTTTAGTTGGCGGATTAATTGGTGGTCGTGGTGCAGGTAGAGGTGGGACTATGCCTAGTTCACAAATTCACAAGCTAGATAGGTTCAGTCCGGCTCAGCAGGCAGCAATGGCTAAGCTTGTAACACGAGGCATGTCTGACACTGACATGGTTGGTCTTGAAAAAAAGTATAGGCACTTGTTTGAGAGGGATACAGTTCCGGGACTCGCGGAAAGATTTACTGCAATGGGTGGTGGACAGCGATCTAGTGCATTTGAGGAGTCTCTAAGAAGAGGTGGTTTAGAATTATCAGAGCAACTAGCAGATCTTAGGCACTCAGGCGGAATGCAGTCTCTTGGATTAGGATTGCAACCTTCATATCAATATATGGCTACTCACACTCCTGGTATGCGTGGCGGAGGCGACGTTGGTGGCGGTGGAATGATTGGAAATATTATGGGTGGTTTAGGAAACATGATAGCTGGAGGTCTTGGAAGAAAGATGGGACTAGGTGGTCGTGGTGGTGGATATGGTATGCAGCAAGGAATGTTAGGTGGAGGAGCAAGACAGCCTATTAGAGGATATGGGGGTGCTCCCATAGGTGCGTATATGCCTGGACAGCCACAAGGCCTAAGAAGAGGTGTAAGTCCAGTTTTACTTAAGATACTAGAAGGTATCGAATTTTAAGGAATAAACATGGCAATTACAATAGGTAGAAAGCGCGGTCCAATTTCAGTAGGAAAAGGTCTTGGTCAAGTTCTTGAAATGATGATGCAAAATAAATTGATGCAACAGCAGGGTCAGCAACAAGCTATGGAGCGACAACAAGGGGCTTCTAATATTTCAGAAATGATGGAATCAGCTTTTGGAGTTCCGCCAGAAATTGCTCATCAAGTATCTAATATGCCTGAGGATCAACAGAATTTATTCTTGCAGGAACTTAGTCAGCTTGGCCAGCAACAAGGTCAGCAGGAAGATCAACTGGAAGGGCAACTGGAAGATCAACTAGGTCAGCTTGGGGGACAAGGTGGTGGATACAGAGATGACCAAGAAGGTCAGGAATTGGATGTTGAAACTTTAACTAAGCAAATCCAAGAGCGTGTATCACAACTTTCTCCAGAAGATAAGAAGATGCTTAAGAAGGAAATCACTAAAGCTAGAAAAGAGTATGACTCTCAGCAGAAAAAACAAGAAAAAAGAAAAAATGGTAAAAAAGCTGCCAAGAAATTAACTCCAAAGATTGTAGATGCATTTTTGCAAAAGGCCAATGGAGACCCAGACGAAGCAAGAGAGATGGCAAGAAAAAGTGGATATAATATTTAAGGATAAGTAGATGCCAGACCTATTTAGTCAGAGGGCAAGAAAATATAGTAGCCAGAGACCAGACCTATTTAGTCAGAGGGCAAGAAAATATAGTCGCCAGATACCAGGAAGATCTGAACCTGCTGATGTTCAACAAAGACAAGAACCGAGCGGCAATCTTTTAGAAGGACTTAAAGCTTCTGCCTTGGGTCAATTACTAGGATACGATCCACAATATCCAACAGAAGATGCTCCGTTTACAGAATCCCTTGCATTTAAGGCAGGTGCTTTGGGTGGAGATGCTCCAGCAATGTCTATTGGCTCTGCGCTTGGCGGTGGATTAGCTGGTCTATTAGGCGGTGGTCCGCTAGGAGCTGTAATAGGTGCAGGAGCGGGTGCGTTTGGATTGCCAGAGTTAATAAAGCAGGCAGTGTCTTATTTTAAAACTCCAACCCCTAAAGACGAGTCATTGGTAGAAAAGCTAGGATCTATTGGAGATATATTTCTTCAGACAGGAAAACAAGGGTTGATTGGTGCGGCAACTGGAGGCGCAGGAAGATTGTTTCCTCTGTTGAAGCTGGCACCAGGATTGTCAAAACTAGCAGGAACTAAGGTAGGTAGAGAGATAATTAAGGGTGGTACTGAATTAGCAGCTATGACTGGAGCTGGTGCCGCACTAGAGGGAGAGCTCCCATCCGTTAAAGATGTTGCAGGAAATGTTTTACTTCTTGGTGGTATGAAGGGAGCTGGTGCTGCGGTAGCTGGAGCAAAGAAAGCCTTTGGAAGGAAGGCGCTTCCTAAGGCTACTACTAAAACAGCTAAGGCAGAACTTGATATCCTTAAGAAAAGGGCTTTAGAATTGGTGCCTAAGCCTGTATCAGAAGGTGTAGAAAAGCTTCAAAAACAGAAGCCTGCATATGAGTTATTAAGAGAGCACGTTGGAAAAAGAAATGAGCGCATTGTAGAGAGTCAGTTTAAATGGAGTAAGATTGCTGAGCAAGCTCAAGGAAAAGGTGAGTTTACACCTAAGCAACTTGAAGAGGCTATTTACTATAGGCAAAAAACAGGTAATCCTGAAGTCGGTGGCGATACATTTGAGAACCTTAAGGAGAGAATTCCTGAATCGTTGCGTAAAGTTGTAGACACAGACATCGATGCTCACTTTAAAAAAAGCATGGAAGAACTTAATAAGAAGCCATACTTGAAAAAAATTAGACCTAGAGAATCAGTAGCTGAGACATACATTCCTGGTTTTTATGAGAATCCAGAGAAGTTTCAGTCTATTCAAGGCAAGCTTCCTCAGTCTGTGCAAACACAAAATCCTTTTGCAAATATGAAAACATTTATTAATTATAATGAAGCCCTTACTAAGGCTGGCATGAAGCCAAGATATAAGAATATGTTTGAGCTTGTTAGAGCTTACGACAAAGTTACTGCAAAGATGATTGCTGGATCTGACTTGCTTACTGATATAGCCAAAGCCGAAAAGACAACTGGTGATAGAATTATAGTTAATCCAAATGAATTTGAAGCTTACTCGCAAGCCAAGAGAGAAGGTTATGTTCCTTTTTATGATCCAGTAGTTAAAGAGTTTGGAAGGCCTGGAGAAGCTAAATGGAGACCTTCTGACAAACCAGCATTAGTAGCACCTGAATATGCATCTGCACTTCAAGGCATATTCTCCAAGCAAGCATATACTCCTGAATCTAAATACTGGAAAACATATGAAAACATTGGAGATACTCTTCGATTTGGAAGGGTGAGGCTTTCCTTTTTCCACTATGTTCCATTAACAGAATCAGCTGCAGGTGCTTTAGGGATGTCTAAGGCTTTGCGTTTTAGATCAATTGCCAAACAAGGTAATACCCTTAGGAGTAATGTAGATTTCATGAAAGACGCTGCGAAGCACGGACTTATCGTTCACAAGCCAGTTGAGAGGTATCAATCAGCAAAAAAAGTTGAAGGGAAGTTTTTCAAAGCAGCTGAGAAGTATTTACCAGAAAAAGTTACAACTAAGTTGCAGGAAAGCACGCTTGCAAAAGGCTTAAAAAAGTTAGCTAAGTCTCAAGAGTATTTGTTTGAAAAATATCATCCAAATCTTAAAGCAGTTACATGGCAAGACTTTATAAATAGAGCCACAGCAAAGTCAATTAAAGAAGGAAAGCCATTTACCTCTGAACAGAGATATAGTATGAAAACAAAAATGGCTGATCTTGTAAACAGTATGTACGGTGGTCAGAACTGGGATGTTCAAAGAGTTTTCAATAGTAGCTATTATAGAAAATGGCTTAAGGGAGTAATTGGGTACCCTGATTGGACTACATCAGCACTAAGACAGGCAGCCGGTGCTTTTTCTGGTGGCCTTAAAGGACAGGCTTCAAGAAAATATTGGCTTAAGTTTGGCATAAATACAATGTTGGTTCATAATGCGATGCGATATTTTAATGGTGGATGGGAGCAAACTGATAAGAAAGATTATAAAATATCTGGAGTGCGATTTAATCCATCAAAGGCTTGGAAGGAATTAACCGATCCAGATCCAATAGAAGGGTACAAGTTTCCATTGCCGGATATACCGATTAAAGTTGGTGGCATTATGTTTAATCCTGGAAGAGAAGCATTAACCGAAAAAGAAAAGGAAAAAAGGGTAGAAGGATCTAGGCTATATACACACTTAGGAAAGCAGGCCTTTGAGATTGAGGGCTGGTTTAAACACGCTGACAGCACTTTATTTAGTAAGGCAAATCCTATTCTTTCTATACTATGGAAGCAGATTGTTGGAAGTACTCCATCTAAAAGAGAGAATTTTCAAGTTAGAGGAAAGTGGGGAAAAGGAGATAGCCAAAGAAAGCCTTGGGATGCTACAAAACCAATGACTGGCGCTAGGCTTGCATCTAGGCTTGCAGCTTTTGCAGGTGATGTAGCTCCATTTTCTATGAAAACTCTTTCGCAGTATGGAGGATCACCTTATTTGGCTACAGGACTTGGAAGCGTTCCAATTTCAAAAGGAACAACTCCGTGGAAGGCTGCTCCGATACTGGAGAAAGCATTTGAAAAAAATGATGTAACAAAGATAAATAGAATAAGAGCCGCTTTAAAAGATAATGGATACAGTGAAAAGCAAATAAAATCTGCTGTTCTGTCTGCAAGAAAAAGAGCAGGAAAATGGGAACCAAAAAGAAAGAAGAAAAAGTAAGCAAACCGATCGTGTTGCATCTGGTGAATTTTTGAAATGTTTTTTTTGTTATGTTTTAAGATATACATATACACTAGATGCAACCGAATAATGAGGATGCAGTCAACTACTCCTGACTAAAGTCAGAAGCTTGTCCCTCCAGTTTTCGGTCTGTAGGTATCTACAGCGCACGGCCTTACAGCAATGGGGGACAATAGGCCGGTTGACAGACGGCCCAGATGCGCAGCCATTGGATTCGCATCATTTATAAAAAAAGGTTACCTTGGAGAAAAAGCCTTGTCAAAATAAGGCATCGCTTCCTCCCCTGATTGAATTCAGAGGTTTCCGCGAAAGGATGCAATGAAAAAGTATTTTATAAAAACTCTTGCTTTTATAGTTTGTGCTACAAGTTTAAGCTGCATGGACAGTTCTATAGGTAAAGAAAATATAAAGACTGTAAAATATTGGATTAAAAACTATGTGGGATGCCCTGCTTCATACACTGATGTTTATTTGCCTCTTAAGAAAAAATATCTTCCTGTTGGTAAAGACAATAAGACTCTTAAGCGCTTAGTAAAATTTCTAAAAAAAAATGTAAATATAGAAGATATGAGCGTAGTTATGTGGAATAAAGAAGTATATATCAAGATGCACGAAGCTCACTTCAATGACCTGCGTAAATTAATTGAAGATTAATTAGCACAAAACGTCAACCTACTATATACTCTATAAGCAGTTAAGATCTATTTTATTTTACATAACTACTAGGGGTATATATGAAAATATTCTATGGGCTGATTTTTTCAGTTCTTATTTGTTTTTCTTCATTGAACTGCATAAGCGACAATGACAAGAAGGAGCTGATTAGGTTTTGGACTGAAAACATTGAGGTAATTCCTCAACCAAATCAAACTGTTATCCTTAGGCCAAAGGGAAACTGTTATCCAACAAACAATAATAAAAACTTTTGTAACCTTGTACAACTTATGTGTAGGGTGCTTCCAGATCACAAAGAAACCCATTTTATAACTGATGACAATTATAATCTTAGCTTTTTAATAGATTGGCCAACGTTCTGGCAGTTGCAAGAGTTGATGAAAACCACATAAATAGACTACTTATACCGGTGCGGCATTTTTAAGACTCCTCTTTTTTGTGCCGCGCCACTCTAATAAATCTCTTTATTCGTTTCTTGTTTTTTAAGATAAATTCAACGATTTTGTATATTATTACAGTTCCAGCAATTGCTACAATACCTATACCTATAACAGAACAAATAAAGACCCCATTTTTGTTATCAATAATTATTCTTTTCAGGCCTATAGACTTTTTCTCATTGAATTGCCCCGTCTGAAGGTTTAATTGATACATTAATAGCTAAACTTTAGCAGCGCATAAATTAGCCGTCAAACGGGGTGTCGTTGTTGTTTCAGTGGGACAAATTATTTATTCAACTTGAGAGATTTGCCTACATTTTGTTCAAATTCAATGATTTCTATAAATCTTTTTAGAACATACCTTGTTAGCGTCATATTGTATTTCTTGGAAAGCTTTTTTATTTCATCAACTATTTCTGCAGGAAAATCAAGACTCATCCTTTTTCTGCCAATTCTGTTTGATTTTCCAACTGAGTTTGATTTTTTCCTTGATAAGATTAAATGCTCTGGATTTGTGCAAAATTTGTTATTGCAAGACAAAAGAATAAAGTGAAACTTAGGTATTTCTCCAAACTTAGCCATCCAAGCAGCCCTATTTAGAGGAATTATTCTTCCTCCAATATTTAAATTTGGAGTTCTTCCCATCCGCGTTGCACCACTCCATCCGTAACATTCAGAATTCGAAACACCTTCTTCGATTATTCTGTATTTTATTAATTTTTTATTAATTTTTTCGATAAATATCTTATCGCATTTCATAAAGCTCCCTTTAGTAGCTTTTATATAATATCATATAAAATAGTTCTTGATGACATTTTCTTTTTATTACTTTCTTTTTGATGCTAATAACTGTTAGGTTTGTCTCGAAAATAATATTTTATTAAAACAGGAGAAATGATGGCAGTATTTAAGAAAAGAAATCTGAAATACAATGTTTTCAACCCAGACCAACTTAAGGGAATATATCAAGCCCCTATAGTTTCACAGAACAGAGCGCCAACTACAGCAGATCTTGCGGAAATAGGAACAATATGGATTGATGTTAGTGCATCTAATGCTTATATCATTGTAAATATTACTGCAACTTTGGCTACATGGCAGACTATTGCAGACATACCAACAGCTGGAACAGATGGACAGGTGTGGATAGGAGCAACTGGAGCGGCTCCAGCATGGGCAAATCTAACTTCAACTGGCCTTTCTGTAACAATAACCAATACCGCAAATGGTATTAATCTTGAAGCGGCCGGTGTTGCAGCTCTAACATCTCTTGATGGTGATGCAGGTACAGCCACTCCAGTTGCAGGTGTTATTATAGTTGCTGGTGGAACAAATATCACAACGGCTGGAGCAGCTGGAACATTAACAGTTAATCTTGATGCAAGTCCATCAGTTGCTGGTTCTCTTACTGCCGCTACTTCTATCACAGCCGGAGTAGACTTCGATATGAACTCTGGTGATTGCACAATTATCGGTGATACAGATGGCGCTGAAACAATTCTTCTTCAGGCTGCTGGTGGAGTATCTGAAACTATACATCTAGAATCAACTCTAGGAACAGGAACAAATGCTATCGGTCTTACTGCTACGGCTGGTGGTATTACATTGGATGCCGGCTTAGCAGCAGCTGATTCAATTATTATTGATGCCTCTGATGCAGCCGGTGGAATTGATATAGATGCAGGAACAGGTGGAATAGTTGTTACGGCAACAAATGGTGCAATATCTCTTATTTCTGGAACAGGTGCAATCAATATTGGTGCGGATGCAGCAGCTCATACTTTAACGCTTGGTTCTACGACTACAACTGCAGCAACTGTACTTCAGTCAGGTACTGGAGATATAACAGTTACTTCTGCAGATGCAATAACTGTTGATTCGGTTGGTGTTCTAGAGTTGAATTCTTCAGCTGGAATAATAAGCATTGGTGATGATGCTGTAGCCCAAAATATTAACATTGGTACTGGTGCAGCAGCTAGAACTATAACAATCGGTAACGGAACAGCAGCAACTGCAATTGATCTTAATTGTGGTACTGGTGATATAACTGTTGGAACAAACGCTACAGCTCACAATGTTACCGTAGGTTCTACTAACACAACATCTGACACTGTAATTCAATCTGGAACAGGTGATCTTTCTCTAACTTCTACGGATGCAGTAACTGTTGATGCAGCTGGTGTTCTTGAGATTAACTCTTCTGCTGGAATAATTGGTATTGGTAACGATGCTGTTGCACAGAATATAAACGTCGGTACTGGTGCTGCTGCTAGAACTATAACAGTAGGTAATGCAACAGGAGCTACATCAGTTGTTCTTAATGCAGGTACAGGTGCTATTAACATTGGAACGAACGCAGTAGCTCATACAACAACAATTGGTAATGGAACTGGAGCTTCTTCAGTTGTTGTTGATTGTGGTACAGGTGCATTAAATATTGGTACGAATGCTATTGCTCATACAGTAACAGTTGGAACGGTAACTGGTGCAGGCGCAACAACGATACAAGCTGGTACAGGTGCTTTAACATTTGATGGTCTTGGTGTTATTGATCTTGATGCAGCAGGTGCTTTGAGTCTTAACTCTGATGGTGCAGCTATCAATATTGGTGATGATGCAGACGCGTTTGCTATCAACATTGGTACTGGCGCTGCAGCTAGAACGATCACTATTGGTAATGCAACAGGAGCAACTGCTGTAGCTATTAATGCTGGAACAGGTGCTGTTGATATAGGAACTAACGCCGTTGCTCATACAACAACTGTAGGTACAACAACTGGTGCTGGAGCAACAACTGTGCAAGCAGGTACCGGAGCTCTTATAGTTAATGGTGGTGGTGCTGTAACAGTAGATGCTGTTGGTGTTTGTGAAGTTAATTCCTCTGGAGCTGCAATAGGTATTGGTAGTGATGCTGATGCGTTTGCTATTAACGTCGGTACTGGTGCTGCAGCTAGAACAATTACAATGGGTAATGCAACTGGTGCTACATCTGTTGTTCTAAATGCAGGAACAGGTGCTGTAAATATAGGTACAAATGCAATTGCTCATACAACTACAGTTGGTACAACAACTGCTGCAGCTGACACAACAATACAGTCAGGAACCGGTGGTGTAACTATTTCTGCAGCTGGTATTGTAGACATGGTTCCAGCTACTGCTACTGTAGCTGGAGTTGGGCTAACCATAGATGCTAATGTTGGTGTCGGAACGTTTACAGGACAGGTAACCGCTTCTGCTGCAGCTCAGGTATTTACTATTACTAACGCAGTATGTACTGTAGGATCTGCAATTCTTGTATCTGCTAGTAATCTTGGAGCCAACGATGCACAGATGACGGTTACAAGAGTAACTCCTGGTGCTGGTTCGTTTACAGTTACATTGACAAATAACGGAGCCGCTGCTCTTAACGGAGATGTTTTGATTACCTTCTGGATAATTGCTGCTTAAGATATATTTCTCTAACGTTTTTATCTGCCTGTTTGTTATATTCTTGCAGGCAGATAAAAACTCAAATTATGTTACCTTAAACATATAAATAAGGAGAAAATAGTGAGTTCAAAAAATGCAATTCAGAGTATAGCGCGTACCTCTCTTGATGTATCTACGTTGGTTGGAGCTTATCTTCCAATAAATCCGAATGGACTTACGGACGCTTGTTTTGGTGTTCGAATAGTTAATGATTCAGATTTAGATCTTGATATAAGTTTTGATGGTGTTACGGCTCATGACTATATAGGAGCCGGAGAAACAATACAGGTAGTCATTCCACCAGACACTAAAAGCAAGGTGAATTTTGCTATAGGATCGATTGTATATGTAGCGGGGGATGGACAACAGGCAACAGGAACTGTATATCTAAGTGGATATTATAGACAAGTCGTTTAATTTTAACATTTAAGGAGAACGATGTCAGAAGACAAGAAGAAGAAGAAAGAGAAAGAGTCTAAACTTGTAATTATGGACACTAAAACAACAAATAATATGGTTATTACAGCTAAAGGAGAAGAGGGAAGAACGTACATATTTTCTATGCCATTTCATTCTCCGCTTCCAGAGTGTTACAATGCAGCAATTAATGTAGCCAATGAAATAGCTAGACTTTTTAATGAAGCAATTAAGAAGCAAGAAGAAGCTAATAAGAAAGACGATAGCAAGAAAAAAGAAAAAACGAATTAATTATTTCGGACTTACTGTGCTGATTTGCCACACAACTGTTAAATCAGCACAGTAAGTTAAAATTTAAGGAGAAGTAGTGTCTAAGTCTCAGGCAATAAGATTGGGTATTGAACCAGTTCGATCTTTAGCTTTTGGTTCAATAGTTGCAGAATATACTGGTGTGGGAACAGAGATTACTAATCCAGTTCGTATTTTAAGAATTCAAAACCTGACTAATGCGCTACTATGGTTCTCGTATGATGGCGTAAATAACCATGAAGCGCTTGCTCCAAACTCTTTCCTTTTATTGGATATAACAGCTAATAAATCCAGAGAGCATGGATATTATCTTGCTGAAGGAACAAGGATATACGCAAAGAGAAATGACACTCCAACTAGTGGAGATGTTTATGTAACCGTATATTACGGATCTATAGATTAGTAAGGAGTTAAGATGAGTCAAGCGGGTCAATTTAATATAGTAGCTGATGTAGAGTCATTAACAGGAGATGTTGGTGGTGCTGTAACTCCTACAGCGGGAAATATAGATATTCTTGGTGGAGAAGGTATAACAGTTACTGGAACCCCTAGTACTCTAACAATAACTCATACTGGTATAGTTGCTAACTCGTTTCCAACTGATGTTGGAACGGCAACGCCAATAGCTGGTGAGTTAGATATATTAGGTGGTGCGAACATAACTACAACTGCCGCTGCAAATGCAGTAACAGTTCAGCTAGATGATGACGTTACACTAGCTGGTTTTATAGATGTTGGTACAGATCTAACTGTTGCTGACGATATTACACTTACAAGCCATGTAAGTGGTGGTCTAATAGTTGATGCTGCTGGTCTTGTTCAAGCTTCTGCTGCTGTTACTTCTTCAACAGGTTTTGAATCTTGGACAGGAGTAGGAACATACTTCAATGATACAACTCTAGGCACATTTGTATTGATTCGTGGTGGAACAGGCTATGTGAATAGTGTTCCTGTTACTTGGGCAGGCGGTCAGACCGTAACAGGTCTAACGGCTGGAAATACGTATCTAATTTATATTGATAATACTGGTACTATTGGAAAAACTACTACTGTTAGTCAGACAACATTTGATAATTATATAGTTCTTTTTGAGTGCTTAAGAGATTCTAGTGGTACAAACATTCAATATACGGTAAAAGAAAACCATCCATATAGATTCTCTTCGTGTGTTTCATGGTGGGCCCATGAAACTATTGGCACTGTCATCGAAAACAATGAACGGGGTGCAAATATAACTCTTAGTGGGACTCAAAAAGTTTCTATTACTGGGGCAGATGAACTTTCAGATCATGGCCTATATACTGACATTGCAGATAGTGGTGGCGTAGGTGTAACATGGAATCAGATGCTAACAAATGGTTCTGGAAAATGGATTACATATACCTCTTCAGATACATTTAATGGAACTTGGAACAGTGCTGGAACTGCAACAGCCCCAACTGGAACAAAATATAGTATTTATACACTATACGTTTCTAAGGATAATTTAAATGCAGTAACACCAACTTATTGGGCTGTACTTGATGATCAAGAATATAATAATTTAGCTGCTGCACAACTTGCTGTTGCTGCTGGATCAATGGCTATAGCAACTACAGAATTGGCTAAACTTGAACTTGCACAACTTGGTTTTATAATTTATAAGCAGTCAACAACTGAAATTATTGATGTAATTATTGAGAAAGAAACCGTTCAGTCAGCAAGCGCAGGTGGTGGTGCTTCGAATGATGCGGCCCTGATAATTACTAATACAGCATTATTTGATGGAATTTTATCTGCTGCTGATACCAACGTACAGATATCACTAGAGACAATAGATGAGTGGGGTAAGACAACAACTGACCATGCTGTTCTAATTGGTAATGGAACTGGTAGCCCTATTGGTTCACTTGCTGTTGGTGCCACAGGAGAAATGCTGATAGGAACAACAGGAGCTGACCCTGCATGGAGTGCAACAGGTGCGCTAACAACTCTTAATGCTACTACGGTAAATGCAACAACAGTTAACGCTACTACATTCGATACAAACGTCGTTGCAGCTGGAGTAACACTGGCAGGAACATCTCTTTTAGCTGACGGAACAGATGCAAATATAGATATAAATATTACTGCAAAGGGAGCTGGTCATGTAATTATAGATGATCTAACCCTAACTAATGATTTGATTGTTGCGAATGGCGGAACAGGAGCAAGTACTCTTACTGATCACGGTGTTCTAGTTGGCTCAGGAGTAAGTGCAGTTACAGCTTTGGGAGTGGCCACTAATGGTCAGTTAATCATTGGTAGCACAGGGGTTGATCCTGTTGTAGCTTCCATTACTTCTACTGACTCATCAATAACTATAACTGCTGGTGCCGGAACTTTAGATCTGAGTACAAACTACTCTGTGACGTGGTCTGAGCAAACAGGAGCAGCTCAAGCTATGGTTGCTGATAATGGTTACATATTAAATAACGCAGGTCTTGTTACAGCTACGCTTCCTGCTACAGCCGCTCTAGGTACAATAATGCGAATTGTGGGAAAAGGTGCTGGTGGATGGGCTGTTGCGCAAAACGCTGGACAAACAATTCACTTTGGAGCAACTGATACTACTCCTGGGGCTGGCGGATCACTTGCAAGTACGAACAGATATGACTGTGTTTCCATGGTTTGCATAACGGCAGATACAGATTTTGTAATTTTGAGCTCGATTGGCAACGTAACTATCGTCTAGGAGCAACTAATGAGAAGTGGAGATGCTATTAGAACATGTAAAGACTGTAAAGTTGAAAAAGAACTAAGTGAGTTTTATAAAACTGGAAAATGGTACCGAAGACGATGTAAGAAATGTCATGATTTGAAGTTTAAACCAAGAACAGGACTTGGGCGTGGATCCTGGAATAGAGGAACCGGAACGGCTGGTGGAAGTTTAAAATTTCTTACATGGAAAAATAATGTATATGAGAGAGATAATCATACGTGCCAGGAATGTTCTTCTTTGGAATAAAGATCTTAAGGGGGCGCAGGTTGCTAATTCAGGATCCTTTAAAAAAGGACAGGTGCCATGGAACAAAGGTTTAAAGAGAGAAGGAGTTTAGGTGGCAACAGTTAATTCTATAAATAGCGGAATACCTATTTCTGTCAGTAAGGGTGGAACTGGAGCAGCTTCGCTCACTGATCATGGAGTTCTGGTTGGAAGCTCTACGTCCGCCATCACGGCTTTGGCGGTTGGAACTGATGGGCAGGTGATGTTGGGGTCGTCGGCAGCAGATGCAGCCTTCGCGACCATTACCTCCACGGATGCCTCGGTAAATTATACATTAGGAGCTTCGGCGCTAGACATATCTGTTTCTGGAACTATAGCTATAAATACTCAAACTGGAACAACTTATGAATTTGTAGCAGCAGATGCAGGAAAACTGATTACGTGTGACAATGCAGCTGCAATAACTGTCACTGTTCCTGTTAATGGCGATGTAGCGATGGAGGTTGGCACTACTGTTATTGTTGCTCAAATAGGAGCCGGAACAGTTACGTTGGCACCAGAAGGTGGTGTGACACTTAGTTCCGCAGGGGCTGAGCTTGATACGGCTGCACAGTATTCTATGGTATCTGTTATTAAGATTGACACGAATATCTGGCTGGTAAGTGGAGACACCGCATGATAAATTCTCTTCGTACTATTTCTTCTTCTAGGGGTGGATTGTATATACCTACGTTTACTCAAAGAACCTCTGGTTTTGGTGCGTCTAATATTCAGTATGCTGCTAGTGGATCAGATGGATATTGGGTTACTGTTAGTTCAGATGGTAAATTATTTTATGCTACAGATCCGACAGGCACATGGACGCAAGGAACTACTAATTTAGCTTCAGATAATATTACTGCTGTTTATCACGATGGTACATATTGGGTAATGTGTAATACAATTGGTGAGATATGGTATTCTGCTGATCCAACAGCAGCTAACTGGACTGAGGTTGATAGTGCTTCTGGTGGAACAACCCTTAATAGTCTTCACTATGGATCTGATGGATACTGGGTTGCCTCTGGAGGCTTAGGGAAGATCTGCTATGAAACAGATCCAACTGCTGATCCATGGACGCTAGATGATGGTGCAGGATCAACGCGTTATCGTGTTTTTTATAATGGATCTCATTGGGTTGCTGTTGGATACCAAGGCCTTATGTACACAGCAACAGATCCTTCTGGTACATGGACATCAAGAACATCTAGCTTTGGATCTTCATCTATTTTTGGAATCAACTGGGATGGAACTTATTGGTTAGCCTGCGGAGAGGGTGGAAAGTTAGCCACCGCAACAGACCCGACAGGAACATGGACCCAGAGAACATCTGGAGTTGCATCTACAATATACGATATTGAGTATGCTGCTGGAATTTGGATTTATGTTGGAAACTCTGGTGTAATGCGTTGGGCTACAGATCCTACAAGTACATGGACATCGATGACTAGTTCATTTGGGGCTACTTCAATAAGGCATATAATTTATGGAGATGATAACATTTGGGTTGCTACAGGGCTGGCGGGAAAGCTTGCTACGGGTGAATAGAATTTAAAATATAAAAGGAGATAGAGTGTCTAATTCTAAGAGATCTACGGGTCGTAATCCGCTCGGATATATGGGAGTAGAGGCTACTACTCCTGCGCAATTAATTCAAAACATAATTCCACCTAGATCTGCGTTTGATAGATTTAATATTGGTACAACCTGGGTAAATACAGCTACCGATCAGATATGGATTTTAACTAATCTTGATGGTGGTGAAGCAACTTGGACAGAAGTTGGTC
>Ga0209345_10000920_pt1 | contig 37679 bp, 58 predicted proteins | sample Cruoilmetagenom7_FD_187294 | JGI IMG/M metagenome (GOLD analysis project Ga0209345, IMG submission 187294) | Oil polluted marine microbial communities from Coal Oil Point, Santa Barbara, California, USA - Sample 7 (SPAdes) (version 2) | ecosystem: Environmental > Aquatic > Marine > Oil seeps ...
CACACTTGTAACGCAGGTACAAATAGGCATAAAACTGTTTTTGAGGTTGATTGCGGTACAAGTGTGCAGGGTTGCTTACAAGCACAAATAGATTACAAAGGAAATATTCAGGATTCTTTCACCAAAACAGTATGGGAGAGCATCACCGACAGGGGAGGGTGTTTTTTAACAGCACTCGGAAGAGAGTTCAGGTTTAGGTTAAAATCAACCCCGTATGAATATTTTGAACTTGACTATATAGAGATTCGCGGAGTGAAGCATGATCAATAGATTGTTATCAAAACAAATCCCTCATTTTTGGGAAGCCATAAAAACTGCTGGCGTAATGACTGACGCTATTGAGGAAGAAAATAGGCCAAGGTATTTTGTGGAACTACTCCATAAACTTCTTAACGATAGGGCACAGTGTTTTATTAGACGTGACATAAATGGACGTGTGACCCTTATATTGCTAACTGAAAAAATGTTTAATTCTGTTACACTCAAAAGCCATATCTCCATAGAGGCAGTCTATGCCTTTGCCCAAACACCTGAAACAGAATGGGCAGAAGTCTTTGAAAACGTTAGGAAGTTTGCTAAGAACGTAGGGTGTGACAGTGTCCACGGAAGGTCAACAAACCAAAAAGCTATTGATATTTGTATGGCAAACGGTTTTAAGAAAAGCGGAACAATGGTTAGGTTAGAGGCATAGATTATGGGTGTTGGGAGTCAAAAAACAAGAATACGATATGCACAATATATAGAAGATCAGCACGAATCTTTCTTGCAATCGGTAAGGGACCATAGAGACGTTGCGATAGATGACTCACCATTTGCTGACCACACCGTAGTTGAAGTTGATACTGCTTTCTTAGGGGCCAACCTTTTAAGCGAACTGCCATCTTTATACGATTTATTCGGCAAATTCATGGTTGGGCTTGACATTGAGGTTTTAAGAACTCAGCTTGTCGAAAGTTCAGTTAACACCCCTGCCTTGGGTAAAATAATTACCGCTGAGTCAAGCTCAGTATTGTCTCAAATCAACAATGTTTCTATTCCCAGAGTAATGGCCGGTAGTGAAAATATTAATTCTGTTATGTCTGATATTTTCGACAATGGGGTAGATGTCCTTGACGATATCAGGATAAAAATTGGCAACAAGTTTGAAGCTGAGTTGAAATACTCAATGATATCGGCCGGAAATGCCAGGTGGCGAAAACATCTTGATTGGAATGTAAGCGTTGTCGAATATTACTCTGAGGTCATATCAACCCTTTTTGCTGCCAAAATGGACGTCGGTGATAACGAAACTGCTGTGGCTGCTCAAAATAAGCTATGGCCTTTTACGGTATTAGACTTCGAGAAAGCTGCGTTAGGTGTCTTGCAGGGAGCAACATCTTCCATACAAGAGTCGAGTGTGGCTGGATCGTCTACGTTTGAATCGATATTAAGTGGTGTCTTAACTGGTGCTTCTGGCTTAAGTCAAGCTTTCGGTGGTGGCGGAGGTGTCCCCAAAATTGGAGGCGGTAAATAATGGGAAGTAGTGCAGGAAGCACAGGCAAATCAAAAGAACATCAAATATTGGTTTATGCTCCGTATGTTGAAGAGAAGCATAAAAACTTTCTTGCTACTGTTGCAGAGCAGTCAAGAGGTACGGCAAGCGGAACACCACTCGTGGATGACTCTCCGTTTGCCGATTATGATTATCTTGACATAGAGGATATTTTTATAGGGGTTGGCCTTACAGTTAACGACTTCGCTTCTATGTTTGATATGTTCGGCAAGTTCATGGCCGGTCTTGATATTGAAGTATTGTGGGATACTGCTTTTGAGAACACTTTAATATCGCCATATGTTGACACTTTGGCAACCGCTGAATCTGCTTTGATAGATGATACAATGGATGGTGGCGCGTTAGCGTCAATGCAACTGCGAATGAGGGACTTAAACGCAGTAACAAGTAGCACTTTTATAATTGAGACCGCAAATCTTGAAGCTGAAAAATTAAAGTCTGTTTCAGCGTACACAAGCAATCTTAGGGCATCTTTAATCCAAGACGCTGTTGCAGCTTCAAGTACCCATCTACAATGGAACACGGCTGTAATTGACAGGTACGCAAGGCTCACTAAGCAGTATTTCTCCACGAAGCTTGACACAGATAGATTCAACGATAACATTCGGATTCAAGATAGACTCTGGCCGTTCACTGTTTTAGATTGGGAGCGGTCAGCACTTGGGGCATTGCAAGGTGCAAAATCAGCGAAATCAAGTTTTAAACCGCCCAAGCAGGATAAACTTGCCGGTGCTATTTCCGGGGCGATTACGGGGGCTTCGGCAGGGGCTTCTTTTGGTGGCATTGGTGCAGTTGTAGGCGGTGTCGTTGGTGCGGCTATGTCTTTTTTTTAGTGGAGGTTTTATGTCAGATAGATTGAGGTTGGGCCAAAAGCCTGGCTTGAAAAGAAAAAAGAAGAATTTAAGAATAGCAGGTTCACCGGGAGTAACCCCTGTTAAAAACATGGGGGTAACACCACAAGCATCTATGAAGCCAATAGGTAAAGACTTTGGTGTTGACCCTAACCAAAAAAGCAAGGGGCTACAGTTGTTGGATTTAACAACAAAAGGAACCGGAACAATCCAACAGGGTAAAGCTCCTACCACAACAAGAGCGGCAACCCCAACGCCACCAACACAGAAAAGCCCCATGCTCCAAGAACAAAGCCAGCCACAACAAGGTGTAGACCAGACTTTCATGCAAAAGCTTAAGAGCGGGTTAGGCATAGACACCGAGAAGGGTACTGTGTTCGGCATGGATAAAGACAAATTTTCTGGATTAACGGGCAATCTGGCTTATGCTATTGCCCCGGATACTCCACAGGGTAGGGCAGGAAGAGTCTTGGGACAATTTGGAATGGAAGAGTATGGCCGCAAGCAAAGAGAGGGTAGAGAGGACGAATTGCTTTTAGGCAAACGGGCCCGGCTTGATGAAGAGGCAAAAACTCAGAGAAAGCTTTTTGAAGAAGATCGTGCTGAAAAGCGAAAATACCAAGAGGGTCTTTTAAGCGAAAGACGAGATTACCAAGAAGGTTTGTCGAAAACAGAATTTGAGCGTGGTGCAGGAGCAAGAGATTTAAACAAAAGATATAGGGAAGCGCAAATAACAGCCCTTGGTAAGGACAAGAAGTTTAAACCAAGTGACGCTGAGACAGCAAAAAGAAACTACATGCAGGAGACAGGGGCCACACATACTGAAGCTTCTGAATGGTACGCAACTCTTGGGAAGGGTGAGCCAACAGATACGGGTGAAAGTTCTTTTAAAAATATAAGCGCACAGCTTTCGTCTGTTGGGATGTTAGATGAAACAGACAACTCGTATCATGTGCCTACGGAAAAAGGTGCAGGGCTACCCGCTAATATTGTAGCAGGGCTAGAAGAATCAGGGCACTCATATTATGTCTCTGATAGTGACGGTGGCAAGAAAGTAACTATAGGCAGCTATGATCCTAAGAAAGCTCAACGGTATAGAGAAATGAAAACTCAGGCAGTTAGGGCCGGTTTCCAGCAATTTGTTAACAATAAGGGGAAGTCAGAATGGAGGAATCCGGGAACCGGAGAGAAGCTAAACTTTAAGACTGGTGCTATATCTCAAGCTAAAAAGATAAAACCACCCACCGGAGGGAGTACGGTGGGAAATCTTTTGAAGAGTAAAGCAAAGACTCCAAAAGTAAGAGGCACACAACGATTCAACAAGTTTGGACAAAAGGTTGTGGAAGGTATAGGGCTTGGTGGTAAACGGGTAGGCAAGGAGATCAAGAAAGCCTTTAGGATAGGGGATTAAAAATGGCTGATTGGGATTGGGGAGACAACGAAGATGATGGGTGGCAGGTAGTAGGTGCGGAGCCAAAACCCCCGGAATTATCATCCACAGAGGCTTTCATCACTGGTATAAAGGGTATTCCAAGGAATATAGCCACTACTGCCATCGGCACATTTCAAGGGGCTTCAGGGGCGAGTGTGGCGGATCAAAGTTTTCTTGACAGATGGTATAAGCAACAGCAAGATAAAAATATAGCTGAACAGGCCAAGTTTAAAGGTGGTTTTGTCCCCGGCATTAAAGATGTCGATGTCGTTAGAGGCATTCAGGGTTTGCCATATACTGGTTTAGCCATAACTGGTGGAGTCGCTGGTGGAGTCGCTGGTCAGGCTACCGCAATTCCAGGGGCTCAAGTTGCTGGTGGAATTGCCGGATCTTCTCTTCTTACCCACAGAGCTACTTCCTACGATGCAATGAACCGTTCTCTTGAGAGGCTGAATGAAATTAATCTTAAAGAAACCGGCCAACCAATAACGCTTGACCAGGAAAATCAATTCAAAGAGTTGTTTGACGATGATATCAGTGGTATAGCTAATTGGGAGTCTGGTACTGAAGCCGCCAGCACAATGATTGAACTTGCTATTTATGGCTTTGGTGGTAAATCACTTCCCCCTGCCGTTAGAAAAAAAGCCATAAAAGCTGCTACAGAGTTGTTCACAAAAAGAGTCGCTAAAGGTATTGCCGGAAATGTAAAAAAAGGTGCTGGCACATTAATAACAGAGGTCGCAGAAGAGGTGGTCTCAGATATTGGTGGTGGGAATATTGAGCGCAGAATATGGAATGAAGAGGAAGAAAAATGGGACGTGCCTACAATTTTGGAGACAGCGAGAGAAGTAGCCCCAACTGTGGCGGTAACTGCCGGGGCCTTGCATGGTGCTGGAACAGTAGCCGGTGCGGTCAGAGACAGAGGCGCACCACGGGCTGTAGCACCCACAGATGAAACAAATCGTAAATTAGGCGACATCTTGGCCAGGGATAAGGTGCAGGATGACGCAGGAATGATTGAATCTATCACGAATGGTTTTACAAGCGGAGACCTTACAAGGGGCGATCTGGACGCTCTGGCTGAGTCTCAGCCTATATTGAAGCCTGTTCTGAATGAGATAATAGCTAATAAGGTCAAGCAGGATGTTGACGATGCTATTTTAGGGGTGACACCTGAACCTGATGTCGATATTGAAGTGGAACCTGAGATAGACATACAAGAGCCAGTCCTGCCCAAAATAGAAGAAGAGCCACTTGTCGTAAACGAACCGACCAAGGTGCAACAAGCAGCAATAGACCGTCAAGCTCAGATCGATAAAACATATCTTCCAGCAGAAGAAGAGCTTGACCGCATTGCTTTTGACAAGAAGCAGGAAATTGAAAGGCGTGAGGTTGAAAAGAAGCGTGATAAGACCAGAGACTCTGAAATCAAAGAAAAGCAGGCAGAAATAAAACCTTGGAAGATGGGTAGAGACGAATTCGATAAAATATCAAAATATCATCATGGTACAGATGAAAAGTCATTGCTCAAAATAGAGGCAGAGGGAATCCGGGCAGACGTGCTGCCAGAAGACCGTAAATATTCCTATGGTCAATTTGGGCCTAACAACGTTTATTTGTCGAGTGCTGGTAAGGGAAAGCAGTGGCTAGACAAAGAATGGTCAAAAAAATCGAGAGCTGTCGGATACGATAAAAGCCTTCCAGTAGTTATTAAGAAAAATGCTAACATTGTCGAAATAAACTCGACTGAAGAAGCAGACCTGTTGGCTCGGAGAGCAGGGTTTAAAGATTTTGAAGATGCAGAACAAGCCACATGGTTTGATGCTTACGATATCCCAAAAACAGACCCATCCTATCAAGACCACTTTGAACCTGCAAATAATGCAAAACAGAAGTTTTTAGATATTGGGATAGATGGTTTTGATATAAAAAAAGATGTCGGGACCGGAGATCCGCAAGTTGTTATCTTGAATCCATCAATTATTCAAACTCATAAGCAATCTGCAAAACAAGCCATTAAAGAAGGCAAGATAAAATCACATCCTGACTATCCAGAATTGACTATAGCGAGACAGGAGCAGTCAGTAACCCCTAAAAAGATAAAAGACGTAGAAACAAAAGAAATCCCCATAGAGCAAATTAAGCACTCAAAAGAACTCCCCCAATTCAAGGAAGGTGCAGGCGAAAAAGGCATAGTAGACGCTTTGTCAGGTGAGTACGAAAGGGTTGGAACACCACCTATAGTTTTATGGGAAAGAAAAAATGGAGACTTGGAGGTAATAACAGGCAGGCATAGACTCGATCTTGCTCAAAAACAAGGTGAAAAGACAATACCATCACAGATTTTGAAAGAAGCCGATGGCTTTACAGCAGAGCAAGCGGCCATTTTTGATGTTGAATCGAACATAAGGGACGAAAAAGGGAGCGTAAGGGATTATGCCACATTCTTCAGATCAGCAGAAATCACAGAAAAGCAAGCATCCGGCAGAGGGCTTTTATCAAGGGCTAAGGGGAAAAGTGGATTCGCTATTGGAGCAAATGCCGGAAATGACCTCTATAGCGCATATAGAAACAAAGCCATCAACGAAAATAAAGCAGTCGCAATAGCCAACGCTGCCCCAGGGAATAATGACTTACAGAATGTCGGCATGAGATATGCGGACAAACATACCACAGATGAAATCAAGAACTACCTCAAAGCAGTCAAGGCCATAAAACCAACAGCCACAGGAAAGCAGATAAGCCTTTTTGGAGAAGATGAACGGTGGCAGATTGAAGCCGACAAGATGGCCGTGGCTGTAACAGCTATGGAGAAAGAGGCAAAACAAGAATTGTCATTGTTAAAATCTGCTGGCAAGCTGGACAAGACTAAGCATAAAGAATTTCTTGATAAATACGGGATTGATGCAGGTAACACTAAGGCTATAGCCGAAAGAGTTAAGGTTCTTGAGGGAGAGGTTCACAAGCTCAATAATTGGGCTGCTTACCCCAATGTTGTTGCTGATGTTAAAAAACGTGCTGGAATTGTTGAGCCTAAAAAAACAACACCTAAAGCCCCACAAAAACTTAATTACACTCAATTTGCGGAAGAATATGGTTATATATCTGATTATGACATTACAGACCATGCGGCATTATCTCCAAGCGGACAAGATAGAGTAAGTGAAAGACAAAAAAAAGAATTGAATAAAAGATTAGAAGATAGGATAAAGAGCAACAAAGAAGGCCATGCTGCTTACATAAATAGTATTAAAGAAGGTCGTGTTATAGATCCTTCTGGCAAAATAACAAAAGAATCTATAGCAAAAGCTGTTGCTGATTCCGCAAAAGAAAAATTAGAGACAGAGATCCGAGTAGCTGAACAAGGAATAAACTTTATAAAAAGCTTGGGTAAAACGGCACACACAAAATCTGGACGTCTCAAAATTGGATATCAAAGAACAGTAGACGATTACCAAAAGAAAATAGATGATGCCAAAAAAATACTTGGGCAGGACACTATCCAGTTTGAGACTGCCAAAACAGAGACCGTTTCTAAGCCCACTTTGGGAGTAGTGGGTAAGGAAAAACAAAAATCAAAAGACCAATCTCTAACAACCGAATCCATAAAAAAAACCTTCGGCAAAATGAAAAATGTGTCCACTGGCCAGGACAAAGATGGGAATGTCTGGTTTAAGTTTGAAGGTTTTCCCAGGCACACAATCCTCGAAATGGACTCAATCAACAATAGGGTCGGAATCACGGACGAAAGGCAAAGAACCGGCGCCTTTTTGCAAAAAGAAAAACAGGTGTGGTTTAAAACCGGAGGAACCGGGGCAAAAGCTGATGTCGGAAGTTTGCATCATGAGAACTGGCATCTGTTCAAGAGAATGGGTGTCATCACAGAGCCGAACCTCAAGGCTATCCACATGGCTATCAATAGGAAGGGGCACAAAGGTAAGATCACAGAAGAGACGGAAGCCTCTTTTATAGGGGATGCAGCAAAGAGCAGGGAGTATGCCAGGAATACACGTATAGGCCGTATCTTGCAGAAGATTGGTGATTTCCTTGACGCCATGATTAACCTTGTTGCTACTACCAGCAAGAAGGTTGTTAGGGGCGTGGAGAGTGGGAAAATAGTTGGCAGGCAAGACTCCACTGACAAAAGAGTAGAGCCTAAAGCAGCTGCTCTTACTGAAGGCGCACCATTATTTGAAATGGCAGGAGAAAAAGCCATAGGTGCAGATAAGGGAGCATTGTTTAAAGCACAGAAAATGATTGCTGAAGGTGCGGATAAGAAAGATGTTTGGAAAGAAACAGGGTGGTTGAAGTCAAAAGAGGGAGCCTGGAAATTCGAGATTGACGATAGTGGCTCCAAAATCAAACAGCTTAAGGGATGGTTTGGTGCAGCTACTACAGATAGTGCGAATCTATCCGATGTGTTATTGCATACTAAGCTATACAAGGCTTATCCTCAGTTAAAAGACGTACAAGTCAAAATCACAAACAATAAAACTACGGCTTTTTACGATGCTGGAAAAAAGATCATAGGGTTTGGAGCATGGGCAAAGAGCAAGAATAAGAAGTGGTCAACGGTTAGGGAAACATTGCTACACGAAGTATCCCATGTTATTCAACATATTGAGGGCTTTGCTCGTGGTGGGAGCCCAGGATCAGTTGACTTTAATGCCATATTCCCCAACGATAAAAAAATGTTAGAATATCAAAATGATATGGACAACCTTTCTTTTGATGGAAAGGGTTGGGACTCAAAAGAAATGCTGGCTATCAGGAAGGAAATGGACGATTATGCCAAAAATGCTTTGATTGAAAAATATGGAAAAGATTACGGCATGACTACGTATAAATCTTTGGCCGGTGAAATAGAAGCTAGGGACGTATCAAGTCGGGCAAGACTTACACCAGAAGAGCGAAGAGACATATACCCTTACTTGTCCCAAGGAATACCGGAAGAACAATGGATAATTAAAGATGGGTCTGGTACAAGCTTTGATGTTGAGGATAAAGAAGATATTCCCATAGTCGAAGATAAACTGTTCCGAGAAATAACGACTCCATCAGCAGGAAAAGAACTTCCATTTAGAGCACCCACTATAAAGGGCGCAATCAAGAAAGCAATCGACATTGGCGGTGGAAAATTGTCTCCCAATAGCACTGCCCGTGCAGCCATGACTCGCCACCTGAACGATGCCATGTACTGGATCGTAGATAAAAATAGGCCGATAAACACAGTTCAAACACAACTTGATAAAGTATCAGATGATATGGACGTTTTTCTAAAGGAGACTATGCGGCCCAAGAGAACAGCCGCAAGAATTAAAACAGCATGGGATGATGAAGTAAAGCCAATGGTAGAGCAGATGTCTAAGGCTAAAATTAACATTCAGGATTTAGAGTTATACAAACACGCTCTCCACGCACGTGAGGCCAACGCAGCTCTCAGGCGATCAAATGCTAAAATGCAGGTAGAGAAGATTATTAAAATATTAAAATCCGAAAAGAAAAACGATAAGGTCGATGCTATAAGCGAAACAGTAAAGGGCATAAAAACACCAGACAAATGGTTTGATATATTAAATAAGATTATAGCTAAGTATGGCAGCGAGACCAGCTTGCAGGACAATTTGTCAAAGTGGAAAGATTTTTCGGATAAGCCTTCAGGTATGTCTGACAAGGAAGCCGCCAAGATTTTAAAACGATACTCGACCGATAAGAATATTGAAAAAGTTGGCAGGATGCTTGATTCAATAAATGCTAATTCCCTTGCTCTTCTTTTTAATTCTGGCCAAATATCTGAAGAAGAATACTCTGCCATAATGAATAAGTATGAACACTACGTACCATTGCACAGGGAGGGTCACAGCGATAGATTGTTTGGTGCAACAAGGGGGCTGAGACCTTCAGGGAGAGCGGTTAAAGTTCGTGGTGGCTCTACTCGAAATGTTGTTAATATCGTGGCTAATTCAATATCCAATTATGAGAAAGCTATAAATAGAGCAGAAAAAGCTATTTCACAAAGAGCTTTAAAGGATTTAGTCGAGGCTAACCCCGACTCTGACGTTTTGAGTATTTCTCCCGTAAAAAAATCGCCACAACATGACGACTATGGAAACCTAAGGGCATACCCTGACCTATTTAACGTAGACGACAATGAAATGAGACTCATGGTAGGTGGAGAGCAATTTCTTGTTTCAGCACAAAGGGATAATCCAGATGCCATGCTGATGATGCGGACACTGAAGGCAGAAGACGGTATGTCTGGTCCGATAGTAAACACACTTTCTAAGTTAAATCGTTTTCTGTCCAGAATAAACACATCTTGGTCCCCCGAATTTATTGTCTCAAACTTTGTTCGTGATATACAGACAGCAGGCATTAATATCAAAGATACTGGCGTGAAGGGCAAGGGCATGTTGAGGGGGGCTAAGGACGCTTGGAAAGCCATTTATGCTACTGAGAGGGAAAAACCAAAGGGCACAGAGCTTGAGGGTCTTTATGGACGTTTCAAGGCTGCTGGTGGCAAGATAGGGTGGGCAGATGTCCATGGGTCAGTTGAGGGCTTGAGCAAGAAAATTACTTCCGAGCTGCGAATATTGAATGGTGAAATGCCAATACGTAAGAGAGTCAAACAATGGCTTGATCTTATCGAAGATGTAAACACCTCTATTGAAAACGGGATTAGGCTTCATGTTTTTAAATTAGCAGTGGAGCAGGGCAAAACGGACGAGAGGGCGGCTCAAATCGCTTCTGACTTAACAGTTGATTTTACTAAGAAAGGTGCAGCCGGGCCGGTTATAAATGCGCTATATCTTTTCGCAAATGCCAGTATCCAGGGCACTTACAGGATCATGAGGGCCGGTGCAAAATCTAAAGAAGTGAGAAGAATGATGGCTGGAATTGTAGGTGCTGGCTTTACTGTCGGAATGTTAAACGCCATAGCCGGTGGTGAGGATGAAGATGGAGAGGACTATTACAACAAGATAGAAGATTATGTTCGGGAGCGTAACATGATTTTCATGCTCCCTGGGACTAAGGGAAAATATGTTAAGATACCTCTCCCTTGGGGTTACAATGTTTTCTGGAATGCCGGGTCTGAAATCTCAAGGGCGTTTACTAAGGAAAATTATAGCCCATTAGCCGGGGCTGGAAGGATGGCTGGCACTTTCGCCAATGCATTCAACCCTATGGCAGCAGGAACATTGCTACAATCTTTATCACCCACCGTTACAGATCCTTTTGTTCAAGTAGCTGAGAACAAGAACTGGTTTGGTGGCGACTTGATGCCAGAAAGGAACAAGTTTGACAAAACCCCTGACCCTGACTCTCAAAGGTTTTGGAGGTCTACCGGGGCTATCTCTAAAGAGATAGCCTTGCAACTAAATAAACTTACAGGTGGGGATAAAATTAAGCCTGGATTAATAGATATTTCTCCTGAAACTATTGACTTGGTTGTTGATACTTTGGGTGGATCTGCCTTGAGATTCGTTAAAGATACTATCGGTATCCCAGAAAAAGCTATACGGGGTGAAGAGATTGAAATGAGTAAAATTCCTTTTGTGAGAAGAGTGGCCGGTAAAAAATCAAAATGGACTGATTCAAGAATTTTTTATGAAAACCTTGAACATATCTTAATGGCTAAAGAACAATTGAAATTTTATAAAAATGATCAAAACAAAGTATCTAGTTTGAGGAAAGAAAAAGCCTTGGTTCCTATAGCTAAAGCGAGTGAGAAGAAACTGAGAAAGCTTAGAAAAGAATTGAGGCGGGCCAGAGCTTTTGGAAATAAAGTTGTTATCCAGAAAAGAGAGGCAGAGATAGAAAAAGCGTATGTTTCTTTCAATAAACAATATAGTGAAAAAATGAAGTAGGGGGTGTTTGTAATGGGTGATGGGAGAATAAGAAATGGCAGCTTGAGGCTTCCGATAGCGTGGTTGTGCGATGCTTCAGGCGATTTCTCGGTGGAGCTTGCTAATTACCAGGGGTACAACATTGAGTCAGTCCAGACTATACCAGGACTTAACGGGGATAGAGCCACAACCGTGCCTTCTCCTGATTATGATGTTGTGTTTAATGATGAATACTCGTTTGATATTATGGAGGGTAATTTGGCCGACCAAAGTGAATCAGTAGCGGCAACCATCTATGCTGATCCTCCGGTTCCCGTACCGGGGGTGATAACTATTGTAATATCTAACGCTGGCAACGCTAAAACTGGATTGATAGTTATAATGCTTAAGCAAAAAAGATAAGTAAAAGGCAGGTAAAATGCCATCAAACAGAATAATAGATGATCACATAGAGCTTGAAAATATTGGCTCAAATACTCACGCCCAAATTGATACACATATCACAGCGCATCCAAACGGAACAGCGGCAGGGCAGCTGTTTTTTTGGGACGGGGCTGCTTTGGTTCATGCTGAAACGAGTGAGTTATTTTGGGATGATACTAATAAGAGGTTGGGGGTTGGCACTTCAAACCCTCTATATCCGTTAGAACTTCATGATGGGTCTAATTCTCTAACATTTAATCCAGCAGCAAATAATATAAGTGCCGGTGCAGGGTCCGACTTTTCCTTATCCGTAAATTCTCAAAATGTTTTTAGGGGGCTTGACGGCTGGATAAATACTTGGTCCGATTCTGAGAGTACAACATATTTTCAAACAGGTAGATCAAGTGGATCGACAGCATTTTCGTCTTTTCAGGGCAATAAATATAAGCGACTTGCGTTTCTGGTAAATAGTGCTAATGGACATGGCTTATTGGTCACGGATAATACTACAGGGAATGCGTCTTTAAATGGTTATTTTGAGATACGACAAGCCTCTGGATTAAGAACAGACTTTCTTGTTGATTATGACGGTAGCGTTGGTATTGCCACAACCTCCCTAACTAAAATCCTCGGCATAGGAGGTCTCGAAGCCAGAAATGTCGGCATGGAGCGTGGCACAGCATCCAACACAGCAGGGTTCGACCTAACCATCAATGCTGGTGGAGCGACTTCTGCTGCAACAGATAAAGATGGCGGAACCCTACTGCTTCAGTCTGGTGTCGCTACTGGTGATGGTGGGTCAGAGATAGAGTTACAGACAGTTTTGGAAAGTCAGGGAGCTGGAACAGCAGACAGGGCGTTAGCTACAAGAGTTAAGGTAGACAAAACGGGTGCGCTGCTGATAGGTGATGGCGGCGTTACTGATTATGCTGAATTTGCAAGTGATGGAGAATTGACCCTGCACGGTGACGCAAGGGTCAAGAGAGAAGTGTGGTTAAATGTTGCAGGGTTAACAGCACCAGGGGCTAAGCCCGCTACCTTGGTGCAGCACGGGATAGACGTCGCTTGGCAGTTTGCCAATGCTATTGAAGTCAACCAGGAAAGCATAACGGGGAAAATTAAAGTTCCTCTTGATATGGATAGGAGTGTGGTCCCCATGGGGTATATCAGCTGGTCAGCTGATGGAGTAAGTCCAGGAGATTGTAAATGGCAGGCTGAATATGTCTGGTGTTCTGAAAATGAAGATACTACTGCGTCAGCTCAAGAAACCATCACAGGCGTAGACACAGCGTCATCTACAAGCAACGGAATGATCGTATCAGAAATTACCGGGGTAGATGCTCCAAGCTCAACTGATGAATGTTTGAGTTTCAGGATTACACGCTTAAGCGCGGATGCGTCAGATACAATATCAGATACCGTTGAGCTTATAGGTGTTTTTCTTAGATACACTTCTAACAAATTAGGACTGTCAATATAAAATAGGAGGGCTTAGTGGAAAATAGAATAAAAGAATTAGATGCCGAAATCGAACAGTTTAATAAATCTATGCAAGAAAAAAACAATATCATTCAGCAAGCGCAAGTTGAAGTACAACAGCTTGCACAGGGAATTTTTACCAGGCAGGGTGGTATAATTGAGTTGAAAAAACTCCTTGAAAAATCAAAAATAGAAAATGAGGGCTAACAATGAGTTTAATTTTGCCTCAAACAGCGAACATGGGAAGCAGCCAAACTGGTCTAGTTGGAACAATAGGCGTAGAACTGCTTAACCCTGATGGGACAACCAAAACAGCCCGTTCCACGTCTGATATATATGAGATCGGCGGTGGAACATACGGGAAAGAAATTACCTTCGATGATGATTGGTCTGGGGTAATTGTGTGGGATACCGGAGGTGGTACTCCGTATTATGCCACGACTGAGTACAATATCGAAGGAATGATAGATGCGGTCCCAACCACAGCAGAGTTTGAAGCACGGACATTATTAGCAGCAGAATACGCAACGGCAGCAAAATTAGATAATCTTTCGAGCGGAACGGCAGCAACAAACAAAACTGCAAGCAGCGCCACGATCACGACAGGGTCAGAGACAAACGACTACACGGATACCGCAGATAAAGATGGTGTTGTTCATTCTGTTGCCGATGACGGTGGAACAACCGACTTTTACTATACCTTCCAACTTGGAGCTAATGGTGTACCCGTGAGTATCCAATGGGAAGGATATGCCAATAGCCAGGGAGACAGCTATACTTTTTATGCCTGGAAATGGGGCACATCTACGTGGGGCCAAGTTGGAAGTATTGACGGAGCGTCTGGATCGACAATAGTACCTTTGATATCTGACCTTACGGTCGACCATGTAGGGACAGGAGCTAATGCTGGTGAGGTTCGTTTTCGGATATATTCTACTGATGGAACAAACATAAGCACAGACAGAATCCTGTGCTCTTTTTCTACAGTTTATCAGAGCGTAGGCTATGTGGATGGGGCGGTATGGGTAGATACAAGTAAGTCTAATACTGGAACAGTTGATTTTGTTGATGGAGTTGCGGACAATCCTGTCTCAACGGTGCTTGCTGCTGTGACTATAGCTGTGAGTTTAGGTCTAAATTCTTTTCACGTTGCGAATGGTTCAGATATTGTTTTTTCAAGCACGATTGATAGCTTTATAGCTTTCGGTGACAATTGGAATATAGATTTCAACGGGCAGTTATTCGAAGGCATTAGTGTTAAAGGTGCAAATATTACTGGAATTGGGACATCTGTAACAACTCCCTCTATTTTCTATAATTGTAATTTTGGGGCAACAACTATACCACCTGGAACTTTTATTAATTGTGGCATAGGGGCGGATAGTGGTACTTTCACTGGTGGGAGTGCCGGAGACTATACCTTTATAAACTGTTTTTCTCTCGTGCCTGGAAGCTGGGCTCCAAATTTTGTCTTTAGCGGTCTTGGGGATACTGCTGGTATTAACAATCGTGGGTGGCTTGGTGGGGCCAATTATACTCTTGATGGCGACTGCACCGTTTCCCATGAAGTATTAGCTGGTGGTGGACAGACATTCACAACTGGTGGAGCGAATGTAGAACTTAGGGGGGTTTACAGGAGTGCAACATTCACCCTAAGTGGGGCTGGCTTGGTTCAAATTCATGGTGTTATCGGAGATATAACATTATCAGGCGCGGCAACCACCACAGTAAAAATCACTGGCGTTTCTGCAAGCTTGAGCGATACCAGTTCTGGAACTACCGTAACAGATAGCAGTGTGAGCAGTGACGATGTAGGGTATATATTAGAAGATACAGCAGCTATAGCCGATATACCAACAGTCTCCGAGTTCAACGCAAGGTCTTTACCTTCTGCTGATTATGTAATAGTATCTGATACAATCGCAGGGGTCACAGCTGTAACCGATAGGGTCACAGCAAATGTCGATCAGCTTGATAGTGATGCTCAATCCTTGACTGATCTCAAGGATTTTGCTGACGCTGGTTATGACCCTGCTACCAACAAGGTTCAGGGGGTTGTGTTGGTTGATACGACCACAACCAATACAGATATGGTGACGTTGGCTGATGTAGCAGACTCAGTATTGGACGAAGTTGTGGAGGACGGACACACTTTGAGGGAATTATTGAGGGGCTTCCTTGCAGCCTTGGCAGGTAAGACATCAGGTGGCGGCACAAACACTGTAACTTTCAGGGATTCTGCTGATAGCAAGGACCGTATAACTGCTACTGTAGATAGTAGTCGGAACAGAACAGCAATAACACTGGATCTGTCATGAGCATACATGCAATTGAATATTTTCCAGCCGGTTATTGGGCGGAAAATTATTGGGATTTACTTTACTGGCCTGGCCCTAACCCTGTGGCAGCTTTGGGGTACGTCACTGATACTGCGTTCATTTCAAAGACCACTAAATTGTCAATGGCTTCCATCACTAAAGCAAAAACGGTCCTTATTGCCACACCAAAGCGGAAATTTATAGTTAAATGAGGTGTTTTAATTATGTCAGAAAAAGTTTTTTTATCTCATGCAAACACAATTGATGGAATATTGACAAACAACGGTGAGGCTATATCGTTGGCCTCAGTAACAAAAATAACCGCGACTTTCGGAGACACGACAATTGAATCAATAGACAATGAGAACGGAAGCATAACCTGGGCAAAATCAGGATATGAAACAGGTGAAATTAGGTTGAGTCTTGGAGAGGAATCAATTGCCGCCGGAGTATATTGTGTTTACCTTGTAGTTTATGATGCTATAAATACAACCGGAACCGTTTGGGATGAAATTAAAGCAGTCAAAGTTCTGCCGGAAGTAGAGCGGTGATACGGAAGTTATAGGGCTATTTTTAACAAAAATTATTAAAATAGGTGATAGTATGAGTTTTACTGATGATCCTTGGAAATCCAACCCTTGGGTGGCTGATCCTTGGTCGGAAGAAGTCACCACCAGTGAGGCCATAACTGACCACACGCTGGATGATATAACAGACGACTCAGGGGAAGCGATAACCGATTGAAACAAATAATGTCAAGGAGACCAATATGGATGCAACCGGCATCAGGAAACAGCTAAAACGGCATTTCTCCGCTTGGAGACCTGCAAACATCGTCTTGACCGATCCTGTGTATGATGATGTTGACGCAAGCGATTTACAGGCAGAGCTTGTGCATATACCAGCAAGGGGAGACTGTGACGATTATGCCAGAGAGCTTTGGTGCTACCTCAGGCACCTTCACCCACAATGGCCTATCGGGATCTGTTTATTAAGTAAAGTAGCAAGCGTCAAAACAAATCATGCCATGATAGTTTGTGCTTGTCCTGATGGCCCTTACCTTGTAGAGCCCCAAGTAGTTTGGGATATTGGGCTATCAGGAATGACTAAAATGTGGAAGGCACAGCCTTCTATGGATCGTTTTTATTTCGTTTATATTTAAGGGGTGGTTATGAAAAAAATAATAATCTTGGTGATGTTTACTGGTCTCCTTGCTGGATGCAACGATAATACTATGCAATCGGAGCAAACAAAAGCGCAATTTCATACATATTCTACAGCCACGCCAGTAGCCGCAGATAAGCTTCTATTCTCAGACACAAGTGTGTCCAATACTATCCATACAGTGTTAGCCAACGACCTACCTATTGGGACAAACACCCAAACTGTTTTGGATGGGAAGGTTGACAACACAGGCAACGAAACAATAGCAGGCATTAAGACTTTTAGCTCCTTCCCTGTAAGTCCGTCATCTGCACCAACAACTGACTATCAAATAGCTAACAAGAAATACGTTGATGACAATGTTACCACAATAGCTGACGATAGTATCTTAGAGGTTAAGTTAGACTGTACCAACGCTCCAACTGATGATTACATACTTTCTTACGATTCTGGATCAGGAGGTTTTACTTGGACTGTAGACGCCACAGGTTCTGGTGGAGACCAATTAGTTGATGGCGTATGCACTACGCCGCTTTTGATTAATGGGGCTACAAATGTGGACAATATCTGGCCTGGTTCTGACGCTGATATAACTTTTAGTATGCCAGCGGCAACTGACATCGCCGCTGGACATATGACATCAGCACATGTAACTTCCTTGGAAAGTAAGGGCGTAGGGGATATGCTGCTTAATTCAGATCAATCCATTACAGCGGCTAAACAAGTGGCTGATAATATTGAGTTTAGCTTCGGAACAGACCAGGACGTGGGGATGGTTTACAACTCTTCTAACGATAGGTTGGAATACAAGAGTGATTCCGATGTAGTCTTTAGGTATATAGATGCAGCAACAGGGGTGGCATATGTGCCACAAACAGCTACAGCACAATCGATTCAACTATTTGAAGGCTCTGGTGATGGCGCACATTCTGCCACAATAACAGCGCAAGCTTTCGGTGCAGATAGGACTTTAACAATACCTGACCAATCAGGAACAATAGCGGTTACGACTGATTTAACCGCAGGCACTTTAGACTTTCTTACTTCTGGAACTCTACACGGAAATGTTGGCGTTACTTCCGACACGGCAGCAACAGTTGTGTTAACCACGGCTCAATGCAGGGGACACATTAGGATAAACTCTGATGATGATATTATTGATTATACTTTGCCAGATGCAGCGGCAGGTATGAGCGTTCTTATTTATTCACTGCAAGATCAAGTTGTCACAATAGATACAAATGGGAGTGACACCATCACCCTTGACGGAACAGCTTTAACCGCAGGGAACGCTATCGATTCACCTGGAGCTGCTGGAGACTTTATAGTCCTCCTTGCAATAGACACCGATGACTGGATTACACTAGGAAGATCAGGAATGTGGGTAGACGGAGGTGCTGACTAATGAAAACTTTTATAAAACGATGGTTGTTACTGATCTTTCTTCCTTGTTGTTATGGATTTGGGCTGGTTACTATCCAAGGAGGTGGGGTTACAGCAAACCCTTTTGACACTTGGGGGAGAAGTTGTAAACTGACAATTCAGAATAGTGAAGTACCCGGAAACCTTGCCTATTTTCCTGTTCTATTGACGTTGGATACTTTGCCATCTGAAATGTTTGATGCGGATGGAAGTTACCCTGCACTAAACGGTGGCGGAGATATTAGGTTTTCGTCTGATGCTGATGGGTTGTCTCGTTTGGCTTGTGAAGTAGTAACTTTTACGATTGATAATGATCCGGCTAATGGGGCAGCTGAAATCTATGTAAAAGTACCCTATATTTCAAGCTCAACCAATACAGATATTTATGTTTGGTATAATAAAACAGGAGAAAGCCAACCATCAGAGTCGGAGAGCTATGGGAAACATGACGTTTGGGATAACGATTTTAATCTTGTGCAGCATATGAGCCAAGACCCGAGTGGTTCTTCTCCACAAATGATTGATTCCACTGATAACAGTAATGATGGTGATAGTGAAGGCACGATGACATCTGGCGACCTTGTTGTTGGTAAAATCGGGAATGGGATAGACTTTGATGGCACAGATGATAACATTAATCTTGGGGATTCCTCGTCCCTAACCTTTGGTGACGGAACTGACGATTCGTCTTTTACCATATCTGCTTTTTTGAAACCAGCTTCCATTCCAGAATGGGGTGGGGTGGTCTGTAAGAGTGACGGGTCATATAATACAGGAGAATATCAAATAGTATTACATGATGATCCTAGTGGGAGCATTGCAGTGCGGACAGTAGATGAAAGCACAAATGCCATCCTTACAAAAACTACTTCGTCAGGCCATGTTAGTGCTGGCAACTGGCTTCACATAACCACTACTTATGACGGTTCTGGAACTAATGGTTTTTTGATTTATGCCGACGGTTCTTCGGTTGCGTTTGGAGATACCAGCAGCGGGTCTTATACTGCTATGGAAAACACAACTAAAGAGGCAACTATTGGTAGCAGGGATTCAGAACGATTCTTCCCCGGTGTCATTGATGAGGTGAGGGTTTCGGGCGTAGCCAGGTCCGCCGATTGGATAGAGGCAGAATATAACAATCAAGATTCCCCGAGCACATTTATTATTGAAGGAACACCAAATTAACAGGAAGGTATAACTATGAATGTTAAATTCCAGGCCATTGCAGTCTTATCCCTACTTCTTTTTGTTAATTGTTTGTGTTATGCTGCGCCATCTATAACAGGGATATCCTGGGGTGAGCATGGTGGCTCTGCTACTATCAGTGGGGGTAGTTTTGGTTCAAAAACTTCTGCGGCTCCTTTAAAGTATGATGATTTTGAAGACGGAACCATTGGGAATGATGTTGGTGATGGGCCAGGAGCCATCCCTTGGTATCGCACTTCAAGTTCCGATGGGTATAATCCTAAATATTCTAACATTAAAACAAGAATTTCAGGGGAAAAAACAGCTCTGCAAGATTTTACTGTGCCCTATAATTGTACACTTGGGTTAATAGGACGTTCTTATACTTCAATGTATGTTTCTGGTTGGTTTTATACCGAAACAGGTGGAAATGCTTCGCGAATTTGGAAATGGGTAGCATTCAGAGGTGGGGGTGGAGGAGATTGGAATTTTCCAAACGGTCGTTTTGATGTTTCACCCAGTGCAGGAAGTGGACAAATGTATCCAAAAGATTGTACTGGGGATGGTGATGCTGGCACATACGCAGTTGGAGCCAATGTATATACGGGATCTTGGCATAGATTTGAAGTGTGGATAGATCAGGGAACGCCAAGTCAAACTGATGGGGAATACAAAAGTTGGCGTGACCTTAATGTTTGGGGTTCAATTGAACCACACACATATAGCGTCCCATTTACAGAAACAAGTTGTCCTTTCACGAATGTTTATTTGTCCTCATATTTTGCACATGATGGGGTTGGCACTCCATTGCCGTGGCTGAAAATTCATTGGAGTGAAGTTTATATTGATATTACTCAAGCAAGAGTCGAAATAGGCAACGCTTCAACCTGGTCCGCCTGTACGCATAGAGAGATACAAATCCCTACTGCATGGTCATCAAGTTCCGTACAAGTCACTGTAAATCAAGGTGCTTTCAATCTTAATGATACTGTTTATGTCTATGTAGTAGATTCAAATGGAGATTATAACACTACTGGGTATCCAGTATCTATAAGTGGTGATGATGTGTCTCCACCTTCTCTGACAAACATACTCCCTACGAATGGCAGCAGCACAGAGACGGCAAGTCAGACATTGTCTGTTAACGCTAATGACTCAACAGGAGTATCAAACGTAAGATGGAGTACATCTGATATTTCATACGCAGGTATGGGTTCGGGTGCAGATATGGCCCAATCTGGAAATACCTGGACAGAAGGCGTCACATTAAGTATAGGCTCTAATACTTATTACTTTGCTGCTATCGATACCCTTGGAAATGCGACAACAAGCAATCCGTCAACTACTGTCACTTTAACAGCAGGCGGAGACACTACCGACCCTGTTGTTACAGCCTTTGTTATACCGGCAACAAGTAGTTCTCTTACCTTTGATATAACTACCTTCACCGCATCTGATGCTGTAGGCGTGACAGGGTATTTAATAACAGAATCAGCCACACCCCCAAGCTCTGGGGACACTGGCTGGTCAGCTTTATCCCCTACCTCCTATACAGCAGATAGTGATGGAGTGCATACTCTATATGCTTGGTCAAAAGATGCTGCTGGGAATGTTTCTGATTCCTTAAATGATGCGGTCACCATAACAATTGGATCATTGCCTGGTGGAGATACAGATTTTTCACCGACAGGGGACACATATCTCAACGTAAATGATACAAATTATAGCACAGAAACTTTATTGCGAGTATATGCCTGGCCTTCTGATGAAGCAGCCAATACCATTGTTTTGGTTTTCGACACCTCTGCTTACTTAGATCAGGGTATCGTTCATTCAGCTACACTGAAGTTATATATTGAGGAATCGGGTGGTGATTCCTCAATGGATATTGCGGTAGCACAATTGAATGTAGATCCTGTAGTAACACAGGCTACAGGAGAAATCTATGCAACTGGTACAGACTGGATTGGGCCTAGTCCCAGATTGACAGCTCCTTTTTCAGAGTTAGGGCTGGTTAACATAGGTACGGCTACAGATACAGTGCCTATATCAGCAACATTGGGTCAATATAAAAATTTTGATGTTACAGATATTTTAGTTAAGATAATTGCAGAAAATGATTCAACCTGCGCTCTACTTGTTTACCCGGTAGGGACCATGAGTGCGAATACTTATCGATATTTTAGTTCACAAGATCATGCAACGTCAGGGCAACGACCTAAGCTAACAGTAACATTTCAACATGCAGGGGGCAGCTCTGTAAGCGGAGGAGAGGTGAAATAGTATGAAATATTCTAAAGGCTATAAATATATGATAGAGGAAACCTTCTATATTATGACACCAGTAAAGCCCAATATTGAAATATCAACGTGGTACGCAGGCTTGAAAACCTCAGGACTGTTGACGGTTAAGCTGGGATTCGCCTACGATGGAGCATCCGGCCCCACTATCCGCACAGACAATACCATGCAGCCCACAGCGGAACATGATGTTTTTTATAAATTAATGCGTAAAGGTTTAATAGGATTATCCTGGAAACCTATTATTGATAAATTTCTCCATGCAAGATTGATCGAATCGGGTATGTGCAAATTTCGTGCTGATTACTGGCTTAAGGGTGTAAAGATTGGCTCAGACGGGGCGGCAAAGAAGCCACGTAAGATTTATGAGGTGTAGTATGCCGGTTATACTTAAGGAAGAAAATGTTGTACAAATAGTTTTGACAACCATAGCCGCTCTTGCTGCTGTGGTTGTCTCGGTGATGTCGTTATGGCGGAATGATGCAAAGGCAGAGGCAGCTATGATCAACAAGAATCTCAATAGAATAGTTAAGATAGAATCGGATATGGAGCACATTAGTTATATGTTTGAAGAGCTCAAAAAGAACCAAATGACCGCGCCACAAATGCGCGAATTGTTGATAGATATCTTACCAAAACAGCCTTGAATTTGATGATAGGCCATCCATTGCGCCTTTAGCCTTTGTGTTCACGGGTGGCCTATCGTCAAAATAAACAGGACATAGAATTTTAGCCAAAACGTCCAGAGGCAAGTCTGACATTTTTGGCTTGCCTTCTTTCTCATTATTTTTTGGTGCTGTCATTAGTCTCCCCCTTTTGGTGGCATCTCTCTATCAATGTAGCTTTTTGCTGAAGAGTTAACCACGCAATCGAAATGTTTTAATTCTCCTGCATAACGAACCTTGGCGGCTTCGAGTAATGACGGGAATGTTCCAAGATAAATATTTTTTATTTTTACTATCCACTTACCGCTACTCTCAGCCAGCGAAACACCAGTTATGCCACTTTTGTTTTTTACACAAATCCTTTTGTTTTGAAGGCTACAACTTCGAGTAGCCTCATGTAAATTCTCAATTCGGTTATCGCTTTTTTTATGATTAATATGGCCTATTCCATTTTCTGGAAAATAGCCATAAACAAATAGCCATGCTAACCTATGTGCAAAAAAAAGAGTGCCGTTTATTCCAATAACGATATATCCGTACAGTGTCGAAGTCCCGGCTCTTTTCCAGGAGCAAGAATTTATTTCTCCATTCTTCTTAAACCTCTCTTTCCAGACAAAAATACCGGAAACAGGGTCGTAATCCAAAACTTCCTTTAATTTTTCTTGAGTCAATTTTTCCATAATCCCTTCTACACCTCTTTATTACCTTGTAAAAAAAAAGCGCAAAAGATTCTGATAGTGCTAATAATGGTCCCATTATCGGAATGTATTTTAAACCTTACCTCACCAGCTTCTTTTCCTACCCCAACGTGTTCATCGTTAAGAAAAAATATCATAGGGTCGAATGTAGAGAAACGACCACTAATGCTCATAATCTCGTCCCAAGCAAACTCGGAAGAGTTCCAAGCCTAGGCTCTGTTAGCACTGCTGATAATCGACTTTCCATTTCTGCCACAACTGAAGTCATATGAGATGTGTTCATTGCAAGAATACTCATTCCTGCTTCAACTTGCTTTTTATCTTTTCCTGCTACGCACTTATCATCATCATTCATACTCATATTTGTACCCATAGTTCATTTCCCTCTGCCTTTCGGCATAGCAATGTTAATTCGGTGGTTATACCGATTTTAATAATGACTTAAGACCGGAAAGAGCATCACTTGTCGCTTTTTGTGTATCAATAGATCCCTGTTCATATGCCATTTTTAAAGCTTCTGCCACAACTACTCCCAACCAATCAACATTTGCTGTGTTGGCAGATGCGTCAATATCCTCAAGCCAATTAATATAAAAATGATAAGAGAACACAACTTTTCTTCTGCTACTACTTTCACTATCAAATATTTTAAAGCACAGTGCATGGTCGTTATCAGTATCTTTTGCAACTGCTATTTCAACACACTGTTGATAATTTTTTTTAGGAATCTCCCTTATTAGCCCAGATAGCCAATCACTCATATTTACTCCCCCATACTATTCGCAATGTATCGCATTGCACCTTCAGCAATACATTTGCCGAGACGGTTTTGGTTCTCGACTTTGATTAAAAACTCCTCACGTTCGACAACATTAGATAAAAATTCAGTTTCAACCAAAATGGCGGGCCTCCTGTTCTCTCTCAGAACATGATAGTTTGATTTTTTTATCCCTCTGTGCCTGTGGCCTGGAAACATCAGTTGCATTACTCGTTCCACGTGCCTTGCCAGATTATAATCAGCTGTTGAAGGATCTTTTTTCACATGTACGTCCATCCCGTGATATGCCGGATTTTCATTAGCATTGCAGTGTATGGATATGAAAAAATCTGCATTTTGGTATTCTGCTATCCTTACACGGGATGATAACGCAACGTATGTATCCGTTTCCCTGGTGAGAATAACATCATGCCCTGCCTCACGTAAAAAGAAATCAGCAAAATAGGCGATGTTAAGAGCTATTTCATCTTCATGTGCTGATCCGTATACTGCCCCATTTTCGTCACCACCACCATGCCCTGCATCTATTGCTATTATTGACATTTTATCCTCCTTTACCAAGCAAGTGCTTCTGCTTCCGTTAAAAAGAAATGGATACCACCAGAGCATTCGTTCCATCTATCATCATTCCATTTATGACAATGAACTGTTTTGCCCTCTTCGTACACTGTGATACCCCAAATATTTTCAACAACAGCTTTTTTTTCTTCATTCTTAACCAATGTACAAATTGCTGATTCCGCCCTAAACTCTCTTGTGGTACCGCATGACCGCTCTACTTCAGCCGGTATGAGTAATTTGACGATTGTCCCATTTTCTTTACCCCACCCTATCAAAGCTCCCTCAGGGGCAGAATGAATACCTATCGTGAGGTAATCAAAAATAGCCTCCTGAAAATCAGCCCTTTTACCACCATTCCCTCCGATCCATTTTTCATGATCGGCTAATATTTTTTTACTTGTTTCTTTGTCCATCTTATCTCCTGTTTTTTAATTAAAATGCCAGGTCACGCCAAACTTATAAATGAAATGTGGCGGAAATTTGGCGTGTTGGGTTCCAGGGCTCCTGGTAAGCCCGTGTAGGAGTCCGCCTTGTTTGGTTATTTTTTTAGTTTTTTAATTACTTCTGCCAATCCTGCAATAGGCAGGTTAAGGTCAGGATCAAGCTCAATTTCTTTTTCTTCTGCCTCTGTTGCTTCATCGGTTTGTATCATAGTCCAAGCCTCCTGATCATTCTCTCATGTTTTATTTTTCTCCAATTGTTGACTTTTTCTGTGCCGACAAATTCACTGTAAACATTCAGTTCCTGTCTAAATTCACGCAGTAACTTTTTTACAATAAAATCCCCTGAAATGTGATTTTCTGCCAACAAAAGCCAATTTTGCAATCTTCCCATTGTGGTTAAAATTTGGTCTAATTCGTTGTCGAGTGTTTTGTTTTGAGATGTTTTATGATTAGTATTCTTGAAAATTAAATCCATTTGGTCTGTCATAGCCAGACAGTCTGCGATCTCCTCTGCTATACTCGACTCAGGGACTCTGCCACGGTTAACATGACAAAGAGCAACAGTCAATTCCGCCATTTCCTCAATCATCATCTTTATTTGAAAACTCTTACCGTGTTTCTCAAGGACAGCTTTAGCCACTGAAGCTCTACTTATATGTTTTTGTTCTTCATGATTATTTCCCATTTAAAGCCTCCCTTAAATGAGTTGAACATCTGAAAATAGGGACAATTTTTTCCTGGACCCTGACCGGCTCACCTGTTTTCAGTATGTCTACTACCAGTGGAGGTTTTTTTCTTGTTTCAAATTTTCCGACGCTTGGGATGACTATTTTATCACCTGATCTCAGTACATCTGTTATTATATTCCCAACAACGTCAAGGACTTCAGCGGCCTGTTTCAAATTATCAGTGCTCAATTCTTCATGGATTTTTTTAATAAATTCTTTTTTAGTCATTATTAACTACCCCCTAATATTTTTTAGCAATATTCCGCAGTTTCCGCAACATATTTCGTCAAAAAGATCCACCTGCCAGTCAGGCGAGTCACAGCATTTTGTCATATTTGCTATTTCATGACAATTTGCTATTACCTGGCTGAAATATTTTTCTTCTGTAACCGACAAATCACCGGCTTTAATACCTTTTTTTAGTTGAGATTTGCAGCTTCTCAACCGAATCACTGTATCATATAACGACATTTTTACCTCCTATTTATTATTATCAATGTTTTTTATGACAATCTTTACATAACGTTTGCATTTTTTTAGGATCGCATAAAAGATGTTTCTGGATTACGTTATAAATTTCCTGCCAGTTCTCAATGCCTTGTAAATGATGAACCTCAACATAAACCTCCCTACCACTTGCCCTGCTTTGTTTTGCGCCGCATTCACAGCAGGTGTATTTATCTGCTTTTAACCGGCTTGATCTTTCCCGTGACCTTAAAAAAAGCCGCCTTAAAGCTGATTTTATTTGGCTGTTTGGTGTATGTGCTAATTTTTTGCCCATTCTACTCCTAAACATTCAAATCGTCACATAATTTATTATATTTTTCCGAGTAACAGCCAGACAGGCAATAAGCATGCGCCCGGTCAGAAAAATTATATCTGGTTGCTTTCAAAAATTCCTCCGCATCTTTTCGGCAGAAAAACGGCCCGGTAATTTGAGCAGCCATCGCATGAATATCGCGAACCATATTTTGCTCCGGGTCAAGAATTAACCAATATGGCGATCTTGTCATTTCGCTGCCAGCAGTTTTCAGCGTTTCTTTTATTCCTTTCATTTTACACCTCAAACTCCCTTTTAGGCCGAAATCCCTGACAATCAGCAGTGAACCCAGGCCACCCCTCATTTATAGTAGCCATTAAGCAGCCCGATGATTTTGCGCAACGATCGTATTTTATGCAGCGTTTAGAGAAAAACATTTGCTTGGTTTCAGTCAACTTGCACCCATTTTTCTCTATTGACTCAAAGATAGGCGTTATAGTCACATCTTTTGGGACCCCGTCTTTTTTTGTTTTTTCCCGTTTTTTATACCCGCAGGGAATGCACCGGCCTGATGTGTTCCCTGTCATTACCGCACGATATGAGTTATAGGAAATTTCTCTCTTCACGTTGCAGTCAGGGCAAGTGATAGTATACTTTTTATGTATCACCCACCCTTCCTTATTTTTCATTTTTTCTCCTGAAATGTAATTATTTCAGAATTATATCTGAATATCTGCGATTCATCCTGATTATAAGAATCTACTCCCCATATTTCACCTTGATACAAGCCGCCATCAACATTACACTTAAATTTATTACTGGTATCAGTTTTATTAGCACTGAAAACCCCATGGATTTTTATGATATCTTTGTGATTTCCGTAAATGTATAGACTCCCCCCGTTAGGCTCGCAAGGAAAAGTGCGATCATTACCTCTTATCTCTCCCAAAAGATGGTTTTTAACGTGGCATGTTTTTACTTTCATTTTCATTTTGTTTCTCCTATTTATAAGATTAAATATCTAAAAGAGAACATTCGTCCTCATCCCCACAAAATTTATTTTCTAACCAACAGAAACCATCCTGGGTTTCTGCGTGATAGCAATAATAACTCCCTTTATAATAAGGCTCCTTGTCTGTGCCAATATTCCTTTCGTCTGCGTCTCCGTACTCGCAGTCCCAATAATTTATTTTCATGAATCATCCCTCCTCAACAAGTTCAACCAGAATTTGCTTTAAACTCTCTCCGGTGGCGACTATCTCACCACCAGCCTCAAAGAGTGTCCACTCACCACTATCTCTTTCCATATAACCACCATTTTCCAACTTGGTCCTTAGCAGGTCGATAGCCGGAATATGGTTTCTCAATATTTTGCATAGAATTACAATATCAGCAGACATTTCTAACATAGCGTCCTTTTCGCTATTCCTATACATTTCTATCTGCTCAACGATCTCATCTATATCATCCATAGTTTTTATATATTTTTCTCTTACTGACTTTTCCGTATCATTCTTCATAGCAACCTCCCATTACAGCCTCAAAAAGTTCCCGGTCCTCAACATACGATTCAATATTCCACCGAAATCCAAACAATATTTTGCTATACGATGAAATTGCGTCTTGGTGTCGTTGATACAGTGTTTCGCACTGACAGCCCTTGATAACTATATTATTCACCCTATAATTATAAATTTTTTTATTCCATTCTCTTTTAAGCCTGAACACCCACATACTACGCACAGACAAATATATATTTATACTTGCCGTAGATATAAGTATTAATAAGAACAAAACCATATGTTTAACCTCCTATTATATTTATTGTAAGGTCAAAGATTCCAGCATAGACATGAACTCCATAGCCCTACACCGCCTCTCCCACTGTTCTTTAGACATATTCTTTATTCTTTCTCTCTCGGCAAGGCTTTTAGCTTTCCTGGACTTCAGATTCCTGGCTATAGCCACGGCCTTTCGTTCTTCAAAACTTCCTCTTTTTTTTGCTTCTCCCATGGCCACCCATCCTTTTTATTTTTGATAAAATAGTTAATATAATACTTGAAATAAATATCATTATTTGATAAAAGGAAAAATCAAATGTGGTGAGTGTAGCTCAGTTGGTAGAGCACCGGGTTGTGGACCCGGTTGTCGAGGGTTCAAACCCCTCCGCTCACACCATTTTTCCTTTTTTTCATTAAGTCTATCCAAGTCCTTTAAGCTTTTCACCAATTCTGCACTAATAGAATTAAAAAACCTATAAATTTTCATAATCCTCCCCACTGATCTGCCATAGCATCTGCCCACCCTTGATACGTTGTCGATCTAAGCTTCCACCTGTCTTTCGATGGTGGAAGCTTGTTTTGCCCTGAATCGGTCTGGTTTCCCCACCTATTCTTCCCGTCAACAAGCCGTGGCTCAATGTATTTTGTACCCATTAACTCAGGTAAGTTTTTAAGCCACAAGCCTGTTTTTTTACTGGCATCATGGCCGAAATAATAAGGCTGGATATACTGATTTGGCTTCCTGATGGCAGTATTGATTTTGCCAATAGGATTTTCGAGACAAATCTTCTCTATATCGGACGAAAGTAACTTTCGTACAAAGGCAAGTGCCTGTCTGGTTAATCCTTCTCTTCCAGGCGTCCTATTATTCCAGTGCAGCCCTGAACTACACAAATAGGTACATGGAGGATGAGCAATCATTAAATCAAACCCATCATCAATAATATCAAAAACATCACCTTGATAATGATTCCCAGTAATTTCGGTCGGCAGCAGGTCACACGAAATAGCTTTGTGGCCTTTTTTTACGAATGCTTCTCTAACTATTCCAGAAAACTCACATGCGACTAAAACTTTCATATTCAATCACCCTCAATGTATGCAAGAAGCTTCTCAATACATACAACAAGCTGCCGTAATTCAGAGATTCCAGCAGAAATTCGATCACAATTATCAAATAGACAAAGCCTTGCATTCTCAATATACTCTTCCTCAAGGGCAGCTATTTGTTCATTTATTACGTTTTCCCACATACTTATCTGCCTCCTGGCTTAATATTTTTATTTCTATACCGACATCCGGCCTTGTTGAAACTCCGCAATGATTTGCATAAAGTTATTCAATGTATTCAACTACTTCAAGATCTTCATTGATCAGAAACTCTTTCCCACTGCTGTCCAGCTTCGCATTTTTTTTTGTTTTTTTATCAAAAAATCTTACTTTCATCTTATTCATTATGTTTCAATCCTTTTTATTCAACACTTTTGCCTCCACTCACCTGTCTTGACCCCTGGCTCTCCGTCCTTTTTAAGGATCTTGCCGTAAGCAAACCACTGGAAACCATTCCAGGTTTCCTCAATGCCTGTGTGGTATATTAACATTTTCTTACCATTATAGGAATAATCATTAACGATTACCTCACCTCCTTCTTTCAGAGGGTGGCATTCTTTAACCCATGATTCCATTAATGCCTCATGCCTGTTTTCTAAAGCACTTATCTCATCTCTAAGTTTATCCAACTGTTTTTTATACATGATTGTTCTCCCTTAATGGTTTTAACACTCTTGCCTCCATTCCCCAGCCATAGTCCCAGACCTCCCATTCTTTTCAACAACACGACCAAAGGCAACAAAATAAAAGCCTTTGGGTGTTTCCCTTACGTCAACATGGTAAACCTCCATTAATTTTTCTTTATAACAAACTGGAAAGTTAACCGTTATTCTTTCGCCAACTTTCACCGGATGACAAGTTTTCACCCATTCCATCATTATTTCTTCCCGCTCAAATTCCAAGGCCGCAGTTTTTTTATCTATCTCTTTGATTTTTTCTTTATACATCTTTATTCTCCCTTGATGATTTTGATCTGCCTTTCACCATTTAAGCAAGAATAGGAAGCTTTGCCATTACAGTCTACGTTTTTACAAACTAATAGGCATGGTTTATCTCGGCAATATTCGTCTTTGACGGTAACACAAACACTTTTTCTACCTACTTTTGATATAATTTTCATCTGCTGAGTCCTTTTTAAATATTATCAATTCAATAGGAATATTTTTAACTGTCCCATCTGGCAATTCGATTATTGCCGTTGAAAACATACAAGAAGTATCCCCGTTCAATTCATAGTCAACGCCAAACTGAATAAAAACGGCTTCACCTACAAAGGCTCGTACATATTTAGAGTGTCGAATCTCGTTAGTATATTTATAATACTTCACGATCCTTTTTTTCATTTACTGAATCCTTTTATTTAAACATTTTTCGTCCATTCGCCCCAAGACAAACCCTCCTGCCCATTTTTTTTATCAACCTACCGCATGCTGTCCACCGCCATTCATTACCAGTATATTCCCTGACATTAATCCCCCCCACAACTATCTTTTTACCTGTAGGAACAGGATAATTAACCTCAACTTTTTGCCTGAGCCTTAGCGGGTGTTCTGCCTTAACCCATTCTTTTATTGCTTCTTTGCGAGCTTCCCTTAATTTCTCAATCTGTTCGCCTATCTTGTCTATTTTTTTCTTGTGCATAGTTCACCTTTCAATAAATTGCTATAATTCCTCTATAACATGATTATCGTGCCCACATTCCGCGCACACAATATTGTCCTCGTTAACAGCCCTGTTTATGTACCACCCAGGGCTAAGAGCATAATTATCATATTGCATATGCCCACAGTTTTCGCATTCAAACTGTATAGCTCTTTCCGCTACTACCATTTTAAACCCCTCCGTTATGGTAAAAAACTATTATATTTAGGCTCACATTCAACGCAGACCATTAACCCTTCATCGTCTGCGGTTAACCGAATAGGTGAAATTTCGGTCTCACTTCTCAGGCAGAAATCACAGGTTTTCAGGGTTTCATTTTCTGGTCCTTTTCCTCCTTGGTTTATTGGCCTACACCCCTTTTTCAATAAATCGATCTGCCTGTTTAGTTGTTCTAAAACGAGCCTAACCAATTCATCTTTTATTTTTTCATGGCTTGTTAAAAGAATTTCAACTATCCGGGTCAACTCTTCTATCTTTTTTTTGCATATTGTTGTTTTTTTCTTTTTTATTATTCGTCACCAGATTTTATTTCATACCAACTACCAAAGGAATATATTCTGGGCTCATCCCCACTTATGTCAATAACTTTCAGAATACCTGAATCACAGGCATCAGCATCATCATCACTAAAAGTTGTGCGTTTTCTTATTTCCCCATCTTTAAATATGTAAATATACATTTTCCCCCAACATTAATATCCTACTTTTGGTGAATTAAATTTCGTACCACATCCGGTACAAGTTACCATCCAGCACCCTTCTCCATATGCTGTGTCGAAGTTGCATTCACCCTCATCTTCCACATGATCCCTGGCAAGTTTTTTTTTCTCAATAATTTTTTCATCAAAGATATATTCATCTGCCTCGTCATCCCAGGCTGCATTTTCGGGGCAATCATCACAGCTTGTTTTTTCCTTGATTGTAAAAAGTTCATTACTGCATTTTTGGCATTTCATTTTTGTCTCCATAGCCTTTCTGATACGCTACCTATTTTTAATAAAAATCATAAACATACCTCCCTTCCAGCCGCTCAACCTCCTCTTCCCATTTTTTCGCAGGAACATTTTCATAACACTCAACACATAAATGTTCTGCCGGAACCCCAAAGCTTTCTTGAATCAAAACAGTTGATTTTCTTTTTTGACATAACTCACATTTAAAATCAACTTTTCCAACTTTCTTGCAGCTAACACAAATATAGCTGCCATCGACCTTTATTTCAGATCTTATTTCTATGCCAGCTCTTTTTGCCTGAGCTTCAAAATTGTTTTCTATAAAAGAGGGGAAAATGTCTCTTGCGTCCTTAGGCTTTACAACCATATTCCGGTTGCATTTTTTACACTACTCAAGACGAAGAGCGAATGACACTGATGTATTTGTTATCCTCTGTGGGGTACATCGGCTGCAAAGCTCTTTTTCAGCGCACCTGAAGCCAGAAAGAAATTCTCTAAACTGACTTTTAAAACGCCACTCTTGAGCGCATTCGTTTAAATAGAAACCAAACGTAGTCATAAAAAACAATTTTTTTATCTTTGCTTCACTAATTTTTTCCACTTTTTCTCCTTTAAATTATCACAATAGCTACTTACTTTTACTTGTTTTAGTTGCGACAATTTCATGCAAAAAAACAAGAACCTTTCGACTTTTATACATAATCTCTGCATCGTTTTCACCGTAAAAGCTCACAAACGTAGCATTACGGTCAGACTTGTCGAATCCGAGAAAACCTTTACCTGTGTATGTAATGGCATCCCCTTGTTTATAGTCACCCATCATCAAATACCCCCTGGAACACACATAGCTGTTCTGCGGGAAAGAGGTTTAATTTCCAAAGGCCCCCAATCATCAATGGTGTGGCCTTCAATTTTTTCAATTTGTTTTTTTGCGTCAGCTTCATCAAAAGCTATGGCAAAAGCAAGCCCGTCTGTATAGTCAGGGCAAAACTCAGTCCATACAAACAATTTTAAATGCTTCTTAAGCTTATGTTGTTTCCCAAAATAGCTCAAGATATGATTCGCAGCGTTCCCAAATGTCTTAACACTCAACAGCGCACCGTGTTCGCTGCCTAAATCTGCGCAAGCCAACAATAACATCACGATTGCATCGTGGTCATTTTCCGATGCAATCCTTACTTGTTTAATACGTTCTTTTATTTCCATATGCCTCCTAACAACATTAATAAAAAAATCATTACACAAACTCATCTGTATATTGTACGCGGGGCACTGCCCCTGATAAAACAACATTGCCACAGGTTATAAGGCCAAGATCCTCTTCCTTTGATGCAATAAAAACAAGAACATCATAACCAGCTTTTATTAGAGCTTCTTCATGCTCCTGATAGGGGTAATATTTGGTGTAATCACCCTTTGTAACTATCCCACTATCAACGGCTCTTCCTGTTTTGTGCATTGGCGTCAACTTTATGATATAATGGTTTGGATCAAAATAATTTAACAGAATGTTGGGATCAATTTTGTAATCGGCTATCGCAAAGTTTAATGTTATCTTGCGCCCAAGAGGAATAATACCTTTCATGATTGTTGCGATTTCAGAAAATGTGCAAGCATTACCATTAAACATTGTTTCACGCTCTTTATCGGAAGTTGAGTTTATACTCAATTGAAGCCCTGCATCACCATCAAGAAGTCCGTTTTTAATCTCCATAAAATCATTAATAAATACTTGCAGCCGCTCATTTTTTCTTGGCATCATTGTTGAAACAACGGGGTGTATTTTATATTTTGGGTCAAGATTTTTTTTTGCCCACTTTATGGCATAAATAACATTTCGATTCCATGTTGGCTCACCCATCCGAGCAAAGTGTATATTAAGCCGCTTGGTAGTTTTTATTTCAGGATGAAGGAGAACCCCGGTAAGCAGTTGGTTTTTTAAGTCTAAGTATGTTGCATTTTTACCAGGCCCAACTTGTGGGACATCACAAAAAATGCAACCCATTGAGCATCCATACTGCGTTGATATTGTTATGACCCATTTTTCAGTAAGGGGCAAAAGGCATGTATGTTCAACCTTGTCAAGATCTCGATCAAGTCCAATTGCATTGCATTTCAAATTGTGCTCCTGGCCATAGTCTCCGAGAGAAACCATTTCAAGCTTCCCTTTTACGCCTTGCACAACAAGGATATCACCTGTTGGCACTTTAAGATGTTTAAGTATTTTCATATTTTTCTCCTTTAACTTATTATAGCATCATTAGCCCGACAGCCTTACACAGAAATCAATCTGATGCTCAAGCTTCAGGTCTATTTTACAATACGCTGAAATGCAAGTCAACAAAAAAAAACAATTTGACAAAGTGTTTATTTTTAACTATTATCCTAAGCAATATTAACCGTCTAAAAAGAGAGGCAAAATGAAAAAATACATCTACAATTGGGATTTAAAGAAAATGATTATAGGAAAGGGTTTGCGGCAGAATTGGTTGGCCAATGAATGTGGTGTTGATTCTTCTGTTTTCACAAAATGGATCACAGGGGAGCGTGATTGCCCGGAGGCGACAAAACCTATTCTTGCAAAGCTTTTAGGCTGTTCTGTTGAAGATATTTTTAAGGGGAAAAAAACAAAATAGGTTACAACTATGGCAAGACCTACAAAACAAGGGATTGATTATTTCCCGGTAGACACCGATTTTGATGATGATCTGCAATTATTTATAGCCGAAACAGGCGCAGAAGGTTTAGGTATATTAATAACGACATGGCAGGCCATATACAGGGGGAACGGGTATTATATCGATTATGACAAAAAGTTCCCGTTAAAAATCAAACAAAAATGTTTTTCTACGGTTGAAACTATAGTTAATGTTGTTAGAAACGCAATTGATTATGATATTTTCGACATTAATATGTATGAAAACTACAAAGTTTTAACATCGAAAGGAATCCAAAAACGCTTTTTCCTTGCCGCAAGATTAAAAAAACAAATCAATTTTACACAAAAATATATACTGCTGGACGTTTCTTTTATCAAAAACGGGGTTAATGTTGATGTAAACCCGGTTAATGTTGTTGGAAATGCCACAAAGGAAAAGGAAAAGGAAAAGGAAAAGGAAAAGGAATATCCCGACAAAATAAAAGATTTTGTCGGGAGCTATATAAACCAAGTTTCCAAAGATTTTAAAAACAGAGCTCCTAAAAACACAGATTCACATTTTAAAAATAGCTGTAAAACTATATCACAGCTAATTAAACTTGATAATTTCACTGATGAATATATTTTTAAGGCGATTTCTTGGGCACAAAAAGACGATTTCTGGCAAAGGCAAGTTCTTTCTCTTTCCGGGCTTAGGAAAAAATCTAAAAATCAGCTTACTAAATTTCAAAACCTTGTGAATGCGTATGAAAAAAAAGGTGGATACAGCGATGACCCCAACGTGGAAGCTGGAATATATTCAGAAGTAACAGCAAGAAATATTAAAACCTTAGCAAACATGAAATTTGAGGGGGAGAAATAACATGGAGGATGGGAAAAAATTTAGGGGTTTCATGGCAGGAATGGGGGAGCTTTTCAATAAGAAAACATCTGAAACCATAAATAATTTTTATTGGGAGGCATTGAGACCTTTTTCAGACGCCGAGTGCGAAAAAGCTTTTAATTTAGCAATAGCCTCATGTACATTCTTTCCAAGACCGGCTGAGCTAATCGAATTTATTATAGGCAATTCAAAAGAAAAATCTATTATCGAATCGCAAAAACAACAAGCTATTGCTACCATGGAGGCCGATAGAATAATTTCACACCTGAAAATATTTGGAGGCTCAAAGTATCCAGAAATGACGAATCCTATTACAAAACACCTTATGACTCACAGGTGGCCTTACAAAACCTGGGCAACCCAAGTCCTTGAGTCAGAGCTTGTCTGGTGGAAAAAGGAATTTGTAACTTCGTACAACTCTTTTGTAACTTCTGAAAAAATGTTAGAAAACCCAAAAGGCAAATTAAAAGAAATAATCGGTGGGGTAGGCAAAAACTTTTAAGCAGTTGCCGTAAAGATTGCACCCAACCTACCAGAGATCGCGCAGAATCAACGATCTTTTTTTTTAGATGCCATCATATGCTTTTTAAAAAAAAGTCGGTTAAGAGGGAAGTTAAGCCGTTTTCTCTATGTGCTAAAATAGGGCTTAAAAGTGTAAATAAAAAAAATAGTTGACATTAAGTCTTGGTGATGGTAAAATCATTTAAACACTAACAAAAAAAGGAGGGGAAATGGTAAACAAAATAATTAAAGCAAGTCTTAGAAAGAAAATGAACTCTTTATTGGGCACAATATCATCTGATATTGTGAGGGAGAAGGTCAAAAAAGGAACAATTATTACAGGCGGGAGTATTGCTTCAATGCTCCTAAATGAGCCTATTAATGACTTTGATTTGTATTTCAAGGATAAAGAAACGGCCTTGTCTGTAGCGAAATACTATGTTGATATTTTTAACGAAAAAAATAATCGTATAGGCAGCGAAAAAGCTGTGGTTTTATGTGATGCTGACGACCCAGATATTCCTTGTGATAGAGTAAAAATACTCGTAAGGTCTGCTGGGGTAGCCATGGCTGATGATGCTATGGATTCAGACGAAGAAAAAATTAACCATCCAACAAAAACCGAAAAAGGAAAGCACTGCCCCATTTTTTTATCAGGGAATGCAATAACTCTTTCCGGTAAAATACAGATTATTATTCGTTTTTTTGGGGATGCTGACAAAATACATGAAAATTTTGACTTTGACCATTGTAAAAATTATTGGCAAAGTTGGGACGGTAAGCTTGTAACAAGCATTGCAGCTTTAGAGTCTCTATTATCAAAAAATCTTCATTACTCAGGCTCTAAATACCCTTTATGTTCTATTATTAGAACACGGAAATTTATAAAAAAAGGGTGGCATATTAACGCAGGCCAATATGTTAAAATGGCTATGCAGTTGAACGAACTCAATTTGCAAGATGTCGATGTTCTCGAGGATCAGCTTATTGGAGTTGATACAGCTTTTTTTACACAATTGATAAACGTGATAAAAGAGGAGGAAGATATTAAGACTATTGACTCTAATTATATTTGTTCAATAATAGACTATATTTTTTAACGGTAGGGGAAAATGTCATACAAAAATTCCACAGGCTATCCATCTGTAACAGAAATTTTAAACCCTTATATTGACACGCAATGGTTTAAGAAAGAACATACAGATAGGGGAAGCGCAGTTCATGCAGCAATAGAGGCTTATCTTAAGGGACTCTGGGTAGCACCATTAAAGACAGAATGGCAACCATACCTTGAAAGTTTTAAAATATGGAGTGGTAGCGTAATTGACGAGGTCGTTATTGTTGAAGAACGCCTTATCGATCCTGGTCTTGGCTTTTGCGGGCAACTTGACGCAATCTTGAAACTAAAAGGGGATGGTTTTAACACCCTTGCGGATTGGAAAACATCACAAGCTTTTCAAAATTGGTGGGAACTTCAAGGCTGCGGATATAGGCATCTTGCTAAAAAAGATAGAGGTATTGAAA
>Ga0209345_10000921_pt1 | contig 37667 bp, 39 predicted proteins | sample Cruoilmetagenom7_FD_187294 | JGI IMG/M metagenome (GOLD analysis project Ga0209345, IMG submission 187294) | Oil polluted marine microbial communities from Coal Oil Point, Santa Barbara, California, USA - Sample 7 (SPAdes) (version 2) | ecosystem: Environmental > Aquatic > Marine > Oil seeps ...
GCCATGCTGGAGCTAGGATTGCAATTGGGATTGTAGGGTCAACTCATGACTTGTCCGTACGAATAAACTAGAATTAAAAAGGGCAGACACATTGGTCTGCCCCTAGCAGAAAAATGAAAAAAAAAAGGGCGGGCACTTTGGCCCCCCATGACTAACTAAACAAGATGATTATTTATGCTGCTGCTGACTGGCTTGTTTGATGATCCTGATACATGGCTTCAAGCTTCGATGAATTAGCCAGCAGGTATTCAAAGGATGCCAGTGATGCTTTAGCACCTTCACCCATGGCTACTACGATCTGCTTGTACGGTACTGTAGTCACATCTCCACAGGCATAGATGCCGGGTTGTGAAGTTTCGCACTTCTCGTTAATGACCACTTCACCGAAACGTGTCAGTTCAACCACATCACCCAGGAACTTACTGTTTGGCACTAAGCCAATCTGTACAAAAACACCATCCAGTTTTAAACTGTGGTTCGCTTCAGTTGCTCGATCCTGATATTCAATCGTAGATACTTTGCCATTTTCGGCATGAATCTCTTTAGTGGCGACATTGCGCAGAATCGTTATGTTGTCACGGGCTTCTGCCTGATCCACCAGCACCTTGTCCGCCTTTAGTTCTGGCATAAACTCAAAGACGGTTACCGACTTAACAATACCAGCCAAATCGAGGGCAGCTTCAATCCCTGAGTTACCACCGCCGATTACAGCAACATCCTTACCTTTGAAGAAAGGTCCATCGCAGTGCGGACAGTAGGCAACGCCATTACCAATGTTTTCTTTCTCGCCGGGAATACCCAGTTCACGCCATTTGGCGCCAGTAGCAATAATTAAGGTTTTACTATCAATCACTTCACCAGATGACAGAGTCACGCTTTTAATATCACCTTGTTCGATATTGGTAACGCGCAAATGTTCTTTGACCGTTACGTCGTAATCGTTCAGGTGTGACTGCAAAGCACCGGACAACTCTGGGCCAGTGGTTTTCGGTACTGAAATCAGGTTTTCAATGCCCATGGTGTCTTTGACCTGACCGCCGATACGGTCAGCAATCAAGGTCACTTTAAGACCTTTACGGGCGCTGTATATAGCAGAGCCAACACCTGCTGGACCGCCGCCAATAACAACCACATCCTGCAATGGCATCTTGTCTTCAGCGCCTGCCTGAGCAATGCTGGGATCTTTTTCCAGTAATTTATCAATCAGTTCGGCGGCAGTCACTTTACCGTTAGCGAATAGTTCGCCATTCAGGTAAACACTAGGTACGCCTTGAATATCGCGTTCTTTGACCATGTCCTGGAACAAGCCACCGTCAATCATCTCTGCCTCGATGTTAGGGTTTAACAGGGCAAACTGATTGAGGGCCTGTACTACGTCGGGACAGTTGTGACAGCTCAGGCTGATGAAGACTTCGAACTTCATCGGTTGCTGCACCTTGGCGACCATTTTCTTTAAGGATTCGTCAAGCTTCATTGGGCTACCGGCTGCCTGTAATACCGCCAGTACTAATGAGTTGAACTCATGACCAGAAGGAATGCCTGAGAAGCGGATACCTGTATCCTTGCCATCTACCTCGAGAATAAAGCTGATCGTACTGCGAACCTGACCCGACAGGTCACGCTCTTCCAGTTGCAGTTTGTCGCTTACGCTGACAAAACTGCTTAAAAATTCTTTAAGTTCATTACGCTTTGAATGCTCACCGGTTTGCAAAACGAAAGTCACCGTCTTTTGCATCTTGGCGGTATAGCCTTTCAAGGCTTCTAAAATTTGATTATTTAACATTGGAGTTCCACCTTTGTCTTGCGTTAGTTGCTTATTTCACTCCCTATAAAGGTTAGAAAGAGAAATGTTCAAGCTCCGGAGAGCTGGCTGGCAGAAGCCAGCCAATTCTTAAAAGTATGACTAATAAAAGTCTTACTTAGATTTTGCCTACCAGGTCTAATGAAGGAGCAAGAGTTTCTTCGCCTTCTTTCCAAGCTGCTGGGCAAACTTGACCTGGGTTGTTGCGTACGTATTGAGCGGCTTTAATTTTACGAACCAACTCTTCAGCGTCACGGCCAACACCTTCAGCAGTGATTTCCATAACCTGGATGACGCCATCTGGGTCAACAACGAAAGTACCGCGGTCTGCAAGACCTTGTCCTTCACGCATAACGTCGAAGTTACGAGTAATTTCTCCAGTCGGGTCACCGATCATGGCATAGTTGATTTTGCCAATAGTGTCTGAAGTTTCGTGCCATGCTTTGTGCGTGAAATGAGTGTCAGTAGATACTGAGAAAACTTCTACGCCACGGCTTTGAAGCTCTGCGTAGTGATCAGCAAGGTCACCAAGCTCGGTAGGACATACGAAAGTAAAGTCAGCTGGGTAGAAGAAAAATACTGCCCACTTGCCTTCGATGTCTTTGTTAGAAACTTCAACAAATTCACCGTTTTTAAAGGCTGTTGCTTTAAATGGTTTAATTTCAGTGTTAATTAGTGCCATAGTTAAGATCTCCTAATAGTATTAATAAGTAATTGACTTCGGGGACTACTTTAACGATGCACGGATGATAAGTAAATTTGGATATATTGAAGTTTATGTTCTAAAATATTGAACATGGTCGCGAACTTTAGGGTGTTCCACATGCTTTCATTCAAACAGCTCACTTATGCTCTGGCAGCCGAAGAAACCTTACACTTCAAGAAGGCAGCTGATAAATGCCATGTTAGCCAGTCTGCGCTAAGTACGGCGCTTAGCCAGCTGGAAGAGCAGCTGGGAGTGCAGATCTTTGAGCGAGACAATAAAAAGGTGCTGGTGACGCCAATTGGACGCGAGGTATTAGACCGAGCGCGTGAGATCGTTGCCCAGGTCAATTCATTGCAGAACTTATCCTCGAGCCTGAAAGAACCACTCAGCTTTCCCTTATCGGTGGGCGTTATCCCAACCATTGCCCCTTATTTACTGCCCAAGATGTTCCCGGTTTTGAACCAACGATATCCAAACGCAGAATTACGCATTGTCGAAGAGCAATCGCATGTATTGGTCGAAAAGGTACAAAAAGGTGAGCTGGACACCGCAATCCTGGCCTTGCCCTATGCCTGTGATGGTTTGCTAACCATGGAGTTCTGGCAAGAAGATTTTTATTGGGTGACGCTAAAAGGCGATAAGTACAGCCAGCAAAAAGAAATCACCAGTGATGAGATGATGCACAGCAACCTGATGCTGCTCAAAGAAGGACATTGCCTTAAAGACCATATTCTGGATGCCTGTAAATTAAGCAAAGAACAGACAGAACACGGCTTTGGCGCGACCAGCTTGAATACTCTGATCCAAATGGTGTTAGGTAAGCTTGGAACGACATTAATTCCGGATATGGCACTCGATCAGCTCATTTCACAAAATAAAGCATTAACCGCAGTGCATTTGAAAGAGCCGGGTCCACATCGACGTATCGCCTTTATCATTCGCCCAAACTTTACTCGTCTATCAAGCGTTGAAGCCTTGAAGCAAGTCTGCAGAGACGCCTTGGCTGGGCAGAAGGCTTAGTACTTGGGTAATGTGTTTAAGATCCAGTACAATAACCGCACTTTAGTTTAGCCTGATATTTATGATGAATTTTAATCACTGGCAAAATGCGGACGATACAGCAATAAAGGAGCTTCCGTTTCATGTAGCCGAATGGCTCGCAGAGTTTGGTTCTTTAACTGAAAAGCTGTCGCGCAACGTGGAGCAGGTAAAACTTGACGTCCTACGCGAAGGTGACGGAATTTTAACCGTAGAAGAAGCTGCAGCACTAAATACAGAGGGCGATGTAAACTGTCAGGTTCGGGAAGTGGTGTTATATGGCCCACAACAGCCGTGGATTTATGCGCGTACTACCATGCCAGTTGCCAGCAAACATTTAATTGAAAAACTGGGCAATCAACCACTGGGAAGTATCCTTTTTTCTGATGAAGAATTAAGACGCCAGTTTCTGCAGGTGTGCCAGCTGGAAGAAACCAGCCCGCTCTATAAAAGCGCCATTCATTATTTAATTAATGAAAACCTGTTAGTGAAATCGAAACAGCCAAAACTGTGGGCAAGACGCTCGTTATGGAAAAAGAAAGATAAAAACGATGGAATGTTGGTGTGTGAGGTGTTTTTGCCGGATGCGCCATTGTATCGGTAATATTGTGTGTGTTGTTTAAATTAATGTTCCGACCAAAGGTTGAGATCATTCTACGAATGATTACCTTCGAAACTGTTTGTTCATAAGGTACCGCGAAATACGTTCCATCCCTGGCCCGAATTTCGCTATTTGAATCGTCCAGATTCAAATTACTATGACCAAACAGTTCCTCAGCTCAATTCAAATGGGACTATCCCGAGGCAAGATGGTGAGTTGAATACATAAGTTTAGAGGATGGGGTATACCCAAAGGGGCAGACTAGACGTTAGCTGTCCCCATCCAATTAGTTTAATGGTTTAGTGGTTTTAATGTTTAGGCCAACCATTTGGGATGGCCAAATTAAAATCTGTCACTCCCGCGAAGGCGGGAGTCCATTCTAAAGAAACAATCTGGATTCCCGCCTACGCGGGAATGACAATAGTTTTATAGGTTAATGCACTTATAAAAAAGGGGATGAACTTGAATAAAGATAAATGCCACCAGTATGCGTTGTTGATGCGGTTGGATAAGCCGATTGGCACTTTTTTGTTGTTGTGGCCAACGCTGTGGGCGCTGTGGATTGCGGCGGAGGGTTTGCCTCCGTTGTGGATTCTGTTGGTGTTTTGTCTTGGTGTTTTTCTGATGCGTTCGGCGGGTTGTGTCATTAATGATTTTGCGGATCGGGATTTTGATGCACATGTGGAGCGGACGAGAGAGCGCCCTCTGGCACAGAATAAAGTGACATCGCGTGAGGCATTAGGGCTTTTTGTGTTGTTGGTGTTAATTGCTTTTGGATTGGCGCTGACCTTGAATTGGTTTGCGGTGAGTTTAAGCTTTGTGGCGATTGGTTTGGCTGCAACCTATCCCTTTATGAAACGTTATACCTATTTCCCCCAAGTGATATTAGGAGCGGCTTTTGCTTGGTCAATCCCAATGGCTTTTGCAGCAATTCAGAATGAGTTGCCATTGATTGTGTGGGTCATTTATACATCCACGCTATTGTGGGTCTTGGCCTACGATACTCTATATGGGATGGTTGATCGAAAAGATGATATGCGACTAGGACTGAAGTCCACCGCTATATTGTTTGGTGAAATGGATCTGGTCATGGTTGGCAGCATACAAGCTTTATTTTTGATCGGTATGCATCTGGTAGGCGAACAGTTGGAGTTTGGAATTTATTATTATGCCAGCTGGGTCATTGCGGCGATCTTAATTGCAATACAAATGTGGCGTTGTCGCACACGTGACGGACAGGAATGCTTCAACGCCTTCTTGAATAATAATTATGTTGGCTTAGTCTTCTTTTTGGGTATCGTCCTGCACTACCAATTCGGATGAGTTCTGGTCAACAAGAAGAATTTGGTCACGAGCCTGTTGACGTAAACTGCGAGCAGCTTGTTGCAATCCCTGTTGAACGGGAATGCTTAACATGCTCAAGATACTTTGATGTAAATCTTTGCAACTCTCAGTGGCACGCATGCCAATCCCTTCTCTATGTTCAACCCAGCCTTGCTCTTTTAATACTTTAACTTGAGATTTGAAAAGATTTTTATCAAAGAACTCTGGTGCATTGATGCCATAAAGTGCTGCGATACGTTGCGCCAGTTTTTGGCTTTCCTGTTCGAGTTCAGCACGATGAATAACCTGTTCAGGCTGTAAACTAAATAAAATGGTTAGGCTCATTGCATAACGCTGTAATGCAGGCTGCGCTGCTTGAGCTAGCAACATTAAACGTGACCATTCAGGGGCTTCACTATCAGCAGGAATGTATTCATCACCACGTTTAAACAGTAATTTATGATCAAGCATGGTTTGAATAAGCTGATTAGTGCGCTCTTCAAGTTCATTAATATCCCAACGGACATACAACTCTTGATGCAAGAAGGGGTAAACGGACTTAACGGCATTTAGAATGTGTTGGTGAGTAACATCATCATGACGTTGAAAAATAGAAGCAATTAATGACGTCAGGGCAAAGACATGCAGTATATTATTGCTGTAATAGGTAGAAAGTACCGCTTCATCACCCTCAATTGAAATGACATCGCCTGCCGGGTCGTTGATTTCCTGAACCATGCCCAGTTTTTGTGCAGTGTCTAACAACTGCAAACCGTTCTCTTCAGGAATATTGATGTGCTCACTGTAAGGCGCTTGACGAGCAAAAGTCATCAACAAATCAAGATGCGCAATGAGTTCTTGTTTGTCCATAGCTAAACGCGGAGTCGCTAATAAAGACAGACTGACCAGGCAAACACTGTTAAGGCTGACAGCTGCATTGATACGACGATTGATTTCATCGCCTAGATCAGTCACAAAGGTAGATAGCCACTCTGGACGAGCTTGTGCCTGGCCTTGTAGATCGCTCCAGTCAATGTTCTGCTTGGCCAGGTAATCTTCTAATGCTAGCGGTTGGCCGAAGTTGAGATAGACTTTGCCGTAAAAGCGTTTTAAGGCTTTGCGTACGCCTAGCAGCTGACCTACAGACTCTTGTTTCTTGGCGTGGCCGCGTAATTCACCAACATAACTTTTACCCTCAAACATACGCTCATAGCCAATATAGACAGGTACAAACATAATAGGGCGACGAATGCCGCGTAACATACTTTGTACTGTCATCGCTAACATGCCAGTCTTTGGTGTTAATAAACGACCGGTTCGACTACGGCCGCCTTCCTGGAAATATTCAACGGGAATACCTTTGTTAAAAAGTCGGTATAGATATTCGTTAAAAACAGCGGTATATAATTTGTTGCCACGGAAGCTGCGACGTAAAAAGAAAGCACCACCACGACGAAGCACAGAACCAACAGGCCAGAAATTCAAGTTTATACCGGCAGCAATATGCGGAGGCACCAGGCCTTCATGATAGAGCTGGTAAGACAGTAATAAATAATCAGCATGACTACGATGGCAAGGAACATAAACAAGCTCATAGTCTTTTGCCAGTTGGCGAACTTGCTTGAGATTGTTAACTTCGATGCCGGCATAAATCTTGTTCCACAATCGGGTTAAGGTGGTCGACAAGAAGCGAATCATGCGTGGACTAAAGTTGGCGGCAATTTCTTTAACGTATTTACCTGCTTGTTTCTCGATTTGTGCGCGCGTTTTGCCAGTCTTTTTTATTTCCCGCTCAACCGCTTGATGAACCAGATCAGAAGCGACAATACCATCAATTAAGTCACGACGATTTTGTGTGCGTGGACCAACAGTAGCAACCCATTGTCGGTTAAAGTGGACACGTAAAATACGGCTCAGTTTATGGGCTGTCTTTTCAGGAGGGTTATCAAGATTAACTCGAGAAGAGTTAAGGACGATTGGTTCGCCGTATTGAACCAAACATTGGCGACCCAAAAAGAGCATGATAAAAAACTTTGCCAAACGACCAGATTGCTCAACGTTAGACATGAAGTAGCGCAAAAAGGATTTCTCTTTGCCGGGGCTTCGACCCCAATAGATCGAAACAGGCACGAGTTTAAAAGTTTTATCTGGATTGGCTTTTTGGGCCTGAACCAATTTAGCAATAGAGACTTTATGAGCAGAATTAACGCGACTACGACGAAAAACACTGGGTCTGTTGTTTAAGAATAAGCAGCTACCGGATTCTGGTACCGCTAATTTCTTATCGGTAACTCTTGCCGTTGGTAGCTGAAGCTGAGAAGCCTGGCGGCGAAGTAGCTCAATGGCGGTAACAGACTGAGTTCTTAAGATATAAATAATATGATCGTCGTTATTGAGTTCAAACTCTTGCTTTGGATCGGAAGGTGCTCCTTGCTCGCGGACCAGCAGTTTTAAGGGTAAGCGGAGCAAAGATAACGATAAATTTTTTAAAGAAGATGAAATCGACATAAAAATCTCTATTGGTATAAACAGTTAGAGTAGTAGCTCAACAGGGTGCGGGTGGCTTAAAAAATCACGCGGACTGGCGGTAAAGCCATAAGCCCCTGATTGATAAACAGCTACCCAATCACCAATTTCTGCCTTAGGGAGCTCCATCTTATTGGCAAGAATATCAAGCGGTGTACATAAAGGGCCAACAATATTCACCAGCTCGGTGTCAGATTGTTGCATACGGTTGGCGATCGCAACAGGATAATTTTTTCGAATGACCTGTCCAAAATTACCAGAAGCCGCTAAATGGTGATGAAGACCACCATTGGTTATTAAATAGATCTGGCCACGGGATACTTTTTTGTCAGTCACCTGGCAAAGATAAACACCGGCATTGCCAACCAAGTAACGACCTAGCTCAAGAATCAATTCGCAATTATTCAGTAGTGATTGGTGTTCATCAATCAGCTTATTAAGGTTGTCGGCGATAGGTGCAAGCTCAAGCAGTTGGTCTCCGGGAAAATAAGGAATACCGAAGCCGCCACCAATATTAAGGTGCTTTAGAGTAAAGCTATATTCTTTATACAGACGGTCGACCAGAGCAAAGATACTGTTATGAGCGGTAATGATAGCGCCTGAATTAAGGTTTTGTGAGCCAGTAAAAATATGCAGGCCCATGAACTTGAGTTTTGGATGGTCTAGGAGTTCGAACACATGATCAAGTTGCTCTACATCAATACCAAATTGTTGCGGGCCGCCGCCCATTTTCATGCCCGAGGATTTGAGTTCGAAATCAGGATTAAGGCGTAAAGCAATATTCGCGACACGATCATGGCAGTCAGCAATAGTGATAATACGTTTCAGCTCAGTAATGGATTCGATATTAATAGTGATGCCTGAAAAAATTGCCATTGTCAGCTCTTGCTCTGACTTTCCAGGGCCAGCAAAACTGATGTTGGATGGAGAGATTCCAGTTGATATGGCGGTATGCAGTTCTTTGCCAGAAGCTACGTCAAGCCCATCGACCTGATGCGATAAATAGTTGACTACTGCGGGCATCGGATTGGCTTTAATGGCGTAATGCAAACTGACTTTAGGGAAAAAACTGCGTAGTTTTTCCACATTCCTTTTAATGACCGAACGGTCATAGACATAGCAGGGTGTTTGCCCGGCGATGGCTACCACTTCCTCAACAGAATACCCGGCAATGACCAACCGGCCATCACGGGATTCAAATTGATTCATGTCAGCATGTGTCTTATGACTCATTTACTCAACCTTATGATTTTTTGATAGTCGTTTTGTAACTGCTTGCGGTCAATTTTGCCGTTGGGATTGCGCGGCAATTGATCGATAAACTCAATAGCTTTCGGCTGCATATAATTGGGTAATTGCTGTTGGCAATAACGTTTAACATCCTGCTCGGTTAATCCACTATCGGCTTTGATCAATAACATTATGGCCTGGCCTAATTCTTCATCGGGCAAGCCAATAGCAACCACCTCAGCCACACCGGCCAGCTGGTAAAGGCTCTCTTCAAGCTCGGCAGGGCTGATGCGATAACCGGAGCATTTTATCATATCGTCTTGCCGGCCAATAAAATAGAGAAATCCATCCCTATCACGACGCACAGTATCACCCGACCAGACCGCCAGTTCGGGTAAGTAGTCAGGATTGTTACCAATGGGTTTATAACGCTTGGCTGTCTTATCAGGCGCATTCCAGTAGCCGAGACTGACGTGCACGCCTCTGTGTACCAGCTCGCCGGGTTCATCGACATCACAAACGCTCCCGTCAGGGCGTAGCACCAATACTTCGGCATTAGGAATCGCTTTGCCGATAGAATCGGGGTGCGTATCCACATACTGGGGCTCAAGGTAAGTAGAACGGAAAGCTTCGGTCAGGCCGTACATTAAGTAGGGTAGAGAGTTTGGCAATGCCTGGCGTAATTGATCCAACGTTGTTTTGGGCATGACGCCACCACTATTGGTGAAATAACGCAAGCAACGGGCCTCCACCGGCCATTCGAGCTTTGCAAGCTGTATCCATAAAGGCGGCACAGCAGCCAGACCTGTGATCTGATGTTTGGCAACCTGACGAATAACATCGCGTGGTAGCAGATATTCCATGAGTACCACTGTTGCACCGACCAGCAAGCCAGTGGTGATCTGACTTAAGCCATAATCGAAACTTAGGGGCAGTACTGCCAGGATTTTGTCGTCAGAAGTATTATGTAAGTACTGACTGACGCTCTGCGCCCCCGCAATAAGGTTGCGATGGGATAAGCAGACGCCTTTGGGCTGTCCTGTTGAACCTGAGGTATAAAGAATGGCGGCTAAATCCTGATCGATAACCTGACAGAGCGGTGCTTCAGCATCTTGTGTGTCAGTTTCAGGCCAAAAATGCTGTTGAAGGGTCGTTTCAGTGTGATCATCTGCCAAGCCTTGCTCGATGATTAGCAGATGGCAAAGGTCAGAACAAGTTTGTAAAGCTTCAGTTGAAAGTTTGGCTCTTTGTTGACTTGTGATCAGTAGCTTAACGTTGCAATCCGATAGAATATAGGCCACTTGAATAGGCTTAAGTATGGGATTAACAGGAACAAAAACCAGTCCTGCTCGGCTGGCAGCTAAAATGCTGATGACCGTTTCTACCTGTTTAGGCAGATAGATAGCAATCCGATCACCCTGAGCTAAACCCATACTCAGAAAATATTGCGCAAGCTGATTAATGGCGCGATCAAGTTGCTGGTAGGTCAATTGACGTTTGTTATCATCAATCGCGACTTTGTCCGCGAATTTTTGCTTACTTGCAGTTACAATGGCGTCAAGCTGACAAAACATGATTGTTCCGATTGGAAAAGATGCGGCTATTGTAGCTTTTTCAATGAATTACGTCAGCTGTTGACGCACAACAATGTCATTCTGATGACAGACCTCAAAATAAAGCGAAAAAGGGTTTTCATGCGACTCATTTGGTACATCGTCATATTGTTCATTGCTTATGGCTCTCTCTATCCCTTCGATTTCGAGATGGGACGAGATTTGCCCGCGGACTTCTCACAATGGTTGTTTAGCTGGCACCATAGAACCATTCGCAGTGACCTGATTGCCAATATTCTGCTATTTATTCCATACGGATTTTTCAGCGCTCTGACCATTAAGGAAGAAAAACGACAGTGGCCACTGTTATGGCTGGTCATGACTTTTATTGGTGGTTTTTTGTTTGCGTTATTGCTACAAGTGCTGCAATTCTATTTACCTTCAAGGATAGCTGAAGCTGCAGATGCGTTAACGAATTCAATTGGTATTCTGATTGGCTTTGCGATTGCCGGTTTTACCAATAGTCAACGAGTGCAAAGACTGATTCCCCGTGGCCTCCGCTTCCAGCTGACGCCTGCATTGCTGGTGTTAACCTTATGGCTGGCCTGGCAGTTTTTTCCTTATATTCCTGTCTTCGAAAGTAAACAGTTTGGTGATGGGCTAAACAATATTGCGCAAAGTAACTGGTCACTTGAGTTATGGCTTGAGCGAATTTTATTTTGGATGGTATTTTATTATGTGCTCGAACGTGTGGTCGCCAAGAAATACAGCATGACAGTGATTATCGGTATCACTGTATTCGTATTAATTATTAAATTAGCCATGTTCAGAAGCCAATTAGGTTGGAGTGAAATAACCGCGGTCCCATTAGCGATATTGCTGCATTCCTATATTGGTCACGGGTTTAAAGTGGCCTTGGTTGCGTTGGGCGCAGCTATCCTATTTTGCTGGCAAAACGTGATTCCCTGGCAATGGCAAAACACGCCAAATAGTTTTGAATGGATGCCATTTGATAACTTTCTCACAGGGAGCACCTGGAATAACCTCAGTGCCTTGCTGCGTGAATCATTATTACTGGCTTCTTTTGGGTACTTCCTCGGTAAGTGGCTATCCAGTTATAAAACTGCAGGCGCAGTGTTAACTGCATTTGTCGTTTTAGTCACCGCATTACAGTTTTTTATCGTCGGCAAACAACCGGACAGTACCTCAATCATCATGGCAATAGTGCTAGCTATACTTTTTCAACGCCTGGCTAGAATTGCACCCTAGAAATCTAATAAAGATAGCAAGTTTATAAAGGAACAGAATAGGCAGAGTCTATTCAAATTTAAAAAAAAACACCTGACTAGTGGGAGCTCAGTCAGGTGCAAAAGGGAAGTGAAGCTATAGGTAAACGTTAAATAATAAATCTTACAACAAAGAATTTACTCAGGTTGATACAAAGTATAAAGTTCGTTCTCTTCTAAAGATACGCGATGAGTTAATACTTTGCCCACGGTTTCAAAATCCTTCTTAAAACTTTCTTTCTGATCGGCAGTAATAATGGGTTTAGAATAGGTTTTACAAAAGCGGATCACCGCTTGCGCAATGTCATTCATCTCACTGCGAAAATCTTTAACCAGATCCATGCTCGAAGAGTCTTCGGATAATTTTTGCTCAAGGTAAACATAAAACTTTACATTTTCTTTAAGCAGGTGCGCCTGAAAGTCTCGTTTAAACTGAGTCACCAGGTCAGCTGTCTTTTGCCGATCATTGGCTTCAAACCCTTCACTCCAGATGCGTCCATAAAGGCCAACCAAATGGTTATGATCGCCTTTTAAATTATCAATCAGATGCGGGTCGTAACTGACACCATAATGATTGCGCTTTTTGGTGAAATCAACTTCTTGGATTGGGTTTGGCTCTCGAGCGTCGACGGATTCCGGCCGATCACTAAAAAAGTTTTTAATAAAACCAAACATGGTGCGACTCCTCAGCTATAGGTAAAAGTAGAAACAAAGCCTTTGTGTTTTTATTGTTCCTAGTAGACACTAATTATTGATATATATCAATAGGTTAGAATGCAGAAATGACCACTCGATCAATGCGCATATGCATCATAAAAAAAAGTATTTTTTATGCAGGATTTATAACATTTTTGTGAAAAACACAGTGAAAAGTGATAACCATTTCAAAAACTCTGCAAATAACCCTTTGCCATATATGGTTATTTTTTGGAGGGTGTGATTATTTAAGAAGGACTGAAAAAACTGTAATAAAAAGAAGCAGTTAATGCATATTTGCATTTTTAAGATGTTAGACAAGTAAAAAAATATTCACAACTATAGCTGAAATAAGGAAGGAAAATATGATTGAACAAAAACTCTCACCATTAAAGCAGGCATTATCCCACCATAAAGCCTATGGATTACTCAACTCGACTGACAATATTGGCACCTTTATGGAGTATCACGTCTATGCAGTTTGGGATTTTATGACTTTATTAAAGGCATTGCAGCGTCGCTTAACTTGCGTTGATATTCCGTGGCGCGAATCGAGTTATCCAACTGAAGTCGTCCGATTTATCAATGAAATTGTGATTGGCGAAGAAAGTGATCTGGATCAGAATGGTCAGCCCATCAGTCACTATTCATTGTACCTAGAAGCGATGCAGGAGGTTGGTGCTGATATTTCAAAAGTGCAACAGTTTGTCGCCAGTTTAGATACCAGCATTATTCCGGAAGGAGCCCGCGAGTTTGTGGAATATAATCTTAAATTAGCCAAAGAAGGAACTGATGAAGAAGTTGCGGCAGCCTTCCTGTATGGCCGTGAAAAATTGATTCCGGAAATGTTCACCGGCATCAAGGACGCACTGCTTAGAGAAAATGCAGATTGTCCGACTTTGATCTATTACCTCGAGCGCCACATTGAACTGGATGGAGATGAGCATGGCCCGTTGGCTGAAAAATGTCTGAAAGCGATTTGCGGTGACGATAAAGACAAATGGCAACGAGCGTTAAGCGTCGGCGAAGAATGCCTGCAAATGCGCGATGCGCTATGGAATCAGGTCGAAAAAGCACTGGTGCAAAAATCAGGCATCAGAGCTGCGTGACATTATAAACAGTTTAGCTACTTAAGCTGAAATTCACAGATAGGATAAATGGATAGCACCAACAAACCCCTTTTGATTGAGTTGAGTAGTAGCCAAGACATAGCAATTCAAATCGTGGATGATTTGGATAGTAAAATTCGGGCCAGGGATGGAACGTATTTTACGGTGCGTTAAGTGGCGTGGCGGATACGAGAGTAGTTTCGCTTGCGAAACCTCAATCACGGGGCGCCGTTCTTTTTGGTTCCTTTTTCTTAGGCGTTAAGAAAAAGGAACTCGCCGAGGGGCGAAATGAGCAATGAAGGAGTGCTCAAAACCAAAGAGTTTTATAAACTATTGTAAAGTAACACGCTTACTTTGAAGCGCCCAGCTGGGCGACAACAATTACTCTATCCATTAGCACTTAAAATCAAGTTTAGTTACAATGCGTTAAATCCATCTAATAAGTGCTGCTATGCAAGATATCGTAATTGCCCCCTCAATCTTATCCGCTGATTTTGCCCGTCTCGGCGAAGAAGTCGACAATGTTCTCAAGGCTGGAGCTGACTGGGTCCATTTTGATGTGATGGACAATCACTATGTGCCAAATTTAACGATTGGCCCTATGATTTGCGAAGCGCTAAGAAATTATGGTGTCAAAGCACCGATTGATGTGCATTTGATGGTTGAGCCGGTGGACAGAATTATTCCTGATTTTGCCAAAGCTGGCGCATCTTATATTACTTTTCACCCGGAAGCCTCTAAGCATGTGGATCGCACCATTGGTTTGATTAAAGAGCAGGGCTGCAAAGCCGGTATTGTATTAAATCCTGCAACCCCACTAAGTATATTGGATTATGTTATCGAAAAGCTGGATATGGTGCTGTTGATGTCGGTTAATCCAGGGTTTGGTGGTCAAAGCTTTATTCCGCATACCTTGCAAAAGTGCCAACAGGTACGTCGCCTAATTGACGAACGAGGTTTGGATATTCGCTTAGAAATCGATGGTGGTGTTAAAACCGATAACATTGAAGAGATAGCAGCCTGCGGAGCCGATACCTTTGTTGCAGGGTCTGCGGTATTTAATGCAGATGATTACGGCAAGGTGATACACACCATGAAAGAGAATGCGGCTAAAGGGCGTCTTGGTTAATTCTCAGTGAATCATAATTTGAAAGATTATCTTTAGCTTGTTAGGTTGAGTCTATGAGAAAAGTTTGGTGGGTCTTAGTAACGTTAGTTGTTGCAGCCTTCATTGGTCACTACCTATCTGATCAAGCAGCAATTGATCAATGCCTCGATTCTGGGGGCAGTTATTTTTATGATCAACATTATTGCTCCAAGACCGAGTCTTACAAGGGATCAACTAGTTATATTGCCAATCACATAGGCTTGATCATCCTACTCGTATTGAGTGTTGTGTTTGCGATTGGTGCCTATTTTATCAAAGCTCCAAAGCCATTAGTTGGTAAGCACAAGCGCTTACTGATGATCGATAATTATGACTCCTTTACCTACAACCTGGTGCAATACTTTGCCGATTTAGGCTTGGATGTTTTAGTCAAAAGAAACGATGAGTTGACGATCAAAGAAGCCAAAGAAATTAATCCTGATTACATCGTTATTTCCCCTGGGCCGGCAACACCCAACGAGTCGGGTATTTCTCTGGCTGTCATCGAAGAGTTGGCGCATGATTACCCCATTTTAGGCGTATGTTTGGGCCATCAGGCCATGGCCCAGGTATTTGGCGGAAAGATTGTTCGTGCAAAACAAGTCATGCACGGTAAAACCTCAGAAATTCATCATGCGGATAAAGGCGTCTTTAAAGGCTTGCCAAATCCGTTGGAAGCAACTCGTTACCATTCACTGATCGTTGATAATGAAAGTTTGCCGCAAGAGTTCGAAGTCACAGCTTGGACCGAAGATGAAGAAGGCGAAATTGAATACATCATGGGCATCAAGCACCGAAACTTGAAGCTTGAGGGCGTACAGTTTCACCCAGAGTCCATCATGAGCCAGCACGGCCACCAGATGTTGAAGAATTTTATTCTCGAATATCGACATTAGAATCAAAAAATGAATACACAAGGATGTGTTTATATTCTCGCCTCAAAACCTAAAGGGAATTTATACACCGGAGTCACGAGTAATCTCCTACAAAGAGTCTGGCAGCATAAAAATGATCAGGTTAAATGTTTCACGCAAAAGTATGGAGTGAAACGACTGGTGTATTATGAAGTAACTGAGGATATTGTATCTGCAATTACGCGCGAGAAACAAATCAAGAAATGGAATAGAGCTTGGAAGATCAGGCTGATTGAAGAGATGAATCCTGAGTGGGAAGATTTGTATTTTAAGTTGATGGGCGAGAGCAAAAAGAGTTATTAGTTTTCAGCGTAGAAATATTTTATGTTGGAAAGTAGATAACTTGCATGTTTGTAATTCAAATGGATTCCCGCCTTCGCGGGAATGACAAGCTTGGTAACTTATTCTTTACTTGCTAGTTATCTAGGACTCATCAAATTATGATTCACTAAGGTAAACACAGAGCACAGTGTACACCGGCACGTCATTCCCGCGAAGGCGGGAATCCATGCGAGATTATTATTAATGAAGCGTGCGTTGAAGAACAAACTTGGCGATCTTGTCGGTCTCTGAAGATATTTCACTTTGCAGGTCATCAACTACGTGACCCAGGGAGCAAGTTGAGAATTAATCACCCAACAAAAAAGCCATGTGTCCCCACATGGCTTTTTCATATCAACTTGCTGATAAAACTAACGTGCTCCGAAGATCACCATAGTTTTACCTTTAACGTGAATATGGCCTTCTTCTTCAAGGGCTTTTAATACCCGTCCAACCATTTCACGCGAACAGCCAACAATACGGCTGAGTTCCTGACGAGTCACTTTAATTTGCATACCATCTGGGTGCGTCATTGCATCAGGTTCTTTCGCTAGCTCAAGCAACGCATGAGCCACACGTCCAGTTACATCAAGGAAAGCCAGATCACCTACTTTACGGCTGGTTTTACGCAGGCGTGTTGCCAACTGAGTGGCTAAGCGGAATAAAACATCCGGATTTTCTCGAGTTAGCTGACGGTACTTGTCATAGCTGATCTCAGCCACTTCACATTCTGTTTTGGTGCGAACCCAGGCAGTACGGTCATGGTCATCCGTAAACAAGCCCATTTCACCAAAGAAATCACCTGGATTAAGGTAAGCAAGCACTAGCTCACGACCTTCATCGTCTTCAATCAGAACGGTTACTGATCCTTCAAGCATGAAATAAAGTGTATTTGACGAGTCGCCGGCATAGATCAAGGTACTTTTCGCTGGGAAGCGACGTCTTTGACAGTGATTCAGGAACCATTGAATGGTCTCGTCTTGTGCCAAATGGTAAGGTAACGCCATGAAGTCGTCCTATTTTATTGTAATCTAATGAAAATATAGCATGAAATCTTAGTCATGTACCCCTTCAAAATCAAATTTGTTGTGGCACTATATAGCCACCTAATTATACAACTGAGTCACAAAACACCATGAAAGTAACCTTAGACTGGGTCGGCGACCTCAATTTCGTCGGAAAGAACAGCAAACGTCAACGCGTGATGTTTGGCGGCGAGGGTGATTATGTTTCGCCAATGGAGAATTTACTGATGTCAGCGGGTGCTTGCGCGTCGATTGATGTGGTCATGATCCTCGAAAAAGCACGCCAGAATATCACGGGTTGTCATTGCGAAATCGAATCTGACCGCGCTGATGAACCTCCCCGCCGTTTTACCGCCATAAAATTCCACTTTGTGGTCAACGGCAAAGATTTATCACCTAAACACGTAAAAAAAGCCATCGACCTGTCGGTTGAGAAATATTGCTCGGTAATGCACTCACTGGATCCTAATATGCCGATCAAAACTTCATTCGATATTGTTCCTGTATAGAGAAGTCTAGGATAACGCCATGAGACGACCAGCAGAACATTTAGGCATGCGCCATCTGGCGCTATTTGTCGACAAGTATGAAGCAACCGAAAAATTTTACACCGACCTCCTCGGTATGGAAGTGGAATGGCGACCGGATGAAGATAACGTCTATTTATCCTCTAAAGGACACGACAATTTGGCCTTACACCGCAAGCAGCCGGGGCTGGATGTCAGTGGCGGGCAAAAACTCGACCATCTGGGCTTTATTATGAAAACGGCCGAGGATGTCTACGATTGGTATGGGTTTTTAAAAGGACAGGGTGTGCAAATGTACACTGAACCAAAATTACACCGTGATGGCGCAACCAGTTTCTATTGTGCCGATCCCGATGGTAATCGAGTGCAGATGATTCATCATCCGCCTATAGCTAGCTCCTGATCGTCAGATAGGATTACGTTGGGTTAAAACAATACGTAACCGCGATGCAATGAAGCAGCTTCGCGGCAATGGGTCTCGCCAACAAAAAACCTGCCAACTTTACAGAACAGTATTCGATATTTACGAATATAGGATTGTATTACGTAGTTGGCAGGAATACGCTAGGACTTGAAATGGTATATTCATGCCGTGGTCTGCCATGTTGAGACTAGGGGTCGCCGGTGTTGTTCAGGAGTCAAGACACTCTATGCAAGACTGACTTTTGATTAAATAAATCTATCTACCTCATAGTTCTTTAGCAATGTAAGCGACTCCACGGTGGGAGTATATTCATAGGGAATGTTGTATTTCTTATACAGAAGGAGTCGTAATATGTTAAAAAAATCAATCCCTTTAATCTCTGCACTAGCAGTGGCGGTGTCATTAGGAATGGCATCCACCCAAGCTCTAGCAGCAGATGAAACAGGGTCTATGGCCAATGAATATTGGTGGCCTAACAAACTAGACCTTGAGCCTCTCCGCCAACATAGTCCTGAGTCTAATCCTTACGGTGATGACTTTGACTATGCCGAAGCTTTCAGCAAATTAGACCTCAACGCTGTTAAAAAAGATATCGAAGCCTTAATGACATCTGATCAAGAATGGTGGCCGGCTGACTATGGTCATTATGGTCCTTTCTTCATTCGTATGGCATGGCATGGTGCAGGTACATACCGGGTGCAAGATGGTCGCGGTGGCGCCGGTGGTGGCCAGCAACGTTTTGAGCCGCTCAATAGCTGGCCTGATAATGTGAGCCTGGATAAAGCACGTCGTTTGTTGTGGCCAGTGAAACAGAAATACGGTCGTAGCATTTCCTGGGCTGATTTAATGGTTCTGACCGGTAATGTCGCGCTTGAATCGATGGGCTTTAAAACATTTGGCTTTGCCGGTGGTCGTGTTGATCAATGGGAACCTGATATTGTCTATTGGGGCCCTGAAAAAAAATGGTTAGCTGACGAGCGTTATGAAGGTGACCGTAAGCTGGATAACCCATTAGCAGCTGTACAGATGGGTTTGATTTATGTGAACCCGGAAGGTCCTAACGGCAAACCTGATCCATTACTGGCCGCCAAGGACATTCGCGATACCTTTGGCCGTATGGCGATGAATGATGAAGAAACGGTTGCCTTGATTGCTGGGGGGCACACCTTTGGTAAAGCGCATGGTGCGCACAAACCCGATGAGTGTATTGGACCTGATCCTGCCGGCGCACCAATCGAGAATCAAGGTCTGGGTTGGGAAAATAAATGTGGCAAAGGTAACGCTGAAGACACCATTACCAGTGGCTTAGAAGGTGCCTGGTCAGTAAACCCAATCGCATTTACCACTCAATACTTTGATAATTTATTCGGTTTTGAATGGGAACAAACTCGCAGTCCAGCAGGTGCGATTCAATGGATACCCAAAGACGGTCAAGCTGCTAACTTAGTGCCTGATGCGCACGTTGAAGGTAAGCGTCATGCACCTATCATGTTTACCACTGACTTGTCGCTCAAGTTTGATCCTGAGTACCGCAAAATCTCCAAGCGATTCCACGAGAATCCAGAGGAGTTTGAGCTAGCATTCGCTAAAGCCTGGTTCAAGTTAACGCATCGTGATATGGGGCCGAAAGCTCGCTACTTAGGCAATGAGGTACCAAACGTAGACCTTAGCTGGCAAGACCCGATCCCTGAAGTAGATTACACCTTGATCAACGATGAAGAAATTGCTGATTTAAAAGAGGAGATTCTGGATTCAGGTCTAACCGTAGAGCAATTGGTCAGAACTGCGTGGGCATCAGCTGCAACCTTCCGCAATACTGACATGCGTGGTGGAGCGAACGGTGCACGCTTACGTTTAGCGCCACAAAAAAGCTGGGCAGTGAACGATCCGAAAGAACTAGCGAAAGTTTTGAAGAAACTTGAGTCGATTCACAAGGCCTTCAACAAAAGCCTTAAGAGTGGCAAGAAAGTATCCTTAGCTGATGTAATTGTTTTGGGTGGCGCAGCGGCCATTGAAAAAGCAGCCAAAGATGCAGGCTATGATGTGACAGTTCCGTTCTATCCTGGGCGTAACGATGCGACAGCAGAAATGACGGAAGTGGATTCGGTCCAGTATCTTGAGCCAAAAGCAGATGCATTCCGAAACTACTTTGGTAAAGACAATCGTTTATCACCAGCACAAATGATGGTCGATAAAGCCGATACCTTAGGCTTGACCGTACCAGAAATGACGGTATTGGTTGGTGGTATGCGTGCCTTGGGTGCCAACACTGGCGGCGTTAAGCACGGAGTCTTTACCGCAAAACCTGGAACCTTAAGCAATGACTTTTTTGTGAACCTGTTAAGCATGGACACTCAATGGTCGAAAGCAAAAGGTACAGAAGGTTTGTATGAAGGTAAGGATCGTAAAACAGGAAAAGTGAAGTGGACAGCCACTCCAGTTGACCTGATCTTCGGTTCAAACTCAGAGCTTCGCGCAGTCGCAGAAGTCTATGCACAAAGTGACTCGAAAGAGAAATTTGTAAACGACTTCATTGCCGCCTGGAGCAAAGTAATGACCAATGATCGTTTTGATCTAAAATAATTACATAACTGTAATTTGACGGTAAGATAAGAAACCACCTGCGGGTGGTTTCTTTTATGGATGTGAATAAAAAGAATATAATCCAAATGTTTAAAGTTTGTCATTCCCGCGAAGGCAGAAATCTATATCGATAACAAATGGATTCCCGCCTTCGCGGGAATGACATATCTGGTTAGTAATTGATGATAATGGACAGGATAATAGCGCTAGAATTATGAAAGAAAATAGAAAGGGTATATTGATATTAACGTTCTTCACAGTGTTGTCAGGCTGCACCCTCTCAGCCAACCAAACACAGGAAGAATCAGAAACACAAAAGAGCAGCAGCTCTGTTGCGACTAGTTCTTCCTCCAAAGAATTAATTACTCAGGGGGCAAAATATTTTCGTTTCCGCTGTGGTGGTTGCCACGAAATGAATGCTGAGAGTGGATCGAGTTTTGGGCCGCACCTTGAGGGTATTATTGGGCGAAAAGCAGCTGCTTTAGAAGACTACGATTATTCAAAAGCGCTGAAGGAAGCCGATTTTGTTTGGACCGAAGAAGTCATGGACGGATGGTTAACGAAGCCTGAATCTTTATTACCCGGAATGTGTATGACCTTTAAAGGAGTTCCCGATGAAGAGGTTCGTAGGGCAATGATAGCTTTTATGAAAGATGCGGGTATATAAGAATAAACGGTATTAGGAAGCTAATAAGAAATGTGGTCTGAGCGTTATCAATTCTATAAATAACGCTCATTGAAAGTGATGGGCTAACAAATTAACAGTCGCCAATACGCTCAGAAGTCCATTGCATATTAATTTCCATCTGCATACCTTGCATCGACATATTCATATCCATGGTGCCATGCCCAGTATCATCTTCTGCTGTATATTCTCCATTCACAGTAACTTCATTACCTTCAGCACTACAGGTCATGCCAAAGGTTAAGGTGTTGTCTGAAATATCATTTCTAACAACTTCACATTCACCTAATTCTTCGGTCATTTCTTCTGGGTTAAATGAGGTCTCGGTAACGCACTCTTCCGTGGTGAGAGTTTGGGGTTGATCCATAAAGGAATTGCTGGTGGTTGTAGTAGTTTTCCAAAGGCCTGGATTGATGGATAACTCCGATGCCTGTGCAGAAGAAAAAGAAAGGGCTGCTAAAGCGATAAGAGAAAGAGAAAATGTTTTAAACATAATGATGTCCCTATAATGAATAAGTAAGAAAGCTTAAAGGCAATGATTAGATAAATCCAGCGACAAGAGTAAAATCATTAAGATTTTACAAAAAATCTTAGTAGAGAAATCTGCTAGAGAGATCTGCTAGAGAGATCTGCTAGAGAGATATCAAAGTAGTATTCGGATATTGCCCTGTCCATAAACCAAAAGCTTCTGCGCCTTGTTCGATCAGCATACCCAAACCGTCAAATTGCTGTTGAGTATATTGCTTAGCAGCGGTTAAAAAACTTTCAGATTTTGCACCGTAGTTTAAGTCATAGGCGACAGCGTTGTTATCGAAACTTATCTGCGATAAAAATTGTTCCGCATTAAAGCTAACCGAGTTAACAACCAAATCCACAGCGATATCATTTGAATAAATTTGAATAGGTCCAAGATGTTGTAGGGCATCGGCCAGGGCTTGTGCTTTACTCTGTGTACGATTAATTAAATAGACTTCAAAGCCATCGAGCAATAAAGCCTGCGCAATGCAACGAGCCACGCCGCCAGCACCTAATAAGACTGCGCGTTTATTGTTAAAGTCGAGCTGCTTGTGGTGCAGATCTTTAACAAAACCAATGCCATCGGTACTGTCGCCTAAGATACCTTCTTTGGTCTTCACTAAGGTATTAACGCTTTGCGAATCATCCGCGCGTTGAGTGACGATGGTGGCGTATTCGAATGCTTGCTGTTTGAACGGTGCAGTAACATTCAGACCATAACCGCCGCTTTGAAAAAAGTCGTTGAGCACACGATTAAAGCCTTTAGCCGTTGGGCAGATTTTCCCGTACTGAATATTAATAGCTAATTGCTTGGCAAACTGCTGGTGCAGTTGCGGTGACATGCTGTGCGAAATAGGGTTGCCGACCACGCCAAGGCGTAACGGACTATTGGGCTCTATAATGCTACTCATACAAAAAACTCTAACCGATCAAACCGAAAATAATATACAGCACGATACTGATACCACCAGCAAACATAGCGTAAGGCAACTGGGTTTTAACATGATCCAAAAGATCGCAACCGGCGGCCAATGACGATATCACAGTAGTATCCGAAATCGGCGATGCGTGGTCACCAAACACACTGCCACCAAGAACTGCGGCTAACACCAAACTTGGGGAAATCCCTAAGCTGACAGCCAATGGAATCACAATTGGAATTAAAATGCCAAAAGTGCCCCATGAGGTTCCAGTGGTGAATGAAATAAAACCAGCTAAGACAAAAATTAACGCAGGGATTATCCAGAGCGGCAGGAACTCACCTACCGCACCGGCTACAAACTCACCGGTTTTTAAGTCAGTCATGGAGTCAGACAGGGCAAAAGCCAGCAAGACTAACGTCACCAGTGGCAATAAATGCCCAAGCCCTTTAAAAGACTCTTCCATCAGTTCCTTGGTTTTGCGCTTGGCATCAAAGCGAAGCAAACCGAAAATCAAAAGCGTCGATAGGATTACTGACCATAAAACGGATTCGGAGCCAGAGCCCTGGCGCAAATCACCATCACCAGTGATATACATAAACACCAGAATACTGATGACCATAAAGGACAGGGGCCATAGCATATAGCGTTTCTTAGTGGCAGGCGGTAAAGGCTCGCTCGGTACTTCCAGAGCCTTAGACTCCTCTGCTTTCATGGGGCCATAGACCTTGCCGGTATATACGGTATAAAAGACGATGAGTAAGGTAACAATGGCGTAGAAGTTCAAACCAATACTGGCCACCAGTACACCAGTGGGATTAGCAACGCCGGTTTTCTCAACATGGCCTAGAATAGCTGCACCCCAACCATTAAGCAGAATCAGCACACTAATAGGGGCACAGGTTGAATCAATAATATAAGCCAGTCGCGCGCGACTCATCTTGAACTTATCGAATAAGGCCTGCGAGGAAAGGCCAGCGGTTAACACACTCATATTAGTATCAATAAAAATGCTGCTGCCCAAAATGGTCGGCAACATGCCTGCCCGTCGCTGGTTATGAACATACTCTTTACGAGTCAACCAATTAACCAACGCCGATACTCCGCCAGAAATCTTAATCAATTGAATCAAAGCACCGATTAACAGACTGAACATCAGAATCCGCGTGTTATAGGCACTCGAAAACACATTAACCAAACGGTCAACGGTATCGGTAAAAGCATGGATAGGATTACCGCCGACCAGAATCAGCTCAGCAGTGAAAATCGCCATCAACAGAGCGATGATGACTTGACGTTTCCAGACAGCGATTAAAATCGCTACAATGGGCGGTAGGATGCTTAACCAGGACATAAAGGTAATGGTTTTGTTATTCGAGTTTTCCGTCAAAGCACCATATAGCAATCACTAGGTAAATTCAATGCAAGAGAAAACCAGCCCCAAACGCTTCGTTGCCGGCGCCGTCTGTCCTAAGTGTCAGGCTATGGACACCACCGTCTGCTATTACGAAGACGACATCTTCGTCCGCGAGTGCACTGAATGTGGTTTTCATGAAAAAATTGGCCACGACGAAGAACCAGAGGATAAATCAAAACCGCAGATTATTAAGGTCAAAGAGTTATAGGGGTGTAAGTAAATGTTCTGGAGACGCAAAAACACTTTTAAAATGATCCCAGTCTTACCTAAGAACTATCGAAGTATCTGTTTGCGAGCAATTAAAATAGCTTCGGAACCAATAGTCTTAATGGATAAAAAAGCTATAACAGATTATTCTGATCAAGGCAGACTGACTCAAAGTGGTATACGGAGTTGTAGAAGCTTTGAAATAAGGGACGGTAATCAAGCTATTCTAGGATTTCATGATCATCCAAATGAAATGTGGATTAATGAACAGTATGAAGATTTGGCACGTTATTGTGAGAATGAAGGCTGGCTTAAAATAGAAGGTTCAGCATCTTAGCAAATAGTGGTTTGATTTGTAGGTAGGGTACCCCTAAGGCAGGATCTGCATCGTGACGCACAGGTTAGGTGAACCTAGTTCAGTGGCGCAGAATAACTATTTTAGTAATCAGGAAATATAATGAACAAACGATTTTTCTTTATAACTTTACTTCTGTTAAGCACAAATGTTTTTGCTGAAGAGATTTGCGACAAAAGAATATTAGAAGCTGAAGCTAAGAAAATAGCGATCGAGTTTTTAGAGTTACAGGAATGGTCAAAGGAATATATAAAAGAACCTGAGGATGTGGCCGAAAATAGATGTCAGTGGATAGTTAGCTTTAAGCATATAAACTGGGAAAAGATTAAGCCAGCCGAAGGTTGGGTTGCCGTTCATCAAACTTCAGGTCATGCGAAGTGGATACCGCTAAGATAAAGGGTGGTTTGTGAAAAGGAAAAACTTGAAAGAAAAAGTGGATTCCCGCCTTCGCGGGAATGACAAGCTGGTGTGGTTGTTCAATAAAGTTAAGCACTTGAGTTTCCATTAGTTGAAGAGTAAGAAAGAAGTAATTTTAGTATTAGATTTTTCGACATGTCATTCACCACGGGCATTCCTTTCTGTCACCCGCGAAGGCGGGCGACCGCAGGAAGTGCCAGTGGTAAATCCATTGCTCTTTAATAAAGTCGATGGATATTACGGTATGACAATGAGGAGACTATAGTTAGCGAGATATACAAAAAAGGTGCGTCACGACGCACCCTACGTAGAACAAGTAATTAACCCTTCTCTGTTAAGTCACCTATCAAATCATATTCCCGTCTTGGCTTTACTTCGTTAGCCAATCCTTTTTGATATTCTTCCTGCGCTTGTATTGGGTGGCCGAGTTGGTTGTAGGCCTGGGCTAGGAAGTAGTGGGCTTCGGCGGATGGAATAATGGCGAGGCTTTGTTCGAAATAGTTTTTGGCTTTGCCCCAGAGCTGTGCTTTGAGTGCTAATTTGCCGAGGGTGTTTAGTAGTACGGCGTTGTGCGGTTTCTGTTTCAACCAGCCTTCGGCGTAGGCTAATGTTTTATCCGGCTGTGGGGTTTCGATGTTGCCAAATAGTTGCACCAGTTGATCCTGCCAATGATGTTTAACGGAATCTTTAACCAGTACTTCGAGTTCCTGATCCTGTTCTAATTGCGCCAGCGCTTTCCCGTAAGTGAGTTCCAATTCAGGAGCTTTACGTAAATGACCAGGAATGCCATTCCAGAACTCTGAGAGGGTGTCGAAGTTAGCTGTTTCAGCTTCTTTTTGTAGCTTATGATTCCATGCCATAACTTCTATCGCATTCAGTTTATCGCCATCAAAAACACGGTTTTTGCGTAGCTTTGGCAAGATGTCGATGACGTGTTGCCAGTCACTCAATCGTGCATATAACTGATAGAGTAGTTTCAGCACATAAGGATGATGCGGTGATATATCTCGTAGGTGGCTTAGCGTGGCAAGTGCCTGTTCATATTGTCTGTGCTGCATTTGCAGTTGCGCCTGAGTCAGACCAATTGCAACCTGGGCGTCGGGTTGTGTTTTGGCAGCGATATGCAAATAGTGATCGCGTGCTTTATCATCGCCCTGTTCTTGGGCGGCGCGAGCGGCAGCCAAATAGTTGACCAGTTTGGTGTTACGAATTTTGGCACCGTTGATTAATAGTTTCTCTGCTGTTTTCCAGTGACCTTCGGCCAGAGCAATCATACCGTCGATGGTATTCTGACGAGCTTTACGTAGGTTGCGGTCCCCGAACCAGTTGAGCGTCAGGTTGCTGGTGCGCAGTAAATAACGAAGCAAAAGCCAGACTAACCATAAAAGTACTAATCCGAGAATAAGCAGACCTAAAGCCACATTGTTTTTAAATTCAATGGCGGTTTTATCGAGCAGAATGTAGGTTGAGCCGGGGATCTTGCTGATCAGCGGGCCAATAATCAGACCACCGAACAGGCCAAATAGTAAATACCATTTTAACTTCATTGCGCTACCTCCTCAGAGGTTGCTGGCGCTGTTTCCTGTTCTGGTTCTTGCACAGAGCGCGAAGCCTGGCGTCCAGTCAGCTGTTCAATGGCGCGCAATGATTCCAGTTGTTGCGGCAAGTTAAGCGCCACGCTCATCTGTACTAATTCATCCAACTGTTGCATAAATGCGGTTGTGGTTGCTGGTTCGCTTTTGAAATATTGGCTAACCCAGTCCTCGATTTCGTTAAGCGAACTTTGGTACATGGCATCATTGTGTTGAATGGCGGCTAGCTGTGCTGTCTGTAAATTCAACAGTATGTTTTGGCGCAGCAGGGCATCATGTTGTGGTGAGATAAAAGGCTTCATCGATTCGTCGTAATGATGCACTGTGTAGTACTGGCTCAGTGCGGAACTGAATGAATCTTTAAAGCGTTGCCAGCCAGAGGTTTCTTCTTCGCCGGTGGCATCATTTTCCTCAGTTGTTTCAGCTTCTTCGCCATCGGGTAATTGCACGGTGGCTAACTCAAGTTCTTCAACCAGCGGCTTTAGGCTTTGCAACTTAATCGCCACGCCTTCAATGTCGAGCGCACCACTAGCACGCACGGCATTGATGTCATTGTTAATAGCCTGGCGCAAAGACTGCAGGCTGGAATCATTCATGGCTAACAACTGACGGTCAGCGGCCTGTAATAAACCAACGATGGTTTTGGCGTTGTCGGTGTAGTGCAATTTGTAGGAAGCCTGACGGATAAGATACTCGGCTTCAGCCAGCATCCATTGATTCTGTTGCTCGTCGGTTGACGTGATTTTCTGTTGGGTTTTCTTGAGCTCGTTTTGTAACTGCTCAAGTTGCAACGACAGTTGATGATTAACTTGCGACAGCTCATTGGCCTGCTGCCTGCTATCACTTTCAAGGCTGTCGATAACATTTTGTTGCTGCTGTACCTGCTGATTGAGTCGATCAAGCGTACTGGCTTTGTTTTGCGCTGTCTGATAATTGTTCCAAAGAGTCCAGCCGTAATAGCCGCCAGCACCAATAATCGCCAGAATAATAACGATGATGACCCACTTGATGGGTGATGATTTTTTGGCAGCCGAAGCATTAGTTGGTGGTGTCTTTTTATCAGAGTGAGCGCCAGAGTGAGCACCAGAGTTTGCGCCTGAGCTAGTAGCCTTTTTGTTTTGAGTGGTTGTTGATGGAGAATCACTGGAGCTTTTATCTGACTTGGCAGAGCTACCAGCCTTAGAGTCATTGCTTGAGGTCGCTTTGTTGTCGTCCTGGCTGGCAGGCGTGGTCTCTTGCTTAACCGTATCTTTTGCGTCCTTATCCTTTTTGCTCATAGGTTCTCTCTCTTTACTTATTCGTTATCAGGAATAAAACATTACCGGCTGAATAGCGCGAGTTTTGAGTCAGGGCTTTTGCCACTCGGAACAGGCGCGGATGACTTCAGCGTTAGATGCGTCTTTTGCAGTATAACAATTTGTATAGCCCTTTTGTCGAGCCAAATCACTAATTCGCGCGCTACCGCCGATAATAACCACCTGTTCGGGGTTAATCCCGGCAGTTGATAGCATTTTATCGCTTAATTCGAAAATTTGGCCACTGGTGACTACCCAGCCAATAGGCTTTTCTGCGCTTGCCTGTTGCATGACCGGTGGCAGTGCCGCTGTCTGCTCGATGCGATGATAGACCGGCAAAACGCCTAACTGATAAGGGCCGCTCAGTTCCTGCTCCAGCAGGCCGCGTCCTTTATCGCCACGAATTAAAAGAATCGGATAATTGGCAGGCAATGAGAATTGATTGATGAGTGCCAGAATACCTTCACTGTCCGGAGTTTTCGGGACTAATGCTGATAGGCCATAAGGTTGTAATGCTTTCTGGGTGGCTTGGCCGACCGCAATCAGGGTGTGGCCGAGAAACTGCTCAAGTTGTTCGCGACTTAAATCTCTTAAGGCAAAATCAACAGCCTGTTTGCTGACGAAAATCCACAGCTTGTGTTGCTCTAACAATGCTAATTGCTGTTCAGGCGAGTAATCGGTATTGGCGGTAAAGCGGATCAGTGGGCAGTGAATGGCGCGGTAACCCTCATCGTTAAGCTCCTGACATAAGCTCTCACCCATGGGTGACGGGCGAGTGACGATGATAGTAGTAGGGTTAGCCATAATTTAAACTTAAATGCCCTTATGGTTAGTGGTCGACAGTCGCTGCCAACTCTTGAATCATTTCACGCGCACCAAGCTCAAGCAATTCTTGTGAGACTTTCTGACCAATCGCCAGTGCATCTTGCGCTGGACCTTCGGCGCTGGCTTCGATAATTTGCTGGTCAACGCCACCGACTAAAGCGCGCAAGGAGAGGGTGTCATTATCGATAGTAGCAAAAGCCGCCACCGGCACCTGACAACTGGCCTGCAAAGTTTTGGTAATGGTGCGTTCGGCCAGCACGCGTAAGCTGGTCGTGTCATCTTGCAATGGTTTTAGAATCGCGTCCAGCTCAGGGTCATTGGTGCGGGCTTCGATGCCCACAGCGCCCTGACCCGGTGCGGGTAGCATCAGTTCTGGCTCAAACTGGCTGCGAATGCGTTCTTCCAGACCTAAGCGCTTAAGGCCAGCTGAAGCCAGCACGATAGCGTCATAGTTGCCGTCATCCAGTTTGGATAAACGGGTGCCGACATTGCCGCGCAGATCGGTAATTTTGAGATCAGGGCGAGCTTTTAATAGCTGAATTTTACGGCGCAGACTTGAGGTGCCGACGTTGGCGCCACAGGGTAAATCATCCAGGTTATGGTATTTGTTGGAAACGAAGGCATCGGTTGGATCTTCACGTTCGCAAATCACCTTGAGTTCCAACCCTTCCGGAAATTGGTAAGGCACGTCCTTCATCGAGTGCACTGCTATATCGGCACGACCTTCGAGCATCGCCTGTTCCAGTTCTTTGACGAACAAGCCTTTGCCGCCAATTTTGGTTAGAGGCGTGCCAAGAATCTTGTCGCCCTGTGTGGTCATGGGCACCAGTTCGACAGTCAGATCAGGATGCAGTTGTTGTAAGCGGGATTGAACGTACTCGGCTTGCCACATGGCTAAGGGACTTTGGCGGGTGGCGATGCGAAGGGTTGAGATACTCATAATTAGATAGTTAACTCTTAACAGTTAAGGGCTTAAGACAGCATGTGGCATGGATCTTAGCATAAAGGTATTGGCTTACGCAGAATTTGAGGTCAAATATTGACGTACATCAGGCTGATGGCGGCGACTGATTTCTGGCTTGGTTTTGCTGTTTTGAATCAGCGCCAGACAGCTACTATCGTCTTGCTCAATACCAACTAAGTGTTGGCGGTTGACCAGTGTAGAGCGGTGGATTCGAATAAAGTCATGGCTAAAGCGCTGTTCCAGATCCTTGAGGCTTTCACTGCTTAGCAGCACCTCTTTCGCAAGGTGTACTTCGGTATATTTCTGGTCCGAGTGAAAAAATAGAATCTCTTCCACCGCGACTCGGCGTACGGTTTCGCGTTCGCGTATGCTCAAAAAAGCAGTTTTACTCGGCGAAAGCTGGCGTTGCAGTTTTTGAAGTGCTTTGCTTAAGCGTTCATGCCGAATCGGTTTCAGCAAGTAATCTTGTGCGTCTACGTCAAAAGCCTGCAGGGCATATTCATCATAAGCCGTGGTAAAAATAATGTGTGGTTGCTGATCACTTTGATTGAGCTGCTTGGCGACCTGCATACCGTTCATGACCGGCATCGAAATATCGAGGAAAATCAGATCAGGCCGCTGTGACTCAATCAGTTCCAAAGCCTGTTGGCCATTTTCTGCTTCGCCAACAATCTCCAGATCGGGATGCGAGTCGAGCAAGCGACGCAAACGCTGACGGGCGGGTTGTTCATCATCAACAATTAATACAGAAATCATAATATATTAGTTTAGTCGCTTCGGAATGGTTAGTGTGCAATAAAAACGGCCATTGGATTGATGGTAATTAATCGACGCTTTATTGCCAAAAAGTACGTCCAGGCGTTGCTGAATATTACTCAAAGCCAGCGAATTACCTTTGTGATTTTTAGCATTGTCTTCTGCTAACGGATTAATGACCTCTAGCTGGATATGTTTCTGATAACTAACTCCTTTAATAGCAATAGTGCCGCCCTGCGAGCGTGCCTGAATGCCGTGATATACCGCATTCTCAATAATCGGCTGTAGTAAAAGAGGTGGTACTAGAAGGTTGTCATCAATGGTATCGGTTTGCCATTCAAAATGCAGTTTGTCACCGAGACGCTGATGCTCCAGGTTTAAATATTGAGTACACAAATGCTTTTCTTCTGAAAAAGGAATCAGTACATCCGAACGCTGCATACTGGCACGGAAAATATCAGCCATATCTAATATCATATTTTCAGTTTTAACCGGATCGACAATCGCCAGATTGGCCAAGGTATTGAGGCTATTAAATAAAAAGTGTGGCCGAATGCGCGACTGTAGCGCCTGAATGCGTGCCTCGGCTTCCGAGCGAATACGTCGTAGGCTATCTTCGCGAAGGTAAAAGTAACGAAAAAACACACCGCTCACAATCATGGCAATAAAAATATTGCGCAGTAAAAACCACAATGAAGGTTGTTCGCTTAAATAGAAACTGATCAATAAGCTGTAACTCAAGGTGACTAGCAAAATAATGCCGATAGCAATGGTAGAGAATCGTTGCAGGCTGACATTGGGTAGTTGCAGGAGAATGTAACGTCTGAGAAAACACAGAATGCCCAGGCTGGTCAGCGAAGTCCAAAGGATGAATAGAGAGTATAGACTCAAATTTGTCCAAAACTGCAGTTGCCAGTTAGCAGCGGCGAAGCTTAACAGCAGTGCCAGTAAGACACTGGCAATCACAATCAGATACAGAGTGGTCACCTGGCAGAAGTCAGGAAGCTGATTGACCCGATTATCGGCGGGGAGTGTTGTCTGATTTGTTGGCTTCATAAAGCTTATAGTCGCGCAAAAAACCAAGAAAATCCATCAGTTAGTGTAAAAATACATAATAGATAATTGAAGCGATGCCAGTTTTATGGAATGCGGAACCATTCCGTATTAAGACAAACGTCTAGCAGAAAGTGAGTATTGACGTTGAGCTAGCTTTGTTCGGTAAACCGCTCTTGCATATAGCTTCCAAGAGCCTGTATTTCTTCAAGGCACACGGCATGCTGCATGGGGTAGTCACTCCATTGGACGGTAAAGCCATTCTCTTCAAGCACTTTTGCACTGTATTGACCGCGCTGCATGGGAACAACGGGATCTTGTTGGCCATGGGCCATGAAGATGGGTGTATTTAAGTTGGATTCCGATTTTTCATCAGCCAGCTTGTCTGGAATGGTGAGGTAGGTAGAGAGGGCGACTATTCCGGCAAGCTTGTGATTTAGGCGGGTGGCCAAGTGCAGGGCTATGGCGCCACCTTGTGAAAATCCAGCGAGGATAATTCTGTCTGCTGCAATACCTTGCTCGATTTCATGTTTGATCAGTTGCTCAACTTGTTCGGCAGATTGGCGGACGCCGGCTTCGTCTTCACGCTGTGACAGGTCAGCATTGCGGATATCGTACCAGGCACGCATTTGGTAACCACCATTGATGGTGACTGGAATGACGGGGGCATGAGGAAAAATAAATTTAACGCCCAGCTCCGCTGGTAGCTTTAACTCAGGAACAATCGGCTCAAAGTCATGGCCATCAGCGCCCAGGCCGTGTAGCCAGATAACAGTAGCTTGGTGAGCGGAGGACGGTTCGACGGTAACGCAAGGCAGTAATTCAGACATAAATATTAACTTATGGTTATAAAGTGATGGTTATAAAGTAAAAGACACTGACTCGCCAGATTGCTGTGTCATAACGCGGGATAACAATTGTTCAAGCGGCTCCTTGTCTTTGTCAGTGATCCATTGGTCATGAGCCCAGTCCAGATGATAGCCGCCATCTTTCGCCGCCAGCCATAATTGTTTGACCGGAGTTTGACGGTTAATGATGATTTTGCTGCCATTCTCTAGGGTGATAGTCAGAATGCCGCCGCTGGTTTCGTAGTCAATATCAAGATCTAACTCGTCCAAGGCTTCTTCGATAGCAATCAGGGTGTCATCAACTTGTTGATTGAATTCAGATTCAGTCATGGTAATTCCTAATAATCTTAATGATTAATGGTGAGACATTGTGCCAGATTGGTAGCGCTGGGTTAAGCGGAATTAGTGCATAAAGAACGATTTTATAAGTGATGCAAACTTGCAGGAAACGGCAAGCTGTAGGAAGATAGGGCTAATTCTCAAATTGATGAAAATACTAAATACACAATGTGTAAAAATCAAATTGGACAGTTGTTAGCACTGTCTTTGCTGGCCGTGACATTAGCAGCCTGTGGTCAGAAAGGTGACTTATTCTTATCTGAAAGTGAATCAGAAACAGTGGTTTCTGAGAAACAAGCTCCGGAAGAACAAGCTCCCAAAGACGGACCGATTATGGACGAGGAAAAGGCGTCCGTACCAGAAGGTAAACAAGAAACTGGGCAACAGACGACTGAGCCACAAGGTGATCAATTATGATCATGCCGTTCAGTAAGATGCAGGGCCTAGGTAATGATTTTGTAGTGGTGGATGCAATTTCTCAGGCGGTTTATTTGAATCAAGGCCAAATCGCAAATTTGGCGCATCGCAACTTTGGTATCGGCTTTGACCAGTTGTTGATTATTGAAGCGCCACAACATCCTGAGTCAGATTTCCATTTCCGGATTTTTAATGCGGATGGGAGCGAGGCGGGTCATTGTGGCAATGGTGCGCGAGCGGTAGCCAAGTATGTCAGGCAAAAAGGCCTGACCTGGAAAAGACAGCTACGGTTATCGACCAATACCGCGACCATGCAAGCGACACTTGAAGATAATGGTTTAGTGACCATTGATATGGGTAAGCCAAGATTAGAACCAGCGCAGATTCCGCTACGCTTTGCTGAAAAGCAAACGCTGTACTCGATAGATGCAGGTGGTATCAGTTATAAAGTGGGTGCGGTTTCGATGGGCAATCCACATTGCGTACTGAAAGTAGATGATGTGGAGAAGGCACCGGTACAAACGGTTGGCCCGATGTTGAGTCAGCACAAATATTTTCCGTCACAAGCAAACGCAGGCTTTATGGAAGTGGTCGATCGACAAACCATAAAACTTCGTGTGTATGAGCGTGGGGTGGGTGAAACGCTGGCCTGTGGAACGGGTGCGTGTGCAGCAGTTGTTGTTGCCCGCTTACAAGGTTTGACTGATGATAAAGTCAAAGTGACATTGCCTGGTGGCAGCCTATGGATAACTTGGCAGGGAGAGGGCTCAACAGTCTTTATGAGCGGCCCAGCCAAAGTCGTTTTTGAAGGGCAAGTTGAAATTTAATAATAAGAATATCGTTAGCTGCGTAGGGTAAAGGCTAACTATTTTTTAGGGAAAGTATATTTTCGGGGAAGCAAAATGACAGAAGGTAGTTCAGCAGAAGATCGATTGAAAAGAGAGCAGGAGATTGCTGTTTATTTAGAGCAACATCCAGATTTCTTTGAGAATCATCAAGAGTTATTAGAAAAGCTGAGGTTACAGCACAAAGTGTATGGCTCAGTTTCATTAGTTGAGCGACAAATTTTAGGCTTACGAAATAAAGCCGATAAATTGCAGTCACAACTTAACAACTTAATTGAGAATGCGCACAGTAATGGCGATCTGCTGAATAAGTGTGCAGAGTTATTTGTAGCAATGATTGCTGCACATTCAATGCAGGAAATGGTGGATCGTTTATTGGAGCATCTGCGCGATAACTTTGAGTTAGATAATGTTCAATTATGGTTGTGCGACGATAGCGGCACCTTGCATCATGTTAATTACAGCGATCTTGAAATCATCCGCCAGTTAACCGATCAACATTTTATACAAAACGATCCTATCTGTGGTCGAGTAACTGAAAGTATTTCGCAACTGTTTGGCGGCGATCATGAATTAGAATCTTATTCAATGATTCCGCTGGGTGAAAATGCCAGTGTTGGCCTGATTGCTTTGGGAAGTAAGGATGTCGACTTATTTACAGCTGATATGGGTACTTTATTTTTACGCTTGATTGGTGATGTGACCGAAGCGTGTCTGGATAAACAGGAGAGTTAGCTTTTTAACTAGTGACCATGGAATCTGATATTCAACGCTATTTGAACAGGCTGCTGCATGAAAAGCGCTATTCAGAACACACGGTCAATAACTACCGACGTCAGTTAGAAAGGTTATTAGCCTTTTGTCATGGTGCCGGTTACAACAACTGGCAACAAATCACCACACAAGATATTCGGATGCTCATTGCCAAGCGACATCGGCAGGGAGCATCGCCTTCCAGTAGTGCACTTCAGTTATCGGCAATGCGTCGTTTCTTGGAGTTCCTATTAAGCGAAAAGAAAATCACCGTTAACCCAGCCGTTGGCGTCCGTGGTCCCAAAAAAGCAAAACGCTTACCCAAAAATATTGATGTGGATAGTCTAAACCATTTTCTTGATCAAATGCCTGAAGATGAGCCAATTGAAGTTCGCGACAAAGCCATGATGGAATTATTGTATTCATCCGGTATTCGTCTTGCAGAATTAAGCGCCATGGATATTGATGACTTAAGTTTTTCAGATCAAACGCTACGTGTGCTCGGTAAAGGCAATAAAATTCGAGAAGTACCCTTCGGAAATAGCTCCAAAAAAGTACTAAGCCTGTGGTTAAAGGAGCGAAACAGTTTTGTTAAAAACAGTAATGAAAAAGCATTGTTCTTAAGCCAGCAAGGCAATCGGCTGACCAATCGCGCCATTCAACAACGTTTGGCACACTGGGGCAAAAAGCTAGGACTCAATGACCGTTTACATCCACATAAACTACGTCATTCGTGTGCAACTCATGTACTGGAATCTTCTAGTGATTTACGTGCAGTACAAGAACTGTTAGGCCATGCCAGTATTTCAACCACACAGATTTATACTCACCTTGATTTCCAGCATTTAGCCAAAACCTATGATGCCTCACACCCAAGAGCCAGAAAAAAGAAAGAATAAACAATGACTGAAAAAATAAAAGAAATTGACTGGCAAAAAGTCAAAGTCATCAGCTTTGATTTAGACGACACCCTGTGGGATAACCAGGGCGTCATAGAACAGTGCGAGCAGGACTTGCTTGAGTTTTTAGCCAAAGCACATCCGCCAATCGGTGAAAAATTTGATGTTGCAGCGATGCAAGCGATCTCAAAAAAGCTACTAGAAGAAGACCGTCCAGAGCTGGATAACATGACCTTACTGCGCAAAGAAATGATTCATCAAATGCTCGAACAAACCGATGGTGATTCAGCACTAATCAATCCAGCATTCGCCATCTTTTATGGTTGTCGTAGCCAAATCAAAATCCCACAGCTAACACGCGATTTATTATCCACACTTAAAAACAAATACAGCCTATTCGCCACCAGCAACGGCAACTCAAATTTATACGCGTTGGGTTTAATGGACTACTTCGAACAGCACTTCATCGCAGGCATCCATGGCCGCGCCAAGCCATCGCCCGAAATGCTGCATAATATTTGTGCCCTTAAAAATATCCAGCCACAAGAACTACTTCACATCGGCGACAGTTATGAAACCGACATCAAAAGCAGCATCGCAGCCGACTGTCAGCATTTAGAGATTCATGTGAAAGATATCGGCAAGTTGTATGAGTGGGTGGTTGGTTAGTTTATTTTCTGTTAATAGGGTTTAACCATGGGAAAAATGTTGCTTCTGTTTCTTGCATTAGGGCTGCAGGCTTGCGAGCCAAAATTAGATAGCTCCAGTTCTTATGAAGAGGTTGTCGAGACGCTTTCCGACAATTATTATGATAATCAGAATGAGTTTAATCAAATTTTAACCTTTTATCAGGAAAACTGGGTTCCTGGAATTAAGGAAAAATTTTATTGCTTTGATCACAAAACTGATTTCATAACAACCGAATACTATCAAAAAGAATACAGTGATGAAGATAAAGAGTGGTATTTAAAGAGTAGGGAAGTATGTGCTTTGCAGGAAACTGCGAAGATGATCTATTGGAATAGATATGATGAAGAATGGGTATTTTATACTTTTGAAACGCAAAATGATGACTACCTAGTAACGTATGAATATGTGTTTTCAAAAGAAAAAATAGATGCTGAAAATATTTGTGAGGAAACTGACCCAAAAGAAGGGAAAGAAAAAGGTTCTTGCATTATACCTCTAAAAGCTAATTGGTATATAAATTACTTTTATGGTCGTATGTCTCAAGATTATTTAGAGAAGTACAAATAAGGTAAGGATTGTTCAATCTTCGTAGGGTGCGTCGTGACGCACCGATGAATATTATGTAGAGCTCAATGGCGCGTCACGACGGAGATCCTACCCTGGGGTTCCCTACCGTTATTAATGAGATCGCGTTAATCTCCATTAATCCTCAGTAATCAAAATATAATTCCCGAAACCTTTCAAGCCTCTAAAATCTGTAATCTTGCCATCTTTTTCTGGTTTTGGATCGTAGATATACGGAGGATCTGCTTCGCCATTATGAACCACCCAATGCCAACAGCCATCCTGCTTTTCGTTGACCGCAACAATGGCGACGCCATCAATATCGCGAAAACTTTTAAACCTTTTTTGTCTAGCCTTAAAACCAAACTCATCGATAGCCTGCATCAGATCTTTGTGGCGGGTATAAAATTCCTTCGGCCTCTCGATGTGTTTAAACTTCTCCATTGAATCAGAGTAGCTATTGCCAGTCACCATCGCGACACAAGCGATACCGCAATCGC
>Ga0209345_10000922_pt1 | contig 37621 bp, 31 predicted proteins | sample Cruoilmetagenom7_FD_187294 | JGI IMG/M metagenome (GOLD analysis project Ga0209345, IMG submission 187294) | Oil polluted marine microbial communities from Coal Oil Point, Santa Barbara, California, USA - Sample 7 (SPAdes) (version 2) | ecosystem: Environmental > Aquatic > Marine > Oil seeps ...
TGCCTTGCCAATTCGGGATGACCGGGGCGCAAGTCCCCAAGATATCCCAATTGGATTCATGCGCACGAAGCGCCCTCAAGTGCACAAGGCTGTTCGCCCCCTTATGGCCAATACCCCTAATCGGGATGAGGCCTTTGTGCTACGATTCCATACAACCTAATAGACCGTCAAGGGGTTGTGCACAATTTCATGATTGTGCCATAGTGCGTTCACCTTTGGTTGCCATATTGTGCACTCTGAACGGAGTGCTTGTGGGGGATGGCATGCAAGATCGCGAACGACCGGACACGGTTGAGAATGATGCACGACCGGATGCGGGCCCTATCGATACGGGCCTCATCTCCCTGGTGATGCTCGCGCAATTTTTTGAAAAGCCCGCAGACCCGGCGCAGCTGGCGCATGAGTATGCGCCGGATGGTTTGGATGTGGATGAGGTGCAGTTGCTGCGCGCGGCGAAGTCTTTGGGCTTCAAAGCTAAGGCGATGGACTTGCCTGCATCGCGCCTCGACAAAGCGCCGCTGCCGGTGATCGGTCAGTGGGTTGATGAAGAGGTTGAGATCGAAGTCGAAGCGCCACCCGCACCGCCGCAAGAGGGGCTTCCGCCTGGGGCTATCGGCCAAATCGACCTCTCCCCCGAAGCCGCCGATACGCCGCCTGAGATGACCACCCAAACCGTCACCAAACCCGGCGGTTTTTTCATTCTCGCCAAGGTCCAGACCGCGCCGGTCGAACTGGAAGACGGCAGTTTTGAGAGCCGCACCCGTGTGCTGGTCCAAGACCCCGGCAACGCGGCGGTCAACAACGGCATTATGGAGCTGGACCTCGACGAATTTACCGCCAAGTATTCCGGGCGCATCGTCGCGTTGGCGTCGCGCGCCGAGCTGGCGGCCAAGGAAGTCAGCTTCGATCTGTCGTGGTTCATCCCCGCCGTGGTGCGCTACCGCAAACTGTTCGGCGAGGTGTTGATCGCGTCGCTTTTCATTCAAATATTTGGCCTGATCTCACCACTGTTTTTCCAAGTCGTCATCGACAAGGTTCTGGTCCACCGCGGCATGTCGAGCCTGGACGTGTTGGTGTTCGCGATGATCGTGGTGGCGATCTTCGAAGTGTTGTTCGGCGCACTGCGCACGTACTTGTTTAGCCACACCACCAACCGCATCGACGTGCAGTTGGGATCGAACCTGTACAAACACCTGATGCAGTTGCCGATCGCCTACTTCGGCGCGCGCCGGGTGGGTGAAACGGTGGCACGGGTGCGCGAATTGGAAAACGTGCGGAACTTCCTCACCGGCTCCGCCCTCACCTTGGTTTTGGACTTGGCGTTCACGGTGGTGTTCTTCGCGGTGATGTTCGCCTACGCGCCGACGCTGACGTGGATCGTGGTGGCGTCGTTGCCTTTTTATATAGGTCTCTCGTTATTCATCACGCCGGGCTTGCGCAAACGCGTGGAAGAAATGTTTCAGCGCGGCGCGGAGAACCAAGCGTTCCTCACCGAAAGCGTCACCGGGGTGGAAACCGTCAAGGCCATGGCGGTGGAACCGCAGATGCATCGGCGCTGGGAAGAACGTTTGGCCGAATACGTCAAGGCGTCGTTTCGCGCCGCGATGTTGGGCAACTATGCCTCCAACGGCGTGCAGCTGATCCAGAAAGTCACCATGGGCTTCACGCTGTATTTTGGGGCAAAGATTGTCATCGCGGGCGATCTGACCGTCGGCCAGTTCGTCGCCTTCAACATGCTGTCGGGTCACGTCACCGGACCGATTTTACGCTTGGCTCAGCTGTGGCAAGACTTCCAACAGATGAGCATCTCGGTCGAGCGCTTGGGCGACATCCTCAACACCCCCACCGAGGTCGCGGGCGGGCAAACCGACCTGCCGCCGGTCAAGGGCGACATTAAGTTCGACGCCGTGACCTTCCGCTACAAATTCGACACGCCGGAAGTGCTGCGCAACATCTCCCTCGACATCAAGGCCGGGCAAAGCATCGGCATCGTCGGGCCGTCCGGTTCGGGCAAAAGCACAGTGGCGAAACTGGTGCAACGCATGTACGTGCCGGAGTCTGGCAAGGTTCTGGTCGACGGCATCGACCTCGCCCAAGCCAGCCCGACATGGCTGCGTCGCCAGATCGGCGTGGTACTGCAAGAAAACTATCTGTTCAATCGCCCGGTGTGGGAAAACATCGCCATCTCCCAACCCGCGCTCAGCCGCGAGCGCATTGTCGAAGCGGCGAAGCTGGCGGGCGCGCACGATTTCATCTTGGAACTGCCCGAAGCCTACGACACCGTTCTGGGTGAACGCGGCGGCACCTTGTCCGGCGGCCAACGTCAGCGCATCGCCATCGCGCGAGCGCTGGTCACCAATCCGCGCATTCTCATTTTCGACGAAGCAACCTCGGCGCTGGATTACGAGTCGGAAGAGATCATTCAAAAGAACATGCGCCAGATCAGCCAAGGCCGCACCGTGTTGATCATCGCCCACCGTTTATCCACGGTGCGCGCGTGTGATCGCATCATCACGGTCGAGGCTGGTGAAGTGGTTGAAGACGGCAATCACGATCAGCTGATGGGCACCGACGGGCGCTATGCGCGGCTGTGGAAAAACCAGATGGAAGGTATCGGCATATCCGTGGAGCAAATGACGCCAACAGCTCCTCCTCCCACGGTGCCAACACCGCCGCCGTCTTTTCAACCGATGCAGCAAATGAAGGTCACCAACATCCGCCGCCACGACAAGGTCGAAGGCTGATGCAAAAGCTCTACGCCTTCATCGGATCGATCCAGCACTACATCGCCATCGCGAAAGAAACCCTGCGCCTGGAAAAAGAAGCGCCCGCTGCACTCAAGCGCAAGCGCCAGGAGCTGGAATTTTTGCCCGCGGTGTTGGAGGTGGTGGACAGCCCGCCCTCGCCGCTCGGGCGCGGCATTCTTTTCACCATCACGGTGTTTTTCCTCATCGCCGTAACATGGTCGATCATCGGCAAGGTCGACATCATCGCCACTGCACAAGGCAAGGTCATCCCGTCGGGAAACGTCAAAATCATCCAGCCGCTGGAAACCGGCATTGTGCGCACCATTCATGTGCGCGATGGCCAAACGGTGAAAGCGGGCGACGTGTTGGTGGAACTCAATCCCACCGGCGCCGCCGCCGACGAAAACCGGTTGGAACGCGAACTGGCCACCGCTCAGGTCAGCATTGCGCGATTGGAAGCGCTGTTGTTCGACAATCCGCTCGATGCATTTTTTCCACCCGACAACGCCCCCGTAGACCTGATCGCGCGCAATCGCCGCCATATGGAAAGCGCACTGGCGGAACGCAACGCGCGGCTCGACGCCATCGACAATGAGGTCCTGCAACGCCGCGCCGAAATGCGCACCACCCAGGTGGAAATGAAGCGCCTGAAAATGATCCTGCCCAACGTGCGCGAACGGGTGGAAAAACGTCGTGAGTTGTTGGAAAAAGGCTACACCGCCCGGCTCGACTTTTTAGAGCTGGAACAAGAGCTCATCGATACCGAGCAGCAACTGCTGTCATCTGATTCCAAACTCAACGAACTGGCCGCATCGCTGCGCGCCACCACCAGCCGCCGCGACCAATTGATCGCCGAAGACCGCCGCACCATCCAAGATCAACTTGCCGACATCACCGCGCGCGCCGACAGCTTGAAGCAAGAACTGATCAAGGCCCAAGACCGCAACCGCCAGCAAAACCTCACCGCGCCGGTGGACGGCGTGGTCCAACAATTGGCCATCCACACCGAAGGCGGCGTGGTCACGCCCGCGCAAGAGTTGATGACCATCGTGCCCGCCGGCGACAGCATCGAGATTGAAGCCATGGTGATGAACAAGGACATCGGCTTCGTGCACGACGGACAAGCCGCCGAGATCAAGGTCGAAAGCTTCCCCTTCACCAAATACGGCACCCTGCACGGCGACGTCAAAACGGTGTCGCGCGACGCGGTGTTGGACGAAAACCAAGGCTGGATCTACCCCGCGCGCTTCAATCTCAACACAACAGAAATCCTGGTCGGCGATAAATACGTCACCCTATCGCCCGGCATGTCCGTCACCGTCGAAATCAAAACCGGCAAACGCCGCATGATCCAATATCTGCTGGCGCCGCTGCAGGAGTATCAGAGCGAGAGCTTGAAGGAGCGGTGAAGTGAAAACCAGATGACACAGGTTGGGTTATGCAACTTGAAAAAAGATGAGGAAATGAAACGAGTACCCTAAATCATTTAAAGAAATGATTGGGCACGGAATCTCGACAGGATTCGAAACGTGCCCCCCCATAAAGAATTCCTTGCTTGCCATGAAAATCTTGCCCTCGTGACAGATCCCCACCAAGTGGTCCAGGCTGATTGGTCCGACCAGGCCGAGATTCTCAAAATACTCTCCTAAATCCGGCCCCAAATTCTGCCAAAAAAGCCATGGTCTGGCGCTCAAAGCTTCACCTTAGAGACTTTTCCCCAATAGCCGCGACGCCGAGGTCTTGTAGACGCTGGACGGCATCCGTCATCGCTTTTTGCCCCGCCGTGTGGCGGTCGTAAAAGACATGCACTTCTTTGGCATTGAGTTGGGCAAGCGTGCCCTTGAGTTTCTCGGCTTGAGCCTCGGACAGGCGTGCGCCGAAGCTGGCGACGACATTCTTGATGCCCGCCTCAACACACTTGGCGACGTCAAACGCGCCCTCCACCAGCACGATTGCTTTGGTCGCTATCGTTTGCAGCACGGCCTCGTTGTTCAATAGCACATTGTCCAGATTGTAGAGTTCCAGCGACGGATTGAAGCCGCGATAAAACCGCCACTTGCCACGGGCTTCCTGTTCGGGCGTGGTTGCGCGTCCCATGTGGGTGAGGATGGTGCGATCGACCGACACGCCACCCACCTGAAACACCAGCCGCTTGGCGAGCATGCCACGCGCGGCATCAAGGTAGCCGCAACGCAGATACGCGCACGTCTCCGCCGAGATACCACGTTCCGCAAACGCAGTGTGCTCCACCAGACGCAGAGCTAAGTCGATATCTATCGGCAAGTTCTCTTTTGTCGCTTCACCGCTTGCAGGTTCGCAAGCTGGCGCAGGATCATCGGCATGTGCGTAACCGCCTTCAACCAGCCAACTTGCCGCCTCATTCAACTTGAGGATTTGCCCTCGCGCCCCGTGGATCACTTGCACCAACTCGATCACACCGCCACCCGGTTTGCTCCGCCCCGGTGCAGTGGCATGGCTGGACCAGTCATACCAAATGCCTGGGGCTTTCATATGGAAGCTGGCGGTCTTCTCATCTGGGTTAAAAGGCGAGTAGCCCCAAAACTCAGTCCCCGTACAACGCCCCACATCCGCCCGCACACCAAGGTCATCCAGCAGCTTGCGCCAATTACATCCGGCACGAATGGCGGTTAGCTGGTCAGGATGGAAGAAACGTTTGTTGGTCATGGGCCGAGCGTAACGCGATGACCTCACCGAATAAACCAACTCTCCTGACTTGATTCAGGTTTCTTTCTTCACCGCAAATCATAAATTAAACCACCCGCCAATGGTGAGCGTACAAATTGGATCAATGGATAAACAGCGGCCTTAATCGTGCCCCCGCCTACACGTTATCTCTGGGCCGATAACTTTCAGCATCACCATAATCTGCGAAATCGTAATATCCGCGATGCAGACCTTGAACCCGTCTCGCATGCTTAATAGGGCACCAACGTTCCTCAGTGCGACCCGCGACTTCACGAGCATATGCCAACAGGCCATTCGCATAACCGCAGTAGGCGCAATTCAGTTTTTCAATTGGATTGAGATAGGCCAAGTGGTGGCGATCAATCACAATGAAATCTTCTCGCGGAACCTTCTTGATGCCGTAAATTGGGAAACAAATGAACTGGAACAGTGTTACCCCAATATCAAGAATAATTAATGGCATAGCCAGCACATAAATGGTGAGAGCCGCAAGGATACGCATAACGCCCGATCTGCGGAGAAAGCGGAAAACGCTTATACGCATTTCCCGGTGACGGCTTTGCACAGCGGCTTCAAATTCAATGCGCTTTTGCGTGACACTGTAATGAAATTGGTCACGGTGTTCTTCAATCTCACGCTCAATCTGAGTTTCTAGATCGCGCAGCTTTTCCTGCAAGACGGCAACGGTTTCGTTCATATTAATATCCTTTATGGCTCAGCCATTCCGCTATGAACCCCGCCTGTTTTTTCTTCTCACCATAAGGAAAGGAAGACGTGTGACATAAACGATGCGTTTGTCGTGATCGACCCTAGAGGTTAAAGCTTTTTCTGTATTGAATGTGTTTGACGGGGTCATTTTGTTGTCTCGACCTAAGGCTTGGCGCGTCTCACCGGAAGCATCCTTGCCATCAATGCACCACCCCCTTTGAGACGGTTCCCGGCGCTATCAATAAGGCTATAGGCTGCGGGCACGACAAGCAGCGTCAGAAGGGTTGATGAGGCGAGACCGCCAATGATGATGCCGCCCATGACGTTACGCCATTCGGCACCATCCGAGGAGGCGATCAAAACGGGGATCATGCCGAACACGGCGGCGAAAGCGGTCATCAAAACGGGGCGCAGACGCTCTGGACCGGCCTGGACGATGGCCTCGCGCGCACTCATGCCTTCCGCCCGCAACTGATTGGCGCGATCGATCAGCAAAATGCCGTTTTTCATAACGATGCCCATAAGCGCGAGCAACCCAATCTGGGCAAACAACGACATCACGAAACCGCCAAAATACATGGCCGCGAAAGCGCCGGAAAAACTCAGGGGTGCCGTGAGCATAATGATGAGGGGCTGCACGAAGCTGTTGAACTGACTGGCCAGAACGATATACAGCGCGATCATCGCCAAGAGGAAGGCCGCGCCGATGGATACCGCGACTTCGTTCATGCGCCTGACTTTGCCTTCGAACGAGGTCGTCACACCGTCCGGCAGAACACGCGTGGCAATGAGTTCTTTGAGTTTCTCTGTCGCGGTTCCAAGCGCCACGCCCGGCGCAGCATTGGCCAGCACCGAAATTTTACGCGCCCGGTCTTGCCGGTCGATCTGCGCCGGGCCGGAGCTGAAATTAATATCGGCGATACTGGCGAGGTCGATGAGACGGCCATCTGCTGAGCGAACCTGAATGAGTTGAAGCTGATGTGGTTCCTGGCGTTGCCGTTCATCAAGCCGAACGCGCACGTCGTAACGTTTGCCTTGGTCTTCGAAGCTGCCGGCATCGACGCCGCCAATAACGATGCGCGCCACCGTCGCCAGTTCCCGCGCGGATATGCCCAAATCACCTGCGCGGGTGCGGTCGAACAAGATTTCCAACTCCGGTCGTCCCCCCTCGAAACTCGACCTGACATCGACGAACAGGTCGGCCTCACGCATTTCGGCAATCAGGTCATCCGCGTAGGCTTGCATGGCATTGAGATCGGAACCACGCAAAACGTATTCGACATCAAGCAGCGACATCCCGCCGCCTGAAATCCACGGCACTTCTGAAACCGTCATCTTGGTGGCTTCCGGTACGGCGCGGGCCATCGCTTTGCGCGAGCTGTCCATGATGACGAATTGATCCGTATCTCGTTCCTGCTTGGGCGTGATCTTGGCATAGAGAGAGAGCCTGTTCGCCTTGCCCTGACTGCCCGCACCCACCGTAATGAATACGTCTTGAATGTGATCGAGTTGTTCCAGCGCCTTCTGCATACGGTGCGCCACGATCTTGGCTTCGCCGACGCCATAGCCCTGGGGCAAATCCACATCGCCCTGAAATTCGCTACGATCCGCTTTCGCCGTAAACCCCTGGGGAACCTGTTTGGCGAAGAACCCGCCAATGGCGACGCTGCCGATGGCAAGCAGCAGCACGAGCACACTCCAGCGCACGGCAAAAGTAACGGCGCGGCGGTAGCCGTTTTCCAAGCTCTGATGAAAAAATTCGAGGGCCTGAAACAACGCCGAATGTTTTTCGACCTTAAAAAGGAACCGCGACGAAAGCATCGGCGTAAGTGTCAACGCAACGAGTAGCGAGATGGAAACGGCAAAGACGATGGTCAGGCCATATTGCAAAAAGAAGCGTCCGACGATGCCTTCCATGAAGGCGATGGGCACGAAGACCGCCAACGTCGCGAACGTGCCGGCCAGCACCGCCAAGCCGACTCGCTTGGTGCCCTCGGCTGCGGCTTTCATCGGCGGTTTTCCATTGTCGATATCGTGTTGAATCGCCTCAATGACAACAATGGCGTCATCCACCAAAAGCCCGATGGAGACCGTCAGGGCGAGCAGCGTCAGTAGGTTGATGGTAAAGTCGAAAATTCCGAAAATGAAAAAAGTTGATACGAGCGAGGTCGGAATGGCGATAGCGACGATCAATGTCGCGCGCCAGCTCAAAAGGAAAAAGAACGTGATGAGCACCACCAGCACCATGGCGATTTGAATCTCGTGACTGACGTCGTTGATCGAAGATTCAATAAAACGTGAAACGTCGCGCGCGATGATGATTTCAACGCCGTTCGGCGCAAGCGCTGTCAGCCGCTCCACTTCCTGTTTCACAAGGCGTGCGACCTCGACCGTGTTGCGCCCCGATTGCCGCCGGATTTCGAGGGATACACCCGCGCGACCGTTGAGTTGAGCATATGAGCGTTCGTCCTCCAGCCCATCTTCGACACGCGCGACATCGCCGAGCCGGGTGGCCATCCCACCGGGCCGGTAAGCGACGACCAAATTGGAAAATTCCGCGACGGTCTGCGCTTCGGCTTTGGTCTTGACCCCAAATTCCCGCGCGCCGCCGCCGACCTCCAACCGTCCACCCGGAATTTCCGCATGTTCGGCGTGTATGGCCTGCACAATTTCCTCGGCGGTGACGCCGTAACTTCGCATCTTTTGCGCATCGAGCCAGATGCGCACCTCTCTCTTGCGCCCACCGACAAGCGTGACCGAGCCGACGCCCGGCAGTCTTTGCAGCACTTCTTTCGCCACTTCATCGGCAAAAGTGGTGATCTCGCCAACAGGAATATCACCGGCAATCATGATCGAAAGGATCGGTGCGGCATCCGGATCCAGCTTTTCGATGATCGGCGGGTCGATACCCAGGGGCAGGTCGCGCCGGGCGATCGCCGTTTTGTCGCGCACGTCCTGAGCCTTGATGTTGACGTCTTCGGTCAACTCGAACTCGATAAAGACCTGGGAAAGCCCATCCGCGCTCACGGACTTCATCTGTTTAATGCTTGAGATCGTATTGATGTTTTCCTCGATGACATCGGTCACCTCGGTTTCAATCGTCTCCGGACTTGCGCCTTCAAGGGTTGTCGTAATGGAAACGTTGGGGAACTCAACATTTGGAAAGAGATCGATGCCAAGTTTGCCGATGGATATCCAACCGAGCACCATCAGCGCGCCAATAAGCATAATGGCAAGAACGGGTCGGCGGATGGAGACGTCAACCATCCACATTTTAAAGTTCTCCGACGGCAATGCCGTCCTTCAGGCGCAAAAGATCAGGCCCAATGAGCACGCGTTCGTTTCCCGTCAACCCTGAAACAACCTCAACCAATGTGGCGTCAAAGTCTATTGTATGTACGGTCTTGCGAACGGCTTTGCCGCCTTGAAGGACAAACACATAGTGCTCATCCCTCGGGCCTTGAACGGCATGGCGGGGGATGACGACGGCGCTTCTACTTTTGGGTAGAATTTCGGCCTTCACGAAAAGTCCTGGCTTGATAGCGAAGTCGAAGTTTTCCATTCCAATGCGCACTTCCAAGGTACGCGTCTCTATATCGACCTTGTCATTGATGATCGATATCTGGGCGTTAACAGGAGTGCTTATGCCGTCGATCATTAGCTTAACGGGGGCACCGACATAAAGGTTTTCAAGTTCACGCGCGGGTACTTGAACGATGGCGATGGCGATGTCGATTTTCTGCAACTCGACAATTGCGCTGCTCCCGCCGGGAACTTGGCTGGAGAGATAGACGCCTTCATTCACATAGCGGAAAGTAATCGCACCCGCGAACGGTGCCTTTAGGACCGTATCTTCAAGGTCGGTTTCGGCCTTATCCACACGGACTTTAGCCGCATCAATCTCAGCCTTCACCAGGGCGACGGCGCTTCTGGCCTTATCCAATTGCGATTGCGAAATGCTATCTTTTTTGAAAAGTTTTTGGGCCCGCTCAAGGGCCGACTTAACTTCATTGAAACGCGCCACGGCCATGGCATGATTGGCCTTGGCCTCCTCAAAGGCGTAACGATACCTGTCTGGGTTGATCTTGAAAAGCAGGTCTCCTTTTTGCACCCGGTCACCGACGTTGACATAAATTTCGCGCACCTGCCCGCCAACAATCGGACCGATCTTGCTTGTTTTATGCGCAAAAATAGTCCCGGTGCCGATAATAGGCGACTGCACATTTTTCAACTCGGCGGTGACGAGACGAAGGTTTAAGGCTGCATCTTGCGCCTTAGCGATTGATGGGCTGGCAAGGTATAACATTGCGCCCAATGCGGCTAACACAAGCCGGCCCATCATTTTAAAGTGTCTTAGTCGGATCATAAGGATAATTTCAGACCATGTTTTTGACGAAAAGCTTGGAAGCTGAAGAAGTTTCGTAGATTATAGTTTCCATGGATACTAAGGCAAGGAATATGATAAAATCTGAATATGAGCGCAGCATTGGGTTCCTCGTTCATGATGTCGCCCGGCTGATGCGTTCTACGTTTGATCGCAACGTACGGGACGCTGGCCTTACCAGGGCTCAATGGTTCGTTCTGGCTCACATCATCCGCACGGATGGCCAGACACAATCAGAACTTGCCGATGAGACGGATATGGGAAAAGCACCACTTTGCAAATTGCTTGACAGAATGCAAAACGGAGGCTGGATCGAACGCCGCCCTGACCCTGAAGACCGAAGGGTTAACCGTATATTCAAAACGACCAAAGTTGCCCCATTGACTGGTGTTATGACCGATGTGGTGGACAGACTCTATGAGACTGCCCTGGAAGGCCTTGACGCCGCTGCGTGCGAGGCTCTCGTTGATAGCCTGATTTGCATCAAACAGAACCTTCTATCTCAAAGGGACAGATAGAAGTATTTCATTGAGGCTTAGTTTTTATGCAGCGCTTTAACATGGCAAGTGATGAGGAGAGACAGAAATGAACTCTAAGCACTTATGCCTTGGCGCACTGATGCTGGGTGACTCAAGTGGCTACCAAATCCGGGAATTATGTGAAAAAGGGCCTTTTTCACAATTCCATCGAATAAGCTACGGTTCTATTTATCCAGCATTGAGGGAATTGCTCAAAGAAGGGCTTGTTACTTACACAAAAGTGAAACAGATAGGGCGACCTGACAAAAATATTTACTCCATCACGCCAATCGGGATCGACAGCTTCCAAGGAGCCCTAAAAAAACCTCCCACAGGCGACTTTATTCGCTCCGATACACTCTTCATGTTGTTTTTTGCTGAACGCCTGGACGATCCTCATGTGGAAAAAATTTATGATGGATACATAAATTCTTATCGCCAACAAATTGAATTGATTAAAGAAGCGAAGCCCGGTGGGGCCTCTGAGGGAGCAATGTTCGTCCGTGGGTTCGGCATCGAAATTTATGAAACTATTCTTCGATATATGGAGGACAATCGTGAAGAGTTCCTCAGGTCCAAGCTTTCATGAACCCTGTTGTGGCGTGATGCGAGAAGAATGCATCAATATGGAGTTCACACTATTTCTGTCGTTGGGGAATTTTTCTGTCAGCTCCTAAAGGACCGAAAACCAGCTTTAACCATATTACGTTGCCTGAGAAGAGGCATCGCCAGCATCCCGTAGCATTGCACCCAATGTGGCTAACGCAAGACGGCCCATCATTTTGAAGTATCTTTGTTGGATCATGAGGATAATTTCAGATCATGTTTTTGACGAAAATCTTGGAAACTGAAGAGGTTTCGTAGATTATAGTTTCCATGGATACTAAGGCAAGGAATATGATAAAATCTGAATACGAGCGCAGCATTGGGTTCCTCGTTCACGATGTCGCCCGGCTGATGCGCGTGACCTTCGAGCGGAGCGTCCGTGATGCGGGTCTGACCCGCGCGCAATGGTTTGTTCTGGCTCACATCATACGCACGGATGGCCAGACACAATCAGAACTTGCCGATGAGACGGATATGGGAAAAGCACCACTTTGCAAATTGCTTGACAGAATGCAAAACGGAGGCTGGATCGAACGCCGCCCTGACCCTGAAGACCGAAGGGTTAACCGTATATTCAAAACGACCAAAGTTGCCCCATTGACTGGTGTTATGACCGATGTGGTGGACAGACTCTATGAGACTGCCCTGGAAGGCCTTGACGCCGCTGCGTGCGAGGCTCTCGTTGATAGCCTGATTTGCATCAAACAGAACCTTCTATCTCAAAGGGACAGATAGAAGTATTTCATTGAGGCTTAGTTTTTATGCAGCGCTTTAACATGGCAAGTGATGAGGAGAGACAGAAATGAACTCTAAGCACTTATGCCTTGGCGCACTGATGCTGGGTGACTCAAGTGGCTACCAAATCCGGGAATTATGTGAAAAAGGGCCTTTTTCACAATTCCATCGAATAAGCTACGGTTCTATTTATCCAGCATTGAGGGAATTGCTCAAAGAAGGGCTTGTTACTTACACAAAAGTGAAACAGATAGGGCGACCTGACAAAAATATTTACTCCATCACGCCAATCGGGATCGACAGCTTCCAAGGAGCCCTAAAAAAACCTCCCACAGGCGACTTTATTCGCTCCGATACACTCTTCATGTTGTTTTTTGCTGAACGCCTGGACGATCCTCATGTGGAAAAAATTTATGATGGATACATAAATTCTTATCGCCAACAAATTGAATTGATTAAAGAAGCGAAGCCCGGTGGGGCCTCTGAGGGAGCAATGTTCGTCCGTGGGTTCGGCATCGAAATTTATGAAACTATTCTTCGATATATGGAGGACAATCGTGAAGAGTTCCTCAGGTCCAAGCTTTCATGAACCCTGTTGTGGCGTGATGCGAGAAGAATGCATCAATATGGAGTTCACACTATTTCTGTCGTTGGGGAATTTTTCTGTCAGCTCCTAAAGGACCGAAAACCAGCTTTAACCATATTACGTTGCCTGAGAAGAGGCATCGCCAGCATCCCGTAGCATTGCACCCAATGTGGCTAACGCAAGACGGCCCATCATTTTGAAGTATCTTTGTTGGATCATGAGGATAATTTCAGATCATGTTTTTGACGAAAATCTTGGAAACTGAAGAGGTTTCGTAGATTATAGTTTCCATGGATACTAAGGCAAGGAATATGATAAAATCTGAATACGAGCGCAGCATTGGGTTCCTCGTTCACGATGTCGCCCGGCTGATGCGCGTGACCTTCGAGCGGAGCGTCCGTGATGCGGGTCTGACCCGCGCGCAATGGTTTGTTCTGGCTCACATCATGCGCACGGACGGCCAGACACAAACGGAGCTTGCGGAGGAGACGGACATGGAAAAAGCGCCGCTTGGAAAATTGCTCGACAGACTGCAAAACGGAGGATGGGTCGAACGCCGTCTGGATCCTAAGGACCGTAGGATCAGGCGCGTATTCAAGACTGCTAAGGTTGATCCCCTGACCGATGTCATGAACGATGCGACTGACAGACTGTATGAAATCGCCTTCGATGAACTTGACGCCGATGCGCGGACGCACCTTGTCGATGGGCTTATCCATCTCAAGCAAAACCTTGTGGCCCACAAAGATGGATAAAGCAGCCGCATCGGGGCTGGGCCAAGGCAACATGGATTACGCCAAGATTGAAAGGGCATCCCATTGACCGACAATCGTCAACATGAAACGAAAATTGTTGATTTGCATCAGACCGACGAGGAACTGGACACCCTCGCCGCGCAGCAAACTGGAGAGCGTTCCTCTCGCATGCCTGCGGGGAAAAGGCTCGGGCTCACAAGCATGGCATTGGCTTTGTTTTTGGCGGTGCTGGCAGCCGTTGGATATAGCCTTTGGACCCCTTCGCCCCTCGGCATCCTTGAGGCAAGTGGCCGCATCGAAGGTCGACAGACCACGTTGTCGGCGAAGTCCGGTGGTGTGGTGAAACACTTGCCTGTCGATGAAGGCGCCACTGTCGCGCACGGCGACACCCTCGCTATCCTTGATGATATGACCCAACGCGCGCGGGTGCGCTCGGCTGAAGAGCGGGTGAGTGCGCTCAAAGCTCAACTGAGCGCACTGGATCTCGATTTGCAGACGTATGAACGCCAAATCCAACTCCGCATAGAGCAAGCTGAGGCGGCGCTGGTGGAGGCGCATGCCCGCGTCCAGCGGGCGGACGCTGTGCATACACAGGCCAAGCGAGAGGTGGAACGCTATAACACCCTTTCCCTTCAGAATGTTACGCCGGAACAGCGCGCCGAGGATGCGCGGCTGCAGGAAGCCGTGGCCCGCGAAGCCCTGGCCGAGGCTCGCTCGGCAGAACGACGCGCCAACAAGGACCTGGAATTGGCGCAACTGGACAAAGAGCGGATCGGCATCAAGCATGCCGAGCGTGAGGCTTTCAACCGCCAGGTCGCGGAGGCGGAGGCAGCGCTTCAAGAACAGCGCAGTTACATCAAGGAGTTTACGGTCCTGGCACCGATCGACGGCACCGTACTCGCGCGGAACATCGAAATCGGTGAGCGCGTGAATGCGGGCGCGCCGTTGTTCACACTGGTGGATCTCGACAAGCTCTATGTAAAAGTTTACATCCCGGAGCCCGACATCGGCAAAATCGTCCTCGGCCAGAAAGCTCAAGTCAGGGTCGATGCCTATCCGGATAGCACTTTTCCCGCCCGTGTCACCCGCATCGCACAGCAGGCCCAGTTCACACCGAAAAACGTCGAGACCAAGCAAGAGCGTGTCAAACTCGTGTTCGCCATCGAGCTCTCTCTTTTAGAGAACCCGGGCAGTGTGTTGAAGCCCGGCATGCCTGCGGACGGTTTTGTGGAAGTGATCCCGCCTGAAGCCATGACCACACCAAAGACGAACCCTTAACGTCCGAGGTCATGCCCCATGCATCCCACCAATCCCGCTGATGAACAAAACCCTCCCGACACATTGGGCCACCTCATCACGTCGATTATTCGCGTTGAAGGACTTGCCAAGCGTTACAGACGCAGAAAAACGACGCCCCGTGCCGTCGATGGTGTTTCGTTCCAAGTTAAGCAAGGCGAGATTTTCGGCCTTATAGGCCCGGACGGTGCTGGTAAGACCAGCGTGATCCAGATGCTGGCCGGTGTTCTTAAAGTGACAGATGGAACCGCGTCCGTTGCCGGGGTGGATGTCGTCGAGCGGCCGGAAGACGTCAAGCCGCTGATTGGCTATATGCCGCAGGGCTTGGGGCTGAACCTTTATGACAGCCTTACCGTCGAAGAAAATATCGCCTTCTTCCGCGACCTTCGGCAAGTACCCGAAGCGCAATTTCGGGAGAACCGCGACCGCCTCCTGCACATGACGCGGCTCGCCCCCTTTCTCAACCGCCCGGCAGGGCATCTCTCTGGCGGCATGCGTCAGAAATTAGCCCTCATTTGCACGCTGATCCACTTGCCAGATGTTCTCTTTCTCGACGAACCTACGACCGGCGTCGATCCGGTCTCGCGCAGGGATTTTTGGACCATCATTCACGATCTGGTCGCGATGCGGCGGGTGACTGTTCTCCTCACCACCTCCTACATGGATGAGGCGGAACGCTGCCACGGCGTCGGACTGATGCACGAGGGCAAAATCATTGCGCAAGGCACACCGGACGAGCTGATTTCCAACTTTCCGTTACGGGTCGCGCGCATCCGTGCCCAGGAACCCGAACGCCTTGTAAGCGCACTCAACGAATGGCGCGGCGCGGAGAACGTCGCCCTGTTCGGCAAGGACGTGCTGGTGCTGCTACGCGGAAAAGCAGCCGACCTTTATGATCGGATTCGCTTGCAAAACTTCGGTGACGTCGACATCACATTCCCGCCCCCTGGTTTGGAAGATGTCTTCGTGCATGACATGGCGCGAACCGCCGATGGCCGTGTCATGGCCGATGTCGGTGCGCCGTCAAACGGCTTGGACCGGATCAACGCTGCATTGGATGGTGCAGCCTTTAGGCAGAACCATGTTCCGGATGGACCGCCGATTCAGGCCCGTGAATTGACGTGCTGTTTTGACGGTTTTACGGCCGTATCAAACATCGACCTCTCGGTCGCAAAAGGTGAAATTCTAGGATTGCTCGGCCCGAACGGTGCGGGCAAGACGACGCTGATCCGTATGCTGTGTGGCATTCAGCAACCCAGCGAGGGCTCTGCGACCGTGGCCGGCTTCAGCGTGACGGCGGCGTCTTACGACCTGCGCAACAGCATCGGCTACATGTCACAACGGTTCTCTCTCTACCGCGACCTCACGGTTAAAGCGAACCTGCGCCTTTACGCTGGTCTCTACGGCCTGTCAAAACGGGCCGCGAAAGACAGAATTGAACAATTACTGGTTGGGCTTGATCTCGTCCGTTTTGCCAACCGCTCCACGGCGGCGCTGCCCCTTGGCATCCGCCAGCGCCTCGCCCTTGCAGCCGCCATGATCCATGCCCCGCCGATCTTATTCCTTGATGAGCCGACGTCGGGTGTGGACCCCATCGCCCGGCGGCAATTCTGGGATATCGTCCACCTTCTCGCCCAGCGCGAGCGCACGACGGTGCTGGTCTCTACCCATTACATGGACGAGGCTGAGCATTGCGACCGCCTTGGTCTTATGCGGCGGGGCCATCTGGTTGCGCTCGCCAGCCCGGACGAGCTTAAACAGCGCGCGCAAGAGCATGGCGGGCCACTCGTCGTTGTGCGTACAGACGATTTTGCATCTGCCTATGAAGTGCTGCGTCGGGCCTTCCCTACGGCCATGCTTTATGGTCGACGTATTCAATGGCAGTCGTTAGACCCCCAAGGGGACATTGCAACGGCCAAGGAAATTCTAGTAAGCGCGAAGCTTGCCGGTGAACTGACAGAGCAGCCCCTGACCATCGAAGAGACCTTCATCTATTACGTCGAAGCGGGGGGCTGCGAAAATGTTTGAGCGCAGCTTGGCCATTGCCAAAAAAGAGACCCGCGAGTTTATGCGCGACCCCGTTTATCTGAGCCTCACCTTTCTTGTGCCGGTGTGCATCATGCTGTTGTTCGGCTATGGCCTCACGATGGATGTTAAGCATCTACCTATCGCCTTCGTGGACCATGACCGTACCGCCATCAGCCGTGACTATATCGACCGCTATGTCCACTCCGAATACTTCGACCTGATCACCGTCACAAGCGAGGAAGGGGAAGCAACGCAATTGCTCAAAACCGGGCGGGCGCGGATCATCATCGACATTCCCTCCGGCTTCGCCCGCAGCGTTACGGGTGAAGAACCAGTCTCGCTTGGTGTGACCGTTGATGGCTCCTTCCCAACGAGGGGCCAGGTGACTTACGGTTATGTCATGGTCATCAACGGGCTTTACTCTCAAGAGCTTCTCACCCAGTTCATCCAGCGCCAAGGCATAAATCCTGATGCGATATTGCCGGTCAGTATCGATCTTTCGGTTTGGTACAACCCCTCTCTTGAAAGCAAGAACTTCATCGTTCCCGGAATAATTGTGATCATCTTGATGCTGTTCCCGGCCCTTTTGGGGGCGCTGCTCATTGTGCGGGAACGAGAGGTAGGGACCATCTTCAACCTGTTTGCCTCACCCGCGCGGCGTTGGGAGATTTTGTTTGGAAAGGCTGTCCCGTACTCCTTAGTCACCTTTCTCGAATATCTCATCCTCTTCACCATGAGCGTGTGGTTATTCGAGGTGCGCTTTATTGGCAGTTTTTGGGTGCTCTCAGCCGGCGCCTTACTGTATTCATTTTGCACCATCGGTATAGGGCTTTTGGTCTCGGTGCTCACCCGCAGCCAACTCGCTGCGATGCTCGTCACTTTCCTCATCACCGTGACGCCGGCGTTTAACTATTCCGGTTTTCTCGCGCCCGTAGCAAGCCAGGATGCCGTGGGCCAATTCGCGGCCAGCCTCGTTCCCGCCACCTATTTCATGGACATTGTCCGGGGATGTTATCTCAAGGGGCTCGGATTTGAGCACTATACCGGGGCTTTGTCGGCGCTCGCCGCCTACACTGCCGTTATCTATATTTTGTCCTGGCTTGCGCTAAGAAAGAGGGTTGGATGATGTGGCGTCGGCTCAATGCCATGATCGGTAAGGAATTCCTGCAATTGTTTAGGGATGTACCGATCCTGTTTATCCTGACCTGGGCCTTTACCGGCATTATTTACATGGCGGGCCACGCCATTTCCATGGAGATCCGTGATTACCCGGTGGTGGTTTACGATCTCTCGCAAGGCAGCCACAGCCGGGAGCTGGTTTCACGGCTTCAAAAGCCGTATTTCAAGGTCGTCGATTACGTGTACAGCGACAGTGAAGTGACCGCCAATCTCGATGGCGGCAAGGCCAGCCTAGCCGTTATCATCCCCCCCGATTTTGAGCACCGGGTTAACGAAGGGAACGCCCGCTTCCAGGTGATCTCCGACGGCACGCTCTCTGTATCGGCGACCATTGCGGGCGGTCATATTGCAGAAATCGCCAACACGTTCAGCCGGGATATTCTGCTTAAACAAGCGGGCGTGACGCGCGCTGAGTTTGAGCGCCTGCCGCAAGCGGACGCGCGCATTCGGATCGCCTATAACGAAAACCTAACCCATGCGTGGTTTACGAGCATGCTGGAAATGCTCAACATGGCGACAATGGTGGCAGCGTTGCTCACTGCCGCGGCCATGGTGAGGGAGAAAGAATACGGCACGCTGGAACAACTGATGGTCAGTCCCTTGCGTCCAGCCGAATTGTTCGTCGCCAAAATTGTGCCGACCGTGGTGATGGTGCTGTTGTTCTCGTTGCTGGCACTCTTTGGTGTCATCAAGGGCGTGTTCGATACCCCGATACGGGGCAGCATCTTGTTGTTTTATTCGGTTTCGGTGGTCTACGTGTTCGCCGCGGCGAGCCTTGGCCTCGCCATCGCCGTGCTGGCGCGGAACATCGCCCAGGCAACGATGATGTTGCTCCTGATTCTTTTCCCCATGATGTTCCTGTCGGGCGCTTTTACGCCACCGGAAAGCATGGCGCCATGGATGCAATACGCTAGTCTGATCTCGCCCCTGCGTTACTACATGGATTTCGGCTATCAGGTTCTCTTCAAGGGTAACGGGATCGCCGAGGTGTGGCCCGACATCGTCGGAATATTGGCAATCGGCACCGCCATGTTCAGCTTTGCCGTATGGCGTTTCCGGCAAGTTTATAAATAAAATTCGCAGTGACTAGCGGCTTGTTTTTCAACTACCTATAGGTCCGATCTTTGCTATAAGCGGGCCTTCATGAGGGAGCAGCGCTGCGTCCGCTTTCAGGCGGTGACCTCAACCGGTCGATGCAACACAGGCGTTAAATCTCTCTGCTGGCGTTTCAAATTGCAATGTCTTTCTCGGTCGTTCGTTGAGCTGGCGGGCGATTTTGTTTAGATGAGTCTGCGCATGCATGGACAGGTCGGTTCCTTTTGGAAAATATTGTCTGAGCAGACGATTCGTATTCTCGTTGGAACCGCGTTGCCACGGACTTTGTGGATCACAGAAGTAGACATCAATATCAGTTGCCAGCGTGAAACGCTTGTGGTCCGCAAGCTCTTTGCCACGATCCCATGTGAGGGACTTGTAGAGTTCCCTCGGCAGTTTGTGTGAATGTTTTATCAAGGCCGATACAACACTTTGTGTATCCTTGTTCGCAACCTTGACCAGCATCACATAGCGTGAATGGCGTGAATGGCGTTCAACCAGTGTTGCAATGTAACTGTTCTTTGAGCCCGCAATAAGGTCTCCTTCCCAGTGACCGGGAACGGCCCTATCCTCCACGCAGGCGGGTCTTTCGCTGATGGATATGGCATCCTTAATTTGGCCAAGCCCGGCATGCTTCAGGCTAGAATGTTTGGGCCGTCGCATCGTGCGCCTTGAACGCAGATGTTGAAGCAATTCCTTTTTCAACACGCCGCGCGCCTGAACAAACAGGCTGCGATAGATCGTCTCGTGTGACACCTGATACCGCTCTTCGTTTGGATACGTTCGTTTCAGCCAGCCCGCAATCTGCTCTGGCGACCAATGAAGTGTAAGCTTGTTTGAGATCACACATTGTAAAAATGTGTTCCCTGCCAGCTTGCAAGGTTTTGGTCTCAGGGCTCGAACCCAGGCTTGGCTTTCCGCGTCAACGGCACTGTATTTGTCATAGCCGCCATTGCGGCCAATCTCACGGCTGACTGTCGAAGCTGGGCGGCACAGCTTTCTGGCAATCGCGCGGACAGACTGGCACGCTGCTACGCCACGCGAGATGATTTCACGTTCACCAAGCGTCAGCGCTAATCTTGATCGCTTGCGATCCGGGGGCCGAATGCCGCCCGTGCGAGATAGCAACGGATAGATCGATGATGATTCCCGATCAAACCCACGACCAATTGAACTCATGGACTCGCCGCGCTGCCAGCGATCCCATATCTCAGACTTCTGCTCGTTCGTAAAATAAATCCGACGTCTGTAACTCATTCCAACACTCCATCTCTTTTTTTAAGAGTAAAGTGTTGCGTCGATCAATTGAGGTCACCGGCGGAAAGCAGACATCAGTTCAGCTTTTCATACAGAGATGCATGTCTTTCAGCTCAATTTCCGTAAATTGACAGCTTATGCTGCATACCACCAACTTAACTCATTGATATCAAAGGAAGCAGGCTGACATTTTATGCGTCAGTCTACACATCCTATAGGAATGGTGGGCCCGGCAGGACTCGAACCTGCAACCAGACCGTTATGAGCGGTCGGCTCTAACCAATTGAGCTACAGGCCCCCATGACGCCCAAATCATTCAAGGGCGCATATCGCGTGCTCAACGCACCATGCTTATAGCAAGCGTGGGCGGGTCGCGAAAGAGACTGTTTGATACGATTTTGCACAGCTGATTGTATCGATTATCGAAACGGTTAATTCATATCTAAGCATCTAGTGATCTTTTAGAGCTCCAATTATGGTTTGTGCATCGACCATCACGTGGATACTCGCCAATGCACACACACATCCCCCCTGCCCCCAGCACACGACAACAGCCCAAAACGATCCGCAGTCTCCTGCGCAATCGCGCCCAGCACTGGGGCTATGTGGCGGTGTTTTTTCACTGGCTGGTTGCCGTGACGGTTGTCGGGTTGTTTGTGCTGGGCCTGTGGATGACGAGCCTCACCTATTATCATCCTTGGTACAAGCAAGCTCCCGACTTGCATAAATCTATCGGGATTATATTGCTTGCAGTGTACCTTGCCCGCCTGGCTTGGCGCTTATGGGACCGCGCCCCAGATCAGATTGCCGGGCACAGCGCCGTAGAGCAAAAAGCCGCTCACGCCGCGCATTGGGTTCTTTATGGCGGCTTGTTCGTCGTGATGATCAGCGGTTACCTGATTTCAACCGCCGACGGGCGCGCCATTTCGGTGTTCGGCTTGTTTGAGTTCCCCGCCATGCTCACATCCATCGACAAGCAAGAAGACGTCGCCGGCGTCGTTCACAAGTGGCTCGCCATAGCGCTGATTACAGTTGTCAGCGCACATACCTTAGCAGCGCTGAAGCATCATTTCATCGACAAAGACAACACGCTCAAGCGCATGTTTGCGCGAAGCTGATTCCCTCAACACAAAGGACTGAATTCATGAAACGTCTGACTTTAAGTATTGTCGCCACCGCACTGACCCTCGGCTTTTCTAGTCCTGCAGCCCAAGCTGCGGACTATGTCATCGACACCAAAGGGGCGCATGCATCCATCCAGTTTCGCGTCCAGCACCTTGGCTATAGCTGGCTATATGGTCGTTTTAACACCTTTGCCGGAGCATTTTCTTATGATGACACTAACCCCGGCGCATCCAAGGTCAATGTCACCATCGACACCGCCAGCGTTGATTCCAATCACGCTGAACGCGACAAGCACCTGCGCGGCACGGATTTTTTAGATGTCGACCAGTACCCCAAAGCCAAATTTGTCAGCACCGGGGTAGAGGTCAACGCCGACGGCAGCGCCAAAATCAGCGGCGACTTCACCTTTCACGGCATCACCAAATCGATCACCTTGGATGTCAAAAAAATGGGTGAAGGCCAAGACCCTTGGGGCGGCTACCGCGCCGGCTTTGAAGGCTCGACCACCATCACGATGGCGGACTACGGCCTGACCTTCAACCTTGGCCCGGCTTCAACCGAAGCGGAAATCATCCTCACCCTTGAGGGTGTCCGCCAATAAGCATCTACCCACGCAACGGCCTAGGGTGCGTATACGACGAAGTGTTTGCGCACCCGGCCGCACGATTCCCATTCACCGTCGAAGTTGGGACCCAAGGTGAAGGCTTGGCCTGCGGTGAAGGTTGAGATGTTGCCCTCAGCATCGGTTAAGCGCACCACGCCTTCGAGGATGTTACAGTATTCGGTTTCGCCGTTTTGGCGCAAACGGATGTGAAAGCGGTCCGATTGCCAGATGCCGGTGAAGACCTTGCCATCGGGGGACTCGCTGATCAGCCATGTGGTGGATTTCGCAATGCCGCCCAACATGATCTCGTCACGGGTGGATTCGACTTGCGGTTTGACGGCGGAAAGGTCGTCAAAGGACATTACGTTGAGCGCGGTCATAGAAGCCTCTTGCTGTTCGATTTATTGAACAGTTAACGCTCAAAACCCCGATTGTCCAGATTATTTGATGATTATATCGATCACAACAACAAAAGGCCGGAGCAATACGCTCCGGCCTTTTGGCGTAAAGTTTGGGACTTGGATCAGTAATCCAAGAAACTGCGCAGCTTGCGGGACCGCGAAGGGTGTTTGAGCTTGCGCAGCGCTTTCGCTTCGATCTGACGAATGCGTTCGCGGGTCACGCTGAACTGCTGGCCGACTTCTTCGAGGGTGTGGTCGGTGTTCATGCCGATGCCGAAGCGCATGCGCAGCACACGTTCTTCGCGCGGCGTGAGGCTCGCCAAAACCCGCGTGGTGGTTTCGCGCAGGTTGCCGTTGATGGCGGCATCCAGCGGCTGCACCGCGTTTTTGTCTTCGATGAAATCGCCGAGATGCGAATCTTCTTCGTCACCGATGGGCGTTTCCAAAGAGATCGGCTCTTTGGCAATTTTCAACACCTTGCGGACTTTTTCCAAAGGCATAGACAAACGCACGGCCAATTCTTCCGGCGTCGGCTCGCGACCGATTTCATGCAACATCTGGCGGCTGGTGCGCACCAGTTTGTTGATGGTTTCGATCATGTGCACCGGAATACGAATGGTGCGCGCCTGATCGGCGATGGAGCGCGTGATGGCTTGGCGAATCCACCACGTGGCATAGGTCGAGAATTTATAACCACGACGGTATTCGAATTTGTCGACCGCCTTCATCAGGCCGATGTTGCCTTCCTGAATGAGGTCGAGGAACTGCAAACCGCGGTTGGTGTATTTTTTGGCGATGGAGATCACGAGACGCAGGTTGGCCTCGATCATTTCTTTTTTGGCTTTAGCGGCTTCGCGCTCACCCTTTTGCACGGTGGAGACGATGCGCTTGAATTCCGGCACCGGCAGACCAGCCTCTTCTGCCAATTCAGAGATCGAGCCACGAATGGTGGTGATGTCATCGCTGTACTTGTCGATGAATTTTTCCCAGCCCTTGCCCGGCAGCTTCTTGATATGGGCCAACCAGTTCGGGTCTATCTCGTGACCCTGGTAGTGCTCGATAAAATCTTCGCGTTTGACGCGGGACTTTGTGGCCATACGCAAAAGCTTGCCTTCGAGGCTCATCATCGCCCGGTTCAGATCGTAAAGTTGATCGACCAGTTGTTCGATGCGCGCATTGTTGAGATGCACGTTGTCCATCAGCTCGATCAGTTCTTTACGCAGTTTCTCGTAGCGTTTTTCTTGAGTGTTCTTGAACTCATCGCCGCCTTGCATCGCATCCATGCGCTTCACTTGCAGACGATGCATTTTTTTGTAGGTTTTAGCGATTTCTTCGAAGGTTTCGATCACCACCGGGGTGAGCTTGGCTTCCATCGCCGCCAACGAAAGATTGTTATCGGCGTCGTCTTCGTCTTCTTCATCGGCCTTGGCGTCGTCGGCGATCTTGGCCGCGGCGGCGATCTCTTCGGCAGACTTTTCACCTTCTGCGCCTTCGTCTTCTTCTTCAGGCTTTTCTTCGACAGCGGGGGAGGGAGCTTGCACTGCGCCTTCCGCTGGTTTTTCACCGTTCGCGTTTTCGCCGCCTTCGGCGTTGTTGGGCTGGGCGCTGGGGCCACCGCCATACGTGGCGTCAAGGTCGATGATGTCACGCAGCAAAATCTGTTCGGCAATCAAGGCGTCGTGCCACGCCACGATGGCGCGGATGGTCAGCGGGCTTTCACAGATGCCGCCGATCATCATTTCCCGACCGGCTTCGATCCGCTTGGCAATGGCGATTTCGCCTTCGCGCGACAGCAGTTCGACCGAACCCATTTCACGCAGATACATACGCACAGGGTCGTCGGTACGCCCGACATCGCTGTCGGAAACGTTGCCGCTGGCCTTTTTCTCATCCTCGGCGGTGTCGTCGTCGCTGTCGCTGGAGGAAGCAGATTCCTCGCCGGATGCTTCATCGCCCTCTTCGCCTTCGATGACATTGATGCCCATCTCGGAAAGCTGGCTCATGGTGTCTTCGATTTGCTCAGAAGAAACCTGGTCGGGCGGCAGAGCTTTGTTCAGTTCATCATACGTGATGAAACCGCGCTCCTTACCGAGCTTAACCATTTTTTTGACGTTGGCGCCAAGTGCGTCCAGCAAGGGACCGTCTTGATTTTCACCGTCAGTGGGTTGGGTCTTTTGGGCGTTTTTGTTCGATGCCATGTGACGCGTTCGTTCTTTCCCGTGTTCACGCAATGCCGCCAGCCCTTAGCTGGGACGTACGTGAAAATTTCAACCACCTGTGCCGAATTCGACCCATCTTGGCCCAACCAGCACCGAAAGCCCCTACATTGTGGGGCTATTTGGCGTTCCGTTCTGCAGCCGTCTGCTCTTGCATTTTCAAGGCACGGAACCTTTCGAAGGTTTCCGGCGTCATGTGTGCGGCTAGCTGCCGCTGGGCATCGTCAAGCTCGGCTTGCAGGTCACGCCTACAATACAATTCATACGTCTCGTTCCAGCCTTCCAACGCAGATAACGTATCCTCATCGGGGCGGGCGAAGTAGGCATGTCCGAAAACCCGTGTACTCAAAAGCGAGTCCAGAATTGTCGAATACCCACCGTCCCTGAGGTGGCGTTGAAAGTCGGCCCTGTCAAGACTAGTCTCCCCGGCCAGTGTCTTTAGAGCTTCCTGGCGAAGGTTGTCAAGCTCAAGCGTCGTAAATGCAACACTTCCAAGCCGTTCACCGACCTCGTCGAACAGGTCGGGGTGATTGATCAAGGCCGCCAATAAGATCTCTTCGCGAGAACGGGTCATGTCCACGCGGGCCGATTTTACGGCGTTTTGTTTATTCGCCTCACCCTCGAACACGGGGGGTCTTTGCGGTTTAAAGGAGCGCCCACCCTTATAATTCTGCCTGGAGCCGTTCGCTCCGCCGCCAGATCGTCCGTCGCCCCCACCACCACGGCTATCGCGACCCAGTTGCCACACCCGGTCCTTAAAGGTGGACTGAAAGTGGCTGCGCACGGTTGCGTCTTCGATATGGCGAACATGATCGTCGAGGCGCTTTTGCAAGGCCGCGCGGCCTTCTGGGGTATCGGTCGTTCCCGCGTTCAGCTCTTGGTCCCACAACACTTGGCTCAAGGGCTTGGCCGCCGAGATCACCTCTTGGAACGCTGCAGGCCCCTTGGCCTGCACCAAGCTGTCGGGGTCTTCACCAGCAGGCAAGGTGGCGAAACGAATGCCGACACCGGCCTTGATCAACGGCAAGGCGCGTTCCGACGCCCGCACTTGAGCGCGCTGACCGGCATTGTCGCCGTCGAAGCACAGCACCGGTTCGGGGGTGATTTTCCACAGCTCTTGAATTTGCCCTTCGGTCAGGGCGGTGCCAAGTGGCGCCACCGCGCCTTCAAAACCCGCCTGATACAACGCGATCACATCCATATAACCTTCCGTCACAATCAGCGCTTGGCCCGCACGCGCCGCCACCTGTGCGCTATCCATGGCGTACAGCAAGCGACCTTTGTGAAATAAATCGGTTTCTGGACTGTTGAGATACTTCGCCCCGCTCTTGTCCGAACCGAGAATACGCCCGCCAAACGCCACCACCCGTCCACGGCGATCCAAGATCGGGAACATCACCCGACCGCGAAACCGGTCATAGGTGGAGCCGTCATCGCGTTTGACGATCATGCCCGCCGCGACCAACTCAGCTTCCTTGATGCCTTGCGCGCCCAACGCCGCTTTCATGTCGTCGCGCCGATCCGGAGCAAACCCCAAACGAAATTTAGCGATGGTCTGCTCGCTCAAGCCGCGCCGGCGCAGGTAATCCAGGGCGTGTGCGCCTTCGGGACGGCGCAAGGCGTGCTCGTAGTGGAGGCACGCAGCCTCGACGACATCGTAAAGCGTATTCTTGCGCTCGGCGCGCTGGCGTTCTTCGGGGCTGTCTTGCGGCACTTGCATGCCGACTTCCGAAGCCAGCTTCTCCACTGCTTCACGGAAATTCAGGCCCTCGGTCTCCATCACGAAATCAAACGCCGAACCGTGCGCCCCGCAGCCGAAGCAATGGTAAAAGCCCTTGTCTTCGTTAACCGTGAAAGACGGCGTTTTTTCTTTGTGGAACGGGCATAGCCCTGAATGCTCGCGGCCTTTTTTGGCCAAGCGCGTGCGTCGGCCTACGACATCGGCCAAACCGATGCGCTCACGCAGTTCATCCAGAAATCGGGATGGAATCGCCATCAATACCCTATGGAGTGCTCAAATCTCGAACCGAGGCATCATACCCGCATAACACCGAAAAGCAGGCCTGATACTTATTATATAGGGCGCACATGCTTTCCACACCATATGCATATCTTTTCCACTAAGTTATCCACAGGCGGGTGCAGATCCGTTATCTTTACGAAGCCATCTTCCCAAACACGCCCCATTCCATCAGTAGCTTGCTGAGGCTTTTGGCATAATCTTGGCGTTTTTCCACCACCGACACATTGTCGGGCACATGCGCCAAGTGCGCATCGCCTTGCTCGTAACTGGTGAACAGAACGAAGTGAATATCTTGCAAGCGATCAATGCTGCCAAAAACCCGCGCCAACTCACAGCCGTTGAACGGTGCCATGTCGTAATTGGCGAACACGATATCCGGCGCGATGTCCAAGGCGTAGGACAAGGCCTCCATACTGTCGTAGGCGCGATTGACGTGAAAGCCGCATGACATCAGCTCATTGGCGACCAGACGGCGCTGCAGCCCCCTGGGCATCACCAGCAGCACTTCGACGTCGTGAGTTTCTTGGCTGGAAAAGCTCTTGGCGCGGCCCATGGGTAACGCGCGCAGCAGCTCTTCGGTTTGGTGCAGGGTATAGTTTTCGCCGCTCACCAACAGACTGGTCATGGTTTCGATGTAGGTGCGCAGATCCTTGATGTTTTCGGCATTCACGCCGCCGACATTTTCCAAGTAGTCTTCGAACAAATGCGCCACGCGCCCCACCAGCGGATAGCCGAAGGTACCGCCTTGGCCTTTGATGTTGTGGATGTTGCGTTGCACGTCGTAAAGATCGTCGGCGCTGATTTCGCGCCCGGAATCGAGCCAATCGATGCGGGTTTCGATTTCATCAAGTTGATCGCGCGTGTTTTCGACGAATTCCACCTGCAGGCGCGCCAAAATCGCATCGACTTCGTCTTTGCTCGGCATTTTCCGATTACCTCCATCAACCGGCCCCTGGTGTGGGAACATCGGAACAAGGGAGTATCCTCCCCTACACGTGGGCAGAAATGATCGATTTTCAAGAAAAAGTGCGCGTCTGTCGCGGCCTTGCTCAGTTGCTCAGCTGCTCAACTGCTTAAGCGTGCCTTGACCAAGCCACTGGCTTTGCCGAAGTCCATGGAACCCGCGTGGCGTTCTTTCAACGCCGCCATCACCCGACCCATGTCTTTCATGCTCGCCGCTTCCAATTCCTTCATCACCGCATCGATGGCCGCGTTTGCGGCGTCCTCGCTCATTTGTTCGGGCAGGAAGGTTTCGATCACATCGATTTCGCTGGCTTCGCGTTCGGCCAATTCAGGACGACCGCCTTTTTCATACATTTCGATGCTGTCGCGGCGCTGCTTGATCATCGATTGCAGCATCCCGAGAAGCTCATCGTCGCTGATGCCATCGGTGTTACCCTTGGAGCGCGCAGCGATGTCGCGATCCTTGAGTGCGGCGAGAATCAAACGCGTTGCGGCAAGGCCGATTTCGTCCTTGGCTTTCATCGCGGTTTTCATCGCTTCTTTAATACGATCTCTAAGCATGAGGTGCCTCTTGGCTTGAATCACCACCCCCCAATTGGGGCGATTCTGCGCAAAGGCGAGAGCCTAGACCAAAACGCAGCCAAAGGCAAATGTTCGAAAGTTTGTAACGCATTGAAAATAATAGCTATTTTTATGTAACAGAGTCTTGACGGCGGGGCCGCTTTCCCTTAAATACACCCAAATCGCCGCTTTGCGAGGTGCTGCGCTTGATCTTGTGCACCCACCGCCTTACAAATCGGCTTCCACCTCCTGATCTTGAGGCCCTCCAGCCTAGAGGAACGTCGCCCATGGCCGACCCCACTCAGAACGCCCCCGCCGAGACGGAGGGGACGAATCTTTCTGCGCAAACCCTTCATCAGGCCGATCACCTCAACCCCACCCGCCCGGCAGGCTGCAACGCCGCCCTGGTGCTGGCGGATGGTGCCGTGTTTTGGGGCCGCGGCGCAGGCGCCGTCGGCATCGCGCTGGGTGAGGTGTGTTTCAACACCGGCCTGACGGGTTATCAAGAAACCCTGTCCGATCCATCTTACGCCGGTCAGATCATCACCTTTACCTTCCCCCACATCGGCAACGTCGGGGCGAACTTCGAAGATGTCGAGACCGACAAGCCCGCCGTGCGCGGCTGTGTGCTGCGCGCCGACATCACCGATCCGGCCAACTACCGCGCCGCATCTGGTCTGGATGAATGGCTCAAGGCCAACGAGCTGGTGGCGATCAGCGGCGTCGATACCCGCCGACTGACCCGGCGCATCCGCGACGGCGGCGCGCCCAACGGCGTGATCATCCACCTGCCCGCGGACGAAGTCGAAGACCCAGACAATGAGGGGGGCATCGATACCGAAGCCCTGGTGACCATGGCCGCCAACTGGCCGTCCTTGGAAGGTGCGGATCTGGCGAAAGAGGTCTCCTGCCAAGAAATCTATGAATGGCACGAAACCGAATGGGACCTGGAAAGCGGCTACGGCCTACTGAACGATCCCAAGCGCCACGTCGTCGCGGTCGATTTTGGGGCGAAGAAAAACATCCTGCGCTGCCTCGCCAACACCGGCTGTCGCGTCACCGTGGTGCCCGCTGTGACAACTGCCGAAGACATCTTAAGCCTGAAGCCCGATGGCGTATTCCTCAGCAACGGCCCCGGCGATCCGGCGGCCACCGGTGTCTACGCGGTGCCGATGATCCAAGCCATTGTCGAAAGCGGCACGCCGCTGTTTGGCATTTGCCTGGGCCATCAATTGCTGTCCATCGCGCTGGGGGCCAAAACCCACAAGATGCACATGGGCCATCGCGGCGCCAACCACCCGGTCAAAGACCTCGAATCCGGCAAGGTCGAAATCACCAGCCAAAACCACGGCTTCGTCGTCGACCGCGACACGCTGCCCGACGGCGTCATTGAGACCCACACCTCGCTGTTCGACGGCAGCCTGGAAGGCATCCGCCTAGACGGCAAGCCGGTCTTTTCCGTCCAACACCACCCCGAAGCCAGCCCCGGTCCCATGGACAGCCACTACCTGTTCGATCGCTTCGTCGCGTTGATGGAGGGGTGAATTTGAACCACAGAGGACACAGAGTGCACAGAGATTTGAACGTCATTGCGAGAAACGCAGTGACGAAGCAATCCAGTGCCACCCGACGCGCCGCTTCTGGATTGCTTCGCGGCGACGCCGCTCGCAATGACGTGTCTGTGATTGTCACCCCAGAAACTCCTTCCGTCGCCCGCGCAACCTCTTGCGTCGCCGCTGAGCGCCCTTCCGTCACCCCCGCGAAGGCGGGGGTCCAGCACCATCTCGGTGCCCCGAACCGCCCCTGGATTCCCGCCTTCGCGGGAATGACGGATGGTTATGTGATGTTGATGGAGGGGTAATGATTACACGCCCAAAAATTCAGGACGAGGCAGAGAAAGCTAAAGCAAAAATTTTGTGCCTTTTGCATTATAGGTACGCAAATGGACGCCACCAATACTTAACAATAGATCAGCTTGACTTGCGAATACCTGAATTCAACGAAAATATCATTGAATATGCCATAGAATCTCTGGTTACAGATAATTTATGCATTAAGACAATTCGAAAAATGCGCTTTCAAGAAGATGAAATTTATAAAATATCTTCTGATGGTATCCTGGTTGTGGATTTTTGGTCAGACGACGCATACGAAGAAATTTCATCTGGAGTCCAATTTGATGAAAGTGAAGTGGCCTCGCCAATTGCGCCAGCGTCAGACCGTACCGTTACCCCCACTGACAATCAACGAGAAGAAGCCTCCCAAACACTAGAAGACGTCATCAAAGAATTTCGACAAGACCACCATTTCGACAACGAATGGGCTGCTGAGAAAGATGGTCTTCTCAAAACTCTTGAAGCTGGCAGGGAATATCTGAGCAACAAGGTCATTGATGTGCGCATTGGTGCAATGATGACCATAGAACCTCTGAAAGAGGTCGTTGCGAAGTATGACCAAGCCGCTGTAGGTGGAGCTGTAAGCGCATTGGCTCAGCAGGCTATAGAACTTCTCATGAAACTGTTCGGACTCGGATAAAAAAGATGCCCAAACGTACAGACATCAAAAGCATTCTCATCGTTGGCGCGGGCCCGATTGTGATCGGTCAGGCTTGCGAGTTCGATTACTCCGGCGCGCAGGCGTGCAAAGCACTGCGGGAAGAGGGCTACCGGGTCATTCTGGTGAACTCCAACCCCGCCACCATCATGACCGACCCGGGCATGGCGGACGCCACCTACATCGAGCCGATCACCCCGCAGATGCTGGAAAAGGTGATCGAGAAGGAAAAGCCCGACGCGATCTTGCCGACCATGGGCGGACAGACGGCGCTCAACGCCGCCATGGCGCTTTCCGAAAACGGCGCCCTGAAACGCCACAATGTCGAGCTGATCGGCGCCAACGAAAAATCCATCGCCAAAGCCGAAGACCGCCAGTTGTTCCGCGACGCCATGGACAAGATCGGCCTGAGCACGCCGCGTTCCGCCGTGGTCAAGTCCTTGGAAGAGGGCCGCAAGGAGATGGAACACATCGGTCTGCCGATCATCATCCGCCCCAGCTTCACCATGGGCGGCATCGGCGGCGGCATTGCGTATAACATGCAGGAATTTGACGAGATCGTATCGGGCGGCTTGGCCGCATCGCCGATGCATGAAGTGCTGATCGAACAATCGGTGCTCGGCTGGAAAGAATACGAGATGGAAGTGGTGCGCGACAAAGCGGACAACTGCATCATCATTTGCTCCATCGAAAACGTCGATCCCATGGGCGTGCATACGGGTGATTCCGTCACCGTCGCCCCGGCGCTGACGCTGACCGATAAAGAATACCAGATCATGCGCAACGCATCGCTGGCGGTGCTGCGCGAAATCGGCGTCGATACCGGCGGGTCCAACGTGCAGTTCGCGGTCAACCCCGCAGACGGCGCGCTGATCGTCATCGAGATGAACCCGCGCGTGTCGCGCTCCTCGGCCCTGGCATCCAAAGCCACCGGCTTTCCCATCGCCAAGATCGCGGCGAAGCTGGCGGTCGGCTATACGCTGGATGAGCTTAAAAACGACATCACCGGCGGCATCACCCCGGCGTCGTTTGAGCCGACCATCGATTACGTCGTCACCAAGATCCCGCGTTTCACGTTCGAAAAATTCCCCGGCGCGGACGCCCGCCTGACCACCGCCATGAAGTCGGTCGGCGAAGCCATGTCCATCGGGCGTACGTTCGCGGAATCTCTGCAAAAGGGTCTGCGCTCCATGGAAACGGGGCTCACCGGTCTCAATGAAATCGAGATCGAAGGCATGGACGCCGACGCGCCCGATACCGACAAGATCGTTGCTGCATTGTCGACCCCGACGCCGGATCGCTTGTTGGTCATCGCCCAGGCGTTCCGCTATGGCATGACCTTGGAACGCATCCACCAGGCATGCAAATACGAGCCGTGGTTCCTGGCCCAGATTGAAGAGATCGTCAAAGTCGAAGAAGAACTCCGCACATCCGGCTTGCCGTCTGACGCAGTCGAAATGATGCGCGTTAAAAAAATGGGCTTCAGCGACGAACGCTTGGCGGAAATTACATCCACCAACGTCGGCAAAGTCACCACCCGCCGCGTCAGTCTGGGCGTGCGTCCTGTGTACAAGCGCGTCGATACCTGCGGCGCAGAGTTCGCGTCCAAGACGCCGTACATGTACAGCTGCTACGAAGGCGACGGCATCAACCCGCCGGAATGCGAAGCCGACGTCACCGACCGTAAAAAGGTCGTGATCTTGGGCGGCGGTCCCAACCGCATCGGCCAGGGCATCGAATTCGATTACTGCTGCGTTCACGCCGCCTACGCCATGAAGGACGTCGGCTATGAGGCCATCATGGTCAACTGCAACCCCGAAACCGTGTCCACCGATTACGACACGTCGGATCGTTTGTACTTTGAGCCGCTGACGGCGGAAACCGTGATCGAGCTGATCCAGCGCGAACAGATGGCGGGCGAAGTGCTCGGCGTCATCGTGCAGTTCGGCGGACAGACGCCGTTGAAGCTGGCACATGCCCTGGAAGCCGCCAACATTCCCATCCTCGGCACCTCGCCGGACGCCATCGATCTGGCCGAAGACCGCGAGCGCTTCCAAACGCTGCTCAACGATTTGAGTTTGTTGCAGCCCGCCAACGGCATCGCGCGGTCCATCGCGGAAGCCGAAGCCGTGGCGCTGGACATCGGCTATCCGCTGGTGGTGCGTCCGTCTTATGTGTTGGGCGGTCGGGCGATGGAAATCGTTCACGATCACGCCAACCTGATGCGCTACATGACCACTGCGGTCAAAGTGTCCGGCGACAGTCCTGTGTTGTTGGATAGCTATCTGCAAGGCGCGGTCGAAGTCGACGTCGACGCCTTGGCCGACGCCAGCGGCGACGTTTACATCGCGGGCATCATGCAGCACATCGAAGAGGCGGGCATTCACTCGGGCGACTCGGCGTGCTCCTTGCCGCCGTACTCGCTTTCCGACGCCATCATCGAAGACATCCGCACCCAGACCAAAGCCTTGGCCATCGCGCTCAAGGTTGTCGGCTTGATGAACATCCAGTTCGCGGTGCAAGGCACCACGGTGTATCTGCTGGAAGTCAATCCGCGTGCATCGCGCACCGTGCCGTTTGTCGCCAAAGCCACCGGCATTCCCATCGCCAAGGTCGCCGCACGGGTCATGGCGGGGGAAACCATTGCCTCCTTCGAATTGGGGGACACCCCGCAGATCAAACACGTCGCGGTCAAAGAAGCCGTGTTCCCGTTTGCCCGCTTCCCCGGCGTGGACATCATCTTAGGTCCCGAAATGAAGTCCACCGGTGAAGTCATGGGTTTGGACGACAGCTTTGAAAAAGCCTTCGCCAAGGCCCAGCTGGGCGCCGGCGTGAAATTGCCGACCACCGGAACGGCGTTCATCTCGGTCAAAGATTCAGACAAACCCGCCATCACCGAGGTGGCGCGACGCTTGTCCGATCAAGGCTTCAAGATCATCGCCACCGGCGGCACCGCCGATTATATGGCGGAGCACGGCATCGACGTGACCAAGGTCAACAAGGTTCTGGAAGGCCGTCCGCACTGTGTGGACTCGATCCTATCGGACGAAGTGCAGTTGGTGGTCAACACCACCGAAGGCGCAGCAGCGGTGGCGGACAGCTTCTCGATCCGTCGTTCGGCGCTGACCAACAACGTGCCGCATTACACCACCATCGCCGGGGCCTCGGCGGCGGCGGACGCCATTCGCGCCCTTCAAACCGGATCACTTGAAGTCAAGCCGTTGCAGGCTTATCCTTATCGGACGTTGTAACAAACGCGCACACGTATTGCGGATGTGCGGCCCTTTGAGACCAAGGGCCGCCGTCTTTTTGAGTTGGCGTTCTCGCCATTGAATTTTCACCATCGACCAAGGAACACCGTCCGATGGACAGAATCCCGATGACCGCAGGCGGTCTACAACAATTGGAAGACGAGCTGCGTTTGTTGAAAGACGTGGAACGCCCCGCCGTGACCCAAGCCATCGGCATCGCGCGCGAGCACGGCGATCTGAAAGAGAACGCCGAATACCACGCGGCGCGTGAACGCCAGAGCTTCATCGAAGGCCGGGTGCTGGAACTGGAAGCCATCATCAGCCATTCCGAAGTCATCGACCCGGCCAAGCTCAGCGGCGACATGGTGCGTTTCGGCGCGACGGTGTTGCTGGTCGATGAAGAAACTGAGGAAGAAAAAACCTACCAAATCCTCGGCGAGCATGAGGCCGACCTGAAAAACGGCACCATCTCCATCGGCTCCCCACTGGCGCGCCAAATCATCGGCCGCAGCCTCGGCGACAGCATCGAAGTCAAAGCGCCCGGCGGCTCGAAGTACTATGAGATTGTGAAGGTGGATTACAAGTAAGCGATCCCCTGACGCACCGACCAAGCAAAAGGCCGCCTTCTACGTGAGGCCGCCTTTTTTGTTGCGCGGGTCATAAAAAGCGGTACTTTTTGCCCGTCAACTATGGGAAATATACGGGGCGCTCAGGGCAACTTAAGATCATGTTTGGCTTCTCGCACTTTGAACTGAGCACAATTGTCCAACTTGCCTATCTCGCCGTGGTGTGGGGGGCTGTCCCCATTTTGCTGGGCCGCCCCTTGATCGAATTGGCTTTCACAAAATGGGTGCCTGCTACATACCCTATACCAACCCGTTTGATGCTGCTGGTCCGTGCCGTCGCGCTTGCCGCGCTAGTGGCGACAACACTTGCTATGCCCGCCACTGATCAAACTCTCCCCCCAGATGCATCCCCCTATGCTCACATCGCTGAAGCAAGCGCCATCTTTATCATCACGTTTGCGACCATATTTGGAATCGTTAGACCGACCATTTCAAAAGCCTTTGAAACGTTTGGGGTGATTATCCAACCTAGCATCGACAAGGCGCGAGCCTAAATAGAAGAGGCAGAAAAGCAAGCTAAGGAACAGGGCCTTAAACCAAAGCCATTTAGTTTTATCCGCATGGCAGTTGTCTACGGCATAAGCTTAGCGTTCGTCTTTTTCGTCATCTACCTTTTGCGCAAGGTGACGGGAGACATTGGCAATTGGGATAAAGTCAACAATCTCTTCGATACGCTCTTAGACCCGGAAAGCCTGGAAAAAAAAGAATGGCTTGCTCTTGCCGAACTGGCAATCATCTCAGTTTTGGCGGCCCTCATCATACACTTTGTGTTCGTGCCCCTCACAATGAGGGCCTTTGAAGAATTGTTAGCACCATACGGTCGTGTGGCTCCGAAAAAATCAATAATCATAATCATAGGCTGGACATTCGTCGGTGCCATGCTGGTGGCCATGTTGATCCCTGTGTAAGCACAGTCCTTTTGACTCTCTCAACAATGCCCGTCACCATGATCCCAAACAATCATATCGGAGAAACATCATGAGCATTTCCAGAGTTTTGAGCACATTGGCCTTGGGTATCGGCTTGATATCGAGTACTGCCCAAGCCGAAGGCACCTTCACCACCAAATCATTGACGCCGGAGCTTGCGGTCAAGCTGGCGCAGGCGACGCTTGAGGCTTGTCGGGCGGAGGGTTCCAGATTGCTGTGGCCGTGGTCGATAAGGGCGGCAATGTGCAGGCGCTGATCCGTGATCGGTTCGCCGGGCCGCACACGCCGCGCACCGCGACGTTAAAGGCGTATACGGCGGTGAGCTTTCGCGCCAACACGTTGGGTCTCGCCGACAATTCACAGGCGGGCGAAGAAGCCAGCGGCGTGCGCGACATTCCCGGCGTGTTAATGCTCGGCGGTGGGGTGGTGATCGAAAGCGCTGGCGAGCTGATCGGTGGGGTCGGTGTATCCGGCGCACCGGGTGGGGCTTTGGACGAAGCTTGCGCCGTGAAGGGCCTGGAAGTCATCGCCGACGACTTGGACTTTTAAGACCACTTGACTCTTCTGTACCTACTGGTATGTTTTTACCAGGAGATATAAATGAGCAGCAAACGCGAAGCCCTGATCGACGCCGCAAAAGACTTGTTGTGGGAACGTGGTTATGAAGCCATGAGCCCCAAGGCGGTATTGCGCGCCAGCGGCGCCGGGCAAGGCAGCCTTTACCATCACTTCGAAGGCAAGCGTGATCTCGCCGCCACGGCGCTTGAAGAAATCGGCGCTGGGTTGCGCGAAAGTTTCGACAAGCGCCTTGACCCGAGCAAGTCCGCGATCAAACGGCTTGAAGCGTACCTCGACACTCCACGCGAAGCACTCAAGGGCTGTCGGTTTGGACGGCTGTCTCACGAACAAGCTATTGCCGATCCGGTGCTCAACCCCATCGTAGGGGATCTCTTTACCCATTTCGAAAAGCGTCTCACCGCCACCGTGCGTGAAGCACAAAAGGATGGCGATCTTCCGACGGCGCTTAAAGCCAAAGAGATCGCTTTGATGCTCGCCGCGATCGTGCAAGGCGGTTACGTGCTCAGCCGTATCCGTCAAGACGAAGCCCCGTTCAAGCAGGCGATACGGGGCGCCAAATCCGCATTGCACGCCTTATCAACCAACAGCACCTAGACCTCTTTAGTCTTGAATAACGGATACGCCATTTTTCGCAATAATACTGTACCTACTGGTATGTACCTTAAGCCCATAAATAAGGATTCAGTCGATGAAACTGTTTTACGCCCCGCCGTCACCGTTTGCCCGCAAGGCCCGCATCGTCGCACGCGAACGCGGGTTGATGGATCGGATCGAAGAAATTGCCGTCGCGCCTTATCAAGACGACGCGCGTCTGTTGGCAGCGACCCCGGCCGGGCTTGTTCCGGCGTTGACGCTGGATGATGGGTTAACGCTGATCGACAGTCCTTTGATCTGTCAGCATTTGGACGCCATCGCACCCGGCCCAATGCTGGTCCCCGCCGATAGCCCGGCGCGTTGGAAGGTGCTCAATCACGCCGCATTGGGCGATGCGATCATGGATTTTGCGCTTGAGGCCGTGATCGAGACACGGCGCACTGACACATTGCCGTCCAAGGCCTTTATTGCCCGCAAGCTGGGCAAGGTGAGCCGCTGTCTCGCTACGCTGCCGGTCAATCCCGGCGATACACCTTTAACGCTGGGTGACGTCACGGCGGCGTGCGCCTTGGCGTATCTGGATTTCAGGCTCCCCG
>Ga0209345_10000923_pt1 | contig 37593 bp, 39 predicted proteins | sample Cruoilmetagenom7_FD_187294 | JGI IMG/M metagenome (GOLD analysis project Ga0209345, IMG submission 187294) | Oil polluted marine microbial communities from Coal Oil Point, Santa Barbara, California, USA - Sample 7 (SPAdes) (version 2) | ecosystem: Environmental > Aquatic > Marine > Oil seeps ...
TAGGAATAGACGAAAAAGATTTGGCTTGAGATTTAATCTTATCTGTGCTTTAGTGAACTTGGATAGAGGCTTTGCTGTTAAATGATGGGTTATGAAAGAAGTCTAATAGTTTACATTAATAAAAAACTTATGGGTGGAACCATATAATCCATACTCTCTTGCATCACTTTTTTGTTGAGATAGATTTTAATTTCTCCTTTTTCATAAGAGGTAAGACCATACAATCTGCCTTTAAATTTATCAGTAATAATGAGTGGTACTTTAAAAACAAAGCCGAAGTTTTTTTGCATATGTTGTAAGACCTCTTGCTCTTTACTTATAATCAACTCTTTATAGCTATCTGGAATTTCACTTTTCTATTTTTTTTGAAACATAGCTTAGGATTTTTTGAGCTCAGTGAGCTTTTTTTTGCCTTTTTCTAAATGAAATGTGATGAGTTCAAGCTCCTCTTTTATTAAGGCTCTCTTCTCTTGATCTGCTTCAAACTCTAACTCTTGTAAGATTTGAACTCTTTTTTCTTTTAGTTTTTTCAAAAGAGTTTTAAGGGACTTCTTTTTACGTGTATACTCAAAACCCTTCATATTAAGGGACTCTAAGACAGTGTGAATAAACTTTTTAACACCCATGATTAATCCTTTTTCTCTAAAATTTCCTCTACTTCGCTCTGCGTTATCTGTAGCTCATCTTTGACTTTATGCAGATCACTACTTTTATCTACAAATAGTATCTCAGCCATATTACAGAGTTTATTACTAATGTTGTAGGCATATACACTGTCATTCATTAGCGAAGTGGCCATTTCATTGCTAATATGCCTATTTCTAATAAGATTATCCAAAACACCATTAGCCATAATATCATGTTTTTGAGTATTAATTCTAACCTTTGAAAGTAACAGTACAATAACATCCTCTTCATCAGTTGTAGCGATGATATTTATATTTCTCAGTAAACCCGCTAGATTCATTTTAATATTTGAGTACTCTTCTTTTATGTACTTATTGGGGTGTGCAGAGAACTTTAAAATGTTTTTTTGCAGATGTTTTGTATTTTTTATCGCTTCAACCATGTCTCTGTTGGCAAGTTTGAGTTTATAAAGTTCTTCAATATATTCAGGATTCATATTCGCTTGCGCTTTGGCACTAAAATCCATTATATCTCCATAAATATTTTTTATCTTATGATGGTAGAAATTTTCAATATCGATATACTTTTTGGCGTAGTGCTCTTTGATAACCTCGTCTAACTCCATTGTTGAGACTATCTTACTTCTTTTGAGATTTAATCCATGTGCAATAATCTCAAATGTATTATCATAAAGGTGTTTCGTCTCTCTGATGATAGCTCCCATAGAACTCTCTTGAAACTCTAAAACAGAGTCATTTAAATATCTTGCCGTGTCATAACCCATAGTACCTTCTACTTTTTTGGGTTGTAATACTCTCTCTAAAAATGTAACAAGTTTGTTAATAAAGGGTACCATTACTATGACACCAATAGCATTGAATATAGTATGAAATATTGCTAATTTGAGAGTGTAGTTATTCTCAGCTATTTTAAAGTAAGTAGCAGTGTAATCGACAAGGGAGATGATTTGATATATGAAGATGATTGCTAGTAAGCCCGTCACTATATTAAAGATGAGGTGTGCTGCAGCGAGTCGTTTCCCCTCTATGTTTGAACTCATCGCTCCAATAATTGCTGTAATCGTTGTACCGACATTTGCACCTATGGCAAGCGCTAAAGCATTTTCATAGCTTATCTGTCCAGCAGCAAGCGCTGTAATAATCAGAACTAAAGTAGCGTGAGAAGACTGCATAACAACAGTGGCAAATATCCCAATAAGAGTAAATATAAAGAGACCTTTATAACCACCAACTGCGTAAGTAGATAAGTCTATAGTGGCTTTAAAAGCTTCAAAGCCATCTTTCATATAATGAATACCCAGAAATAAAAATCCAAGCCCGGTTAAGATATAGCCGATACCTTTTAAAGAGGTGCTCTTTTGGAACATAAATGTTATACCAAAAACAAGCATCGGCATAGCATATGAGGCAATATCTATTTTTAATCCATAGGCAGCAACAAGCCATGCACCTGTAGTAGTACCAAGATTTGCACCAAACACAATACCTATACCTTGAGAAAGCCCAATAAGTCCAGCACCTAAAAATGAGATAGTTAAAACAGAGACTAAAGAACTTGACTGCATAATACTTGTAGAGACAATACCAAAACCGATACTTTTATAAAGTTTATCAGTTGAGTTTTTTAATATTTTATCGAGTAAGCCACCGGAAAAAGTCTTAAACCCTTGCTCAAGTGACAACATTCCAAACAAAAAGATAGCTATTCCAGCCGCAATCTCTTTGAAGTTTGGACTGCTCCAAAAACCATATCCAAGAATGATGAGGATTATAGGAAAAAATACATTTTTAGGCATTATTTATACTTTTTAGGATTATATTTTCTAACTCTTCTAGAGGAGCGTGTGTAATGTTTTCAAACTGTGTACGATTAAAAGTTTGCTGACGTTTTGCTAACTGTCCTGTATGTATTGAGATGTTTTCTAGCATCTGCTCTTTTGTGACCTTATTATCCAGATACTCCAAAACTTCAACTATCCCAATAGAACCCATTGAACTTGGAAGACGTGTATATTTCTGTTCGAGATAAGAGACTTCATTTAAAAGACCCATTTCAAGCATTTTAGCACTTCGTTTAGCAATTCTAGTTCTTAACAAGTTTCTATCTACATCAATGTTGAAAATATCCAAATCCTTTATTATAGGTTGCGGTGGGTTTTGTTTAAACCACTCAGAAGGGGAGAGATGAGAAGCTTCATAAATAAGAAGTGCTTTTTCCATTCTGTAGCTATCATTTGAAGAGATTTTTTTCATATACTCTGGGTCAAGTTTGCTTAAAAAGGTGTAACACTCCTCGAGATTTTTGAGTTTTTCATTGACTACATTTTTATTTTTTAGTGTCATGTTTGGAAGAGTTGAGAGACCTTGAAGAAGCGTCTTAAGATAAAAAGATGTCCCGCCAACTATGATGAGGTTTTTACTCTCTTGCTCACATGCTAGTAGAACTTCTTTGTAGAGGTCTATAAAAATATCAACACTAAAATACTCATTAGGATTTAGAACATTTATACCAAAGTGTTTGACTGCGTTTAGCTCTTCTTTTGAAGGTTTCGCTGAGACTATATCTATCTCTTTATAAATGCTAAGAGAGTCAATGGATAAGATATAAGCATTAGTTTGTAAAGCGATTTTAATAGCTAAATCGCTTTTTCCTGATGCTGTGGGTCCAATAATTGCGAGTTGTTTTATATCTCTTTTCATTGTGAAATTATATCATTTTAAATCAACTTTAGATAGAATAGGCTTAATTTAAAAATGAGGGTTGATTGTTGGAAAGAATAATTAAAAAAGCGAAAGATTTTAACGAACTTGTAATGTTTGAGCACTCTATCTTTTCACTGCCATTTATTTTTATAGCTATGATTATTGCTGCTGATGGTTGGTTTGGTTTTTGGTTACTGCTAATGGGTGTTTTTGCAGCGCTAAGTGCTAGAAACTTTGCTATGGGTGTTAACAGATATGCTGATAGAGATGTAGATGCAGCAAATCCAAGAACTGCTGGAAGACCAAATGTCGATGGCAGACTTGATAGCACTAGTATACTAATTTTTATTGGTGTGAATGCTTTTGTTTTTATCGTTGTTGCTTATATGATTAACTCTTTAGCTTTTTGGCTCAGTTTTCCAATTCTTTTTATTTTAGGCTCTTACTCCTACTTTAAAAGATTTTCTTCAATGGCACATATAGTTTTAGGTATATCTTTGGGACTTGCTCCAATAGCGGGTGTTATAGCAGTAGAGGCGACTATACCACTTTGGTCAGTTTTACTTAGTTTAGGTGTTGTTTTTTGGGTGGCTGGTTTTGACTTGCTCTATTCACTTCAAGATATAGATTTTGACACAGAGAATAATCTACACTCCATTCCATCACGTTATGGCGCAGAGGCTACACTCTTTATATCGGCACTATTTCATATGTTGAGTGTAATTTTTTGGCTTCTGTTTGTATGGGCAGCTAGTCTTGGTTTTTTTGCTTTTGTAGCTGCTGCTGGTTCGGGTTTTGTTCTAGCGTATGAGCAAAAACTTGTTCGCCGTGATTTTACTCAGATAGACCGTGCATTTTTTACAGTCAATGGTTATCTTGGAGTTGCGTTTTTATTCTTAATAGTTTTAGATAGGATTGTAGCATGAGCCCACGTTTAGTTCCCGCTCCCATAAGTTTAGTTTTTAGTCAAACAACAGGTGATAATGAAGCTTTTGAGAGAGAGTATCATCAACTCAGTGAGTCTGATGATAACCCGATAAACAAGTGGCTAAAGCTTGCAAAAGCTAGAGGGGATACCGCGGAGACAGACCCTGTGTTGCTCAACCTTGTTGTTGAACTGCATAATAAGTTAGACTCTTTAGAGAGATTTTTAAAAAATGAGGAGCCTGTGAGAGTATCACTGATGCATGAAGCTGAGATAGATGCTATTGGTTTTGAACACTTTAACCTTTCACAAGGGATACTTGAAGAGGGAAAAGAGTACTACGGACGTGTTGAGGTGCCAGTGCATCCTAAACGTGATGTAGGTATTTTTTTTAAAGCCCAGAGTAATACCTTGGCACAAATAATTAGAATACATGATAGAGATGAGAGTGATTGGGGTTCTTATTTGACTGCACGTGAGCGTGTCTTAATTCGTGAAGCAAGAGAGAAGAAACAGTGAATTTAGAGCAATTTAGCATCGAGTATGTAGTAGCTGCAATGGCAGCAATAATCTTATATCTTCTCTATTATGTTTTTACAAAAGATGCAGACTACTCAAAAAATATTCGTTCCGTCGCTTCTGTTGTGGAAGAGTTAAACAGAGAGCTTTTTTATCTAAAGAAGAAGTTAGCGGATACGCAGGATAACATTACAGAGAACTCTCAAAGAATGAATGATGAGGAGATTTACCAAGAGATAGAACGCAGTGTCTATGATATGGTGCAACCACTCTCTCATGGATTACGTCAACTTCAAGAGAATATAAATGCTATTGAGGTTGGAATTGATTCTCGTGTTTCACAGTTGGAAAATGGGGTGAAGCAGATATCTATACCGTCTTCAATTCACGGCAATGATGATGAGAAAATCATATCACTTTTCAAGCAGGGAGTATCACTTGATACTATCTCAAAAGAGCTCCACATCTCAAAACCTGAAGTTGAATTTGTTTTAAAAATCAACAAAATTAAGTAGAGATAAGCCTTAAATGTATAGTGCAGATAGAAAACTTTTTACCCTTGTATCGATAGTTATAGGAGTTAGTATAGTTCTTGCGTACTCTCTATCTGCATATATTACACTACTTTTTGGACTTAATGAGTTTCATTTTGCTCTCAGACAAGCTATATTTGGATTTATTAGTATAAGTGTGATGTTTGGACTCTCTTTGCTCAATCCAGATAGATGGCTGAATAGAGTTGGCTTTACACTCTTTTTTGGGTCACTTATTTTAATGATTGCTATGCCATTTTTACCAGAGAGTATTGTCTCAGAAGTTGGTGGTGCAAAAAGATGGATTAAACTTTTTGGCTTTTCACTTGCTCCTGTTGAGTTTTTTAAAGTTGGTTTTGTCTACTTTTTGGCCTGGAGTTTTTCAAGAAAATTAGGACATCATGATGGGATGGGTTTAAGTAAAGAGTTTCAGCGTTTTATCCCTTATGCTATTGTTTTTGTAGGGGCAATGTTTATTATTGCCTTTTTACAAAAAGATTTAGGGCAGGTTGTAGTACTCGGTGCAACGCTGCTGTTTATGCTGATATTTGCAGGGAGTAGTTTTAGATTTTTTTTGAGTATACTTCTGGCTATTTTTGCATCTGTTATTATTTTTATAGTTATAGAAGATCATAGGATTGCGCGTATAAAATCTTGGTGGGCACTTGCTCAAAATAGTGTGCTAGAGCTCTTTCCAGCTTCTGTTGCAGAGAGGTTGCGAGTGCCAACAGAGATAGAACCTTATCAGATTGGGCACTCTTTAAATGCAATTCATAATGGAGGGTTTATAGGAACAGGTATAGGTAATGGTACTTTTAAACTAGGCTTTTTATCAGAAGTACATACAGACTTTGTTTTAGCTGGACTTGCTGAAGAGTTTGGTTTTTTTGGTGTGCTGTTTATTGTATTTATGTTTATGTGGATTTTGCAGCGAATTTTTAAAGTTGCAAACCGTTCAAAAGAGATGACAGTCTATCTCTTTAGCATCGGCATAGGTTTAATCCTTGCATTTTCGTTTATGGTAAATGCCTATGGAATTAGTGGGATTACCCCTATTAAAGGAATCTCTGTTCCCTTCTTAAGCTATGGTGGTTCCGCGATGCTTGGAGCAGCCTTTGGTGTTGGAATGGTCTTAATGGCATCTAAAAATGCCAAAATGGATTAGGTAATGAGTATGAAGTTGTGTATAACTGGTGGTGGCACAGGCGGACATCTGATGATAGCGCAAGCCTTAGTAGAAGCCGCTGTAATAGAGGGTTATGAAGCGATTTTTATCGGTTCAACCCATGGACAAGATAGAAAATATTTTGAGTCTCACAGCTCATTTTCACATGTCTATTTTTTGGAGACTACCGGAGTTGTCAATCAAAAAGGTTTAGGAAAGTTAAAAGCACTTTTGAAAATATTTAAAGCATTTTTAGCTTCAAGAAAAATACTTAAAAAACATAAGATAGAAGCGACATATAGTGTTGGTGGTTTTTCAGCAGCCCCAGCATCTTTTGCAAGTTTGAGTAGGTTTATACCTCTTTGTATTCATGAACAAAATGCGGTAGAAGGAAGACTCAACTCTCTACTTAAGCCATATGCTAAAAGGTTTATATCTGCGTATGACAAGAATTCACCTATACAAGGCTATCCTGTAAAAGAGGTGTTTTATAAAAATGCACGAGAGAGAGATGTGCTAAATACTATTATATTTTTAGGTGGTTCTCATGGAGCCAAAGCTATCAATGATTTAGCACTTTTAGTAGCACATAAACTTAACAAATTAGGTATAAAAATTATTCATCAAGCTGGAGAAGCCGATTATGAGAGAGTAAAACAGGAGTATAAAGAGCTGGGTGTAGAGGTAGAACTGTATGGCTTTACAAAAGATTTAGAGTCTCTTATTACTCGTGCAGACTTAGCAATCTCGCGAGCAGGTGCCTCAACACTTTGGGAGCTTACTGCAAATGGTCTCCCGGCGCTTTATATACCCTATCCATATGCTGCAGGTGACCATCAGTTTCACAATGCTGCGTTTATAGTTGAAAACTCTTTGGGTTGGTGCGAGAGAGAGGGAGAGGCTTTAAAAAATAAGCTCCTGTCTATTTTAAAAGAAGATTTAAATCAGAAGAGTAAAGCACTCTTGCAATACGCAACAAAAGATGTTGCAAAGCAGATGATAAAAGATGTGGAGAAAATAATAAATGATTAGAGAACTAGTACAAGTTTTAGTAAATGTGATTTTTGAGTGGGGATATTTAGGCATTTTCATTATGATGGCTATTGAGAGCTCTTTTATCCCATTTCCAAGTGAGGTAGTCCTTATTCCTGCTGGATATTTAGCTTCACAAGGTGATATGAGTATCGGTATGATTATGAGTGCTGCCTTAGGCGGTTCAATGGTTGGAGCATTTATAAACTACTATTTAGCACTTACTTTAGGGAGAAAACTATTAACAAAATATGGAAAATATTTTTTTATTAAAGAGAATGCGTTAGAGAAGATGGACAGTTATTTTGTTAAGCATGGACATATCTCTACGTTTACGGGAAGATTAATTCCCGGAATTCGTCAGCTTATCTCAATCCCTGCAGGATTGGCTCGTATGAATTTAGTACAGTTTTCAATATATACTGCACTTGGTGCAGGCTTATGGGCACTGATATTAACACTTCTTGGATACTTTATAGGTGAAAATCAAGAGTTAATAGATACGTATCTCAAACAGATAACAGTTAGTGTAGTTGCTTTGATGGTTGTTCTACTATCTGTATACTACTTATATCAAAAAAGAAAGGTTTAAATTATGGAATATATGTTTGCTCAAGGGTTTTTAGGAACGAGAGCTCCGCTTTTTATGGATTTTGTCACATTGATTGTTGCTGCTTTACCACTTTTAGTTTTCGGAGCTATTTTTTTGGCAAGAATGAAGCTCTATAAAGCACATGCTTTAGTTCAAAATATTATATTTATAGTCTCTGTCATTGTAGTTGGCTATTTTGAATATGGAGTACGTATTGGTGGAGGTTTTGATGCCTTTATGCAAGGGAGTGGGGTCTCTTATACATACTCTTCAGTTGTACTGGGTCTACATATATTTATAGCGGTAGTGACGCTACTTTTATGGATTAAAACACTCTATAAAGCAGCGATTCAATCAAAAAATGGAGTATTACCCGGAGAGGAATCTAATGCTCATAAGCTTTCAGCAATAAAAACATTTGTTGGTATTATATTTACTTCTTTTAGCGGAATATGGGTCTATTTACTACTCTTTGTATATTAATCTTTAAGGATTGAAAATGAAGTACACATTACAGTTTAGAATTTGGCACTGGTTAAACGCAGTTGTTGTTCTTGGTTTATTGGGAACGGTATTTTTAAGAAAGACCTTTCTGAGTTGGAGAACCAACTCTGAAATTTTGACAACACAACTCTCAGAGATGGGAATAGAGGTGACAGCTGTACAGGCAAAGATATTGGCAAAAGCTGTCCGCGCTGGTATGTGGGAGTGGCATATAATACTTGGGTATGCGTTGGCATTTTTAATAGCCTTTAGAGTATATCTTTTTTTTACAGATGAGAGTGAAAAAGAGAGCTTTAGCTCTTTAAACTTACATAAAAAAGCTGTCCAAATCTCCTACTATGTTATTTATACAACACTTCTATTTATGGCAGTTAGTGGTCTAGTGATAGTTTTTTATGAAGCACTTGCTATAAGTAAAGATTTTGCACATGATATAAAAGAGATACATGAGTTGGTTTTTAATATTATCATGATTTGGACACCTTTACATATAGCAGGTGTAGTTGTTGCTGATATAAGAGATGAAAAAGGTCTAGTATCTACAATGATAAATGGAAATAAATTAAAGGAATATAGAGAATGATTAAAATAGATGAAAAAGCACCAGAGTTCTGCCTGCCAAATCAAGATGATATAGAGATATGCTCTCGTGATTTAAAAGGGAAGTGGGTAGTTTTATATTTTTACCCAAGAGATAACACTCCAGGCTGTACAACAGAGGCTTGTGAGTTTACCGAGGCAGCACCAGATTTTTCAGATTTGGATGCAATTATACTTGGTGTGAGTGCTGATAGTACAAAAAAACACCGTAACTTCATAGAAAAAAAAGAGTTAGGTATTACACTTTTAAGTGATGAGTCTACAGAGATGATGCAAGAGTATGGTGTATGGCAACTAAAGAAAAACTACGGTAGAGAGTATATGGGGATAGTGAGAACTACACTAATTATAAATCCTGATGGGATTGTAAAAGGTCTTTTTGAAAAGGTTAGAGTTAAAGAGCATGTTGCGAAAGTGAAAGTGGAGTTAGAGAGACTTCAAGCGTAAGTTTTTATTCCCAAGTCATACTTGGGAATAAAATTAGAGATTAATATTTATAACGTAAGTAGAAACGGATATCTTGTGCTTTGTCAACTACTTGACCAGCTATATCTCCACCGGGAGTTGTCATTACATCAGCAATTTCCATTGGAGTACCTGATGTGTTTCCAAAGAAACCATTACTTCCAGCATATTTATAATCTATGTATGTGTAACGAATTTGCATTGATAAAATGTCTTCTACAAGGTACTCAGTAAAGTAAGCTTCATAAGCATCACCACGAGCTGCAAGTTTTGAACCTATATTTGTATCTTCACCATAAGTCATACTTCTCCAGTATTCAGAACCTCTATTCCATTCAACTCCCCATCTACCATCGTCAGATATTAACGATGGAGTTTGTAGACCTACCCAAACAGAGTAACCAGTTTCAGCTTCTGCTGAACCTAGCATACCACTAGTAGTTCCAACAACAGTATCTGCGCCGTCATAGACATCATAACCGGAATTTGGGTCTGTCTTACTCATTGCTCCACTGACGAAAAAAGTAGTGTCCTCTAAAAAGTCGCCTGCACCTATACCTTCAATTTTAATATTTGCAGTAACAGAATGCATTCCCCCAACTGTATCAAAACGACCTGTTGAACCACCTACCGTATTATATTGCATATCTATTAAGTTATTTGCATAATAGTATTGCGTAGATAGTGAGAATTGGCCATTATCATAAGGAACAAAGATTAAACCAAGTAAATCTATATCTGGATTTGTAGTGTCATCAGTTGCATAAGGTGTTCCTGTCTGAGCAAACATTGGTTGTGCGTTACTCATACCACGACCAGCACAAAGTTTTACGTACATACCATTAGCACCTGTTAGATTTTCAAGACCAAATTTAGCACTTAAACCATCAAATTCAACATTAATAGCATGTCCCATAGGAGAAGCAACTTGGTCATCATCCCTAAGATTGACTAAATGACCATTTGTTGATGGACGACGACCAATACTAAATGTCCAAGGTATTTCAGCACCTAAAAATTCAGAATCTCTGTATAAGAAATATGCAGAACGAAGTCTTAGTGTATCATCATACGCATTTTCGTTAGCAATCCAGTCAAACGATTCTAAGCCTCCTGCTTGTGAAGATACTCCAGAACGCTGACCAAAAGCTTTATTGTAAGCTAGTTGACCTTTAAAGCTAAGGTTTTCAGTTGCAGCCCATTGCATATTCATCCAAAATCTATTTGTCATGAAAGCATCATTTTTAGCTTCAGTTCCATCCGCCATCTCATAGTTTAGGTTTTCAATAGCAAATCTATAATCAACACCAAATTTAAGTTTATTACCACTTGTAGCTCTGTTTAAATCACTAAGAGTCTCTTGAATATCTCGAATCTCCTCTTCAACATCCATCTCTTCATCTTCTTCCTCCTCGTCACTCTCTTCATCAGATTCACTCTCTTTGGCATCATCAGATGCAGACTCCTCGTCAGTAGAAAGTTCTTCTGATTCATCTTCTGCATCAGCCTTTTGAGCTTTGAGCGTTTGAAGCTCTGTTTTCATTTTACTCATCTCAAGCTCCATAGCTTGGATTTTCTCGTACATAGATTCTGCATTTAAGTTCGTGCCTAAAAGTGCAGCAGCAGCTAAAGATAGTAGTAGAGGCTTGTTCATAATTTTCCCTTTTTTTAAAAATAGTATCACAAAGATAACATTTTTTTATGTAATTAATGTGATACTATACATGATTAATTTTTAAATGCTCCTTTAGTAACATAATAAATTATTATATATTATAGCCTCTAGGGTATCTCTAATTTTGATAAAATGATTGAGTTAAAAAGCTTTCTTTAAATATAGTTTGAGTATAATTCGCGGATTTTTCTTCTTTAAACGCAGATGAAAATATTAACAGATTATGTCAAAAGCTAGTGCAACTCTCTTTTTTAAGAGAACTTTGTCCGACATCCTCGAAGCTAACTAGTAAAACTCTTGCTTGAAAAAAAGCACTTAAGGATTACCTATGGTAACTATGAAAGACCTTTTAGAATGTGGTGTACACTTCGGACACCAAACTCGTCGTTGGAACCCGAAAATGAAAAAATACATTTTTGGTGTTCGTAAAAATATCTATATTATAGATTTACAAAAAACTCTTCGTTATTTCCGTAATACATATACAATCGTTATGGACGCAGCAGCTGAAGGGCAAACTGTACTATTTGTTGGTACTAAAAAACAAGCTCGTAACTCTGTAAGAGATGCAGCAATCGCTTGTAACATGCCTTACGTAGATAACAGATGGTTAGGTGGTATGCTTACTAACTTCCCAACTATTCAAAAATCTATTCGTAAACTTGACGTTATTACTGAGATGCAAGAAAATGGTCAAATTGATCTTTTAACGAAAAAAGAAGCACTTATGCTTACTCGTAAAAAAATTAAACTTGAGTCATATTTCGGTGGTATCCGTAACATGAAAAAACTTCCAGATATGCTATTTGTAGTAGATGCTGTAAAAGAGCACATTGCTGTTTTAGAAGCAAGATGTCTTGGAATCCCAGTTGTAGCTCCACTAGATACTAACTGTGACCCAGATTTAATCACTTACCCAATTCCTGGTAATGATGATGCAATCCGTTCAATTCAACTTTTCTGTCGTGAAATGACTGCTGCAATCAACGAGGGTAAAGCTCTTAGAGATGCACCTGCTGAAGAAGAGCAAGTTGAAGAAGAAGTAGCAACTCAAGAGGTTGCAGTTGAAGCTGAGGCAACTGAAGCACCAGCAAAAACAGAGGAAGCATAGTCATGGCAGCAGTTACAGCAGCAATGGTAAAAGAGTTGCGTTCGGCAACTGATGCACCTATGATGGATTGTAAAAAAGTTCTTGTTGAAGCTGATGGAGACATGGCTAAGGCAACTGAGCTTTTAAAAGAACGTGGTATCGCTAAAGCAGCTAAAAAAGCTGATAGAGTTGCTGCTGAAGGTCTCGCTGGAATCGTTATCGCTGATGATTTCTCAAAAGCTTCAGTTATTGAAGTAAACTCTGAGACTGACTTTGTTGCACAAAATGAAGGTTTCCAAAACCTTGTAAAAGATTCTGCACAAGAAGTTTTCGCTAATCAACCTGCTGATGTTGATGCATTTATGGCGAGTCCATTTGGTGCTGAGTTTACAGCTCAAGTTATTAAAATCGGTGAGAAAATTGAAGTGAGACGTTTTAACACGTTAACTGCTGATTCGACTACTGCTTTAAATGGTTACATTCACTCAAACAACAGAATTGCAGTTATTATTACTGCAAAATGTGATAGTGAAAAAACTGCACAAGGTATGAGAGCGACTCTTAAGCAAGTTGCTATGCATACATCTGCAATGAAACCAACAACTCTCTCTTACAAAGATTTCGATGCTGCTTATGTTGCAAGTGAAACTGTAGGTCGTATTGAAGTTATTAAAAAAGATAACGAAGAGTTAGCACGTCTTAAAAAGCCTCTTAAAAATGTACCACAGTACATCTCTATGAGTCAATTAACTGATGATGTTTTAGCACAAGCTGAAGCTGATATCAAAGCTACGCTAAAAGAACAAGGTAAACCAGAAAAAATCTGGGACAAAATTGTTCCTGGTTCTTTAGCACGTTTTATCTCTGATAATACAACTCTAGACAAAGAGCAGTGTTTACTTGATCAAAACTATGTTTTAGATGAGAAACTTACTGTAGCTCAAGCTATTGACGCTGCTGCTAAGGCCCTTGGTGGTACTGCTGAGATTACTGAATTTGTTCGCCTTGAAGTAGGTGAGGGAATTGAGAAAGCTGAAGATGATTTTGCTGCGGAAGTTGCTTCTCAAATGGCATAATAATTTAACGCTAAAGTTATCTTTTGCATAAAAGGCTAGGACTTCGGTCTTAGCCTTTTTTTTGCCAAATTTTATAGACTCTAGCCGTAAAAATTTTACTGAACATAAGAACCATTTCTACGCACTTCTGCTATAATCCTTTTATGAACTTACTATCTGCACAAAATTTATCACACACTTTTGAATATGAACTCTTTCATGATGTTTCATTAGAACTCCAAGAGAAAGAGTCTATTGCTATTATCGGTGTAAGTGGCAGTGGAAAATCAACGCTTTTGCATATACTTTCTACACTTTTAAAAGCAGATGAGGGGAGTGTTTATGTTTTAAATGAAAATGTCTCAACTCTTAAAAAAGCAAAATTAGCGAAACTCAAAAGAGACTCTTTAGGACTTATATTTCAATCACACTACCTTTTTAAAGGCTTTAGTGCTTATGAAAATTTAGAAGTGGCATCAATGTTAAGTAATAAACCTATTGATAATGCACTTCTAGAGAGATTAAAAATTTTAGATCCTATAAATCAGAAGGTAACAGAACTCTCTGGGGGGCAACAGCAACGTGTTTCAATTGCGAGAGTTTTAACAAAAAAACCACGTATCATTTTTGCAGATGAACCAACTGGAAACTTAGATAAAGAGACTGCACATGAAGTGATGCAACTTTTTTTCGAGTATGTAGAGTCACAAAATGCAGGTATGGTACTTGTTACTCATGATGAAGAGTTAGCCTATATGTGCCAGAGCGTATATAGACTTGAAGACAAAGAGCTCAAAAAAGTAAAATAATGGGCTGGGTAGAACTATTTAATGAAACAAATGTAGTAGCCTTTGTCCTACTTTTTTTCAGGTTCGCAGCGCTTTTTATAGCAACCCCAATATTTTCACACCAGAATATTCCTATAAATATAAAAGCTACTATGGCATTTTTCTTTACTGTCGTTTTTTATAACTCTCTCCCTCCATTAACCCTCTCTATAGATGTAGCCACTATTGTACTAGCAATTTTGAGTGAATTTATATTTGGTCTTGCTATAGGGATAGTATTACTTCTTGCATACAATGTCATAACTTTTGCTGGTGGACAGATATCGTTTATGATGGGTTTTTCAATGGCGAGTGCTATTGATCCGCAAACGGGTGTATCAATGCCGATTATCTCACAGTTTCTATCTTTAATGGGACTTATGATTTTACTAGCGATGGATTTACATCATTGGATGTTGCTTTTTATAGATAACTCTTTAAGTACACTCCCTCTTGGTGGATTTTTAATGAGCGAAGATCTTTTTAATTACATCATTCATGCAGCATCGAATATGTTTGTAGTTGGGTTTATGATAGCGTTTCCGATAATAGCTCTCTCTTGGTTGGCAGACGTTATCTTTGGGATGCTGATGAAAACAATGCCTCAGTTTAACCTTTTAGTTATCGGTTTTCCTATTAAAATTATGGTTGCATTTGGGGTACTCATAGCTACTTTTACAGCAACTATGCTCATACTTAAAGGACATATGCAAGAAGCGTTTAATGCCTTGGAGATGTTTTTTTAGTTTTTTTTGATACAATAATGACAATAAACCCAACTAAGGAATATAAGTGAAAATTTTACTTTTAAATGATAATCCAGTTGTAAACAAGTTAGTTACTCTAAGTGCTCAAAAAACTTCTGATGAACTAGATATAGTAGACTCTATAGATGCAATTACATCACGCGAGTATAACCTTCTAGTAGTAGATGACACGAAGTATAACGAAGATTTGTTTGAAGAGATTAAAGGTAAAATTACATTCTCGTCTTCACTCTATATTTGCGCTAGAGATGCCGTAGAGGTAGAAGCATTTACTGCAACAATTAAAAAACCATTTCTACCAACAGATTTAGTAGAGATATTTTCAAAATTCTCTAAGGAGGCAACTACTATTAGCTCCTCACCAGTAGAGAACACAGAAAATTTAGTAGAGTTAGATGAACTTGAAGGCGAAGAGCTTGTGCTTGATGAAGCAGTATCCGAAGATTTAGACGTAGAAGGTGATGATTTAGATTTATCTCTTGATGATGATTTAGATCTTGATGATCTCTCTTTGGGTGATGATGACCTATCACTAGAAGATGATGATGCAGATATTTTAGATGAACCAGAACTTGATAATGACTTAAGCTTTGATGATGAGACTCTTGATGAAGGCGAGAGTGTTTTAGATGATGAAGAGGCACAGAAGGTAAAAGATTTACTTGATGAAACAAGTGATGATGAAGAGGGCTCTTTTGACTCAAAAATTACTGCTGATGAGATAGGCTTACCGCTAGAGGAAGTTGAAGAGTTTTTACAGGACTTTATAGATCAAGCGAATGCGTTTAAAGATGAGCTATACAGCTCTGCGCATAATGGTGATACAGATAAAGTAAAAGAACTTTCACATAAATTAAAAGGTGTTGCCGCTAATCTGAGAATACCAGAGACAATGAGTCAGCTTGAGACTATTAATAGTTCAACAGATCTTACTGAAATAGAGAGTAATCTCAATGAGTTTTACAAAACTATCAATACTTTAGGCGTGAAAGATGAGACTTTAGATACTCCTAATGAAGAGGAAATCTCAGATGAAGTTGATGGGCTTGTGGAATTTACAACTGAAGAAGAGTTAGAGTTAAGTGAAGCGGAAGAAAATAGTGAAGCGTCTGCTGATGTATTGGATGACTTGGAGTTAGACGAAGCGCTTACTCTTGATGAAGAGGAGACGGAAAAAGTTGCTGATTCGCTTGATGATTTAGACTTGGGGGATGATTTAATCCTCGAAGATGAAGAAGTAGAAGAGATTGAAGAAGAATCGGAACCTGCAGAAGAAGTAGAACAAGCTGATGAAGAGCTTGCAGAGGAGTTAGACTTAGAAGATGAACTTACTCTTAATGAACAAGAGCTAGAAGAACCTGCAGAAGAGCTTTCTGATGAGACAGAAGAGATTGAAGAAGTAGAAGAAGCTACGGCAGAACTAGATTTAGACGACGAGCTTACTTTTGATGATGGTGAAACAGAGGAAGAGCCTACAGAAGAGCTAGAGGATGAACTCACTATTGATGAGCAAGAGCTAGAAGAAACTGCAGAAGAGAGTGTTGAGGAGCTAGAGGAAGAAGATTTAGAGGCCAAAATAGAAGAGGCTGTTAGCGAATTGACTGAAGAAGATATGGAAGCAGAACTTGATTCAGAGACCCTTTTAAATATTGCCTCAAGTGAGATTGACTCATTGGATTCTTTAAATTCTAATGATTTGAAGCTTGCACTTAATGAAGAAGTAGAGGTTGCAGAAACAGATATGGAGAGTGACACTTTAGAGACTCAAGAGAGTGAAGAAACTAGCACTACAGAGTTAGAGAGTAGCAGTGAACAAGTAGAGAAGCAGACGAACTCTATAGAAGCACTTGAGAATTTACTAGAGGTACTTAAAGATAAAAATATTATGGCTTCAATGAAAGGGCAAAAAATCAAAATCAAAATAACAATAGGTGAAGAGTAGTGATAGAGCATAATGGAGTTGTATTAGTCTTATCTGGTCCAAGTGGAGCTGGTAAGAGTTCTTTAATAAATAAAATAAAAAATGATATTGGAGATTACCACTTTTCAATCTCTACAACTACTCGTGCAATGAGAGAGGGTGAAGAAGAGGGTGTCGATTATCATTTTGTGAGTGAAGCAGAGTTTAAAAAAGATATTGAAGAGGAGCACTTTTTAGAGCACGCTGTTGTGCATGGAAACTATTATGGTACATCTTTAAAGCCAGTAAAAAAGGCACTCAGTGAAGGTAAATTAGTTATTTTTGACATTGATGTGCAGGGAAATACTGCGGTTAACAACAGACTAGGGGACATTACTACATCAGTATTTATTACGCCTCCAAGTCTTTCAGAGTTAAAAAAACGACTCATCAGTCGTTCTACAGACTCTAATGATGTGATTGAGACTCGTCTTAAAATGGCTAAAAGAGAGATACAGAGAACTTCTGAGTATGATTATTTGATTGTAAATGATGATTTAGATGTCGCTGCGGAAGTACTTCGACAGATAGCAATAACAGCAAGATTAAAGATTCCAACTGACAGAATAAATAATTTTGTGCAAGAGTGGGAAGATATATAAAGATAATTTTATCTGATAAGAGTAGTTACAGCAAATTGTAGATATACTCTCAAATTAAAAAAATAAGGATATAGAATATGGGAATGCCTGGTGGAACAGAATTATTAATCGTTTTAGCAATAGTAGTTTTATTATTTGGTGCTAAAAAGATACCTGAATTAGCAAAAGGTTTTGGTAAAGGTATCAAAAACTTTAAAGAAGAGATGAAAGATGTAGAGAATGAAGTAGCATCTACAGATGAGCCTAAAAAAGTTGAAAAAAGTGAAGAAGTAGCATCTACAGAGACTACAGAAACTTCAAAAACTACTACACAAGCATAAACTTTGAAACAACGAGTATCGGCGTTATTACGCGAAAAACTAGGTCGTGAAGTTGTTTTAGAGAAACCTCGTGACCGCTCTTTTGGTCACTTTGCTACTCCAATAGCCTTTTCATTAGCAAAAGAGTTGAGAAAATCACCTATGATTATAGCTGAAGAGCTTGCTTCATCATTTGATGAGAGTGAAGAGTTCTCTAGTGTTGAATCTGTAAAAGGGTATCTCAATTTTCGTCTAAGTGAAAACTTTCTAAGTGAGTACGGAACTTGGGCCTTAGACAATCCTAGTGAATTTGCTAAGCAAGAAAAAAGTGAAAAAATCCTTTTAGAATTTGTGAGTGCTAATCCTACGGGACCTCTGCATATCGGTCATGCACGTGGCGCTGTTTATGGTGATACACTTCTGCGTTTAGCAAGACATTTAGGTTATGATATTACAGCTGAGTATTATGTAAATGATGCAGGAAATCAGATTGATTTGCTAGGTCTTTCTATACAGCTCTATGCAAGAGAAAATATCTTAAAAGAGAGAGTAGAATATCCTGAGTCATATTACCGTGGAGAGTATTTAGAAGCTCTTTCACAAGGTGCACAAGAGAAGTTTGGTAAAGAGATATTTTCAGATGCATCACGTCAAAAAGAGCTTGCAATGTGGGCAAAAGATGAGGTGATGAATATAGTTGTAGATACATTAGCTAATACAAATATCCATTTTGATACTTTTGTAAATGAGTCTTCACTCTACAGTGAATGGGATAGAGTCATGGCTAAAATGGGTGATGGCGTTTATGAGAAAGATGGCAAGATGTTTATTGCCTCTGAATCTAAAGGCGATGATCACGATAGAGTTGTTGTTCGTGAAGATGGACGCCCTACATATCTAGCGGGAGATATTGTCTATCACAATCAAAAATTTGAGCGTGGATATGACCACTATATTAACATTTGGGGTGCTGACCATCATGGGTATATCCCTCGTGTAAATGCAGCGGTTGAATTTTTAGGGTATGACTCAAATAAGCTTGAGACACTTCTTTCTCAAATGGTTTCTCTCTTAAAAGATGGTGAGCCATATAAGATGAGTAAACGTGCAGGTAATGTAATACTTATGAGCGATATAGTTGAAGAGATTGGTTCTGATGCACTGCGTTTTATCTTTGCTTCAAAGAAGTCTGACACTGCTTTAGAGTTTGACTTAGCTGAGTTTAAAAAGCAAGATAGCTCAAACCCTATCTTTTACATACAGTATGCGCATGCACGTATTCAGACCTTACTCTCTAAAGCAGAGGTAAGCAGAGAAGAGATACAGAATGCAACTCTGAAAAATCTTGGAGAGAGTGCAGATATATTACTTTTTGATGCACTACTACTTCCAGAAGTAGTAGAAGATGCATTTAGCTCTCGTCAAGTACAGAAGTTACCTGATTACTTAAAAGCACTTGCAGCCTCACTGCATAAGTTCTACTATGATGTTCGCATGATTGGAACTGATGATGAAGCAAAACTGCTTAAAGTTCTTTTAGTGGTAGCACTATCACTAAAAACGGGCCTTTCTCTTATGGGTATAGAAGCTAAAGAGAGAATGAGTAAAGAGGATTAATACCTCTTTATATTAAAATCTTACTCCAAGCCCTACAAGTAACTGAAAGTCACTTTTGAGAGAATATGACCCATCAGAAGTCTCTTCAGGTTCTAAAATATAATCCCAAATACCACTCAAGTCTATATCAAGCCAAGAGGTTAACTGGTTTTCAAAAGTAAGTACCATGTGATGTTTATAGACCCCCGCACTTTCATCGGTATAGGTAAGTTTATAGTCATATTTGACATCTGTTATGCTATTTAATTTAAGATTATAGTGAGTACTGAGCTCAAGTGCTGGAGAGAGGTTTTCTCTATCTCTGTTGTTAGCTACTGTATAGTATTTTGTATACAAAAATGCTGGACCACCTGAGAAGCTCCACTCTCTTTTAGTTGTATCAATAAGTGTGTAACCAACACCAATACCAGTTGTAAACTGATGGTCTATATTTTTATACTTATCTGTATAGTACTCGCTGAACAAAGGTGTCAAGAAAAAATGACGACTTAGATAATAATCGTACTTTTGATTTAGACGGTGGTCATGGGCAGTCTCTGTGTTATCTATAGAAGTCACACGACCTAAATAATCTAAGGAAAGACGTGAACTTGCAGTCCTGCGTTGTAAGTTCACTTGAGCACCATAATCAAACTGACTAGTATTCCCATTTCTCACATCTATGCTCAGAATCATCTTTCCAGACCAAAAATTACTCTCTAGTTCACCATCTGGAGCAAAAGAGACTAGCTCTCTTCTCTTAAAGTTATATTCTGTATCACCTTGAATAAGTTTTAGCTTGTCACCATTTAAACGTAGTACACCTGAAACAGATGCAAGGTTTTCTATGTTAGCACTGATGATGTTGTAGCTTTTTATTTGTGTAATATTTGAAAAATTAAAACTGTGAAGACCAATTTCTTTACTCTTAAACTCGAGTTCACCATTATAAAGAGCTTTGATTTGTCCCTTAAACCACTCACCAGACTTTGTTTGAATCCAGTCATTTTTTTCAGGTGATGGAGAGAGTTCTTCCCATTTTTTTTGAATTTTTGAGAGATCAACCTTCCCCTTAGAGTCTGTAATTTCATACACTTTTTTAAGGGAGACCTTATCTTCAACTTTGCTATCTTTGCTATTTGCGATGTCACGAACTTCATCATCACTTAGTCCTGAATTATCCTTTACTTCTACTAGCTGATATTTGTCTAGAGTTTGTGTTGTATTGCTATCAATATTAAGTGTCGTACTAGTATCAATGTTTGTTGCATATATAAATGTGCTTAAAATGAAAGAGAGAAAAATATACTTCATGTCTACGCACTACCTCCAAAAACTAAATAAATTTCCGAATAATAGCTAATAGTTGTTAATGGTTGAGTAGAAATATTTTTTTATTTTTATAAAGGTATTAATTTCTTAAAAGTTTAGAGTTTTTTAGCTGTGGAAATTCTCTTAAAGAGTTTGGGTATGATGTATGTCAAAAGCGTAAGCAGGAGTTTGAACCATCATCTTTAGCATAAGTTTAAAGAAGAGGATTAGTTATCTTGTTCTATAGCAAATTCTAACTTTGATTTTATTGCATAACTCAAGGGTTTTATTTTTTGTATATTTGAGTATTCTACTTGAGAATAAACTAAGCTAAGATCCTTAAAGTAATTTTTATAGACTTCCAAATAAGCTAAAAGTTCTTCCTCCTCATCTACACAGAGGTCAATAAGAACTATCTCAACAGATTTCCAAGTTTCATAAAACTTTTTTTCTAGGTTACTACTAGGTTTTTTCAAAAATTTATGTTTTAATTTTGTTAACTTGTACCACTCCCTTAGCAGTGGAGCATAACCTGTACTCTCAACACTTTTGTTAAAACTTACAAGCCCATTTAATGATTTAGCATAGTTTTTATTAATATTAGGAGCACTTTTGTCAATATTATTGTAAACGGAATCAATTATTTTAGAGTACTGTAGAAGATTCATCTTTAAATCTTTTGTATTTTTAGTAGAGAGATTCAGTGAATTTATTCTATTTGCTATATATTTTGTTTGTGATTTATATGTAGCATATTTTTGATGTTCACCTTTTTTTACAATTGCATTAGCATTACGTGAAACTTCTCTAAAGTTATCAATCATAGTCGTTGCAGTTTCACTATTTGGAGTGAAGAGACCAGCATATAAATTGAGAGACAGGAGTATAATTAACATACTTTTCATTATTTGTAACCTTTTTTCGAAATAATATTGTTAAAATATTACATAGAGGTTACAAATAATGATTAGTTAATCATTTAGAAGTAGTGAATTTTTTAGTTGAGGATAGAGTTTTTTTATCTCTTGAGATGAAGATTTTGGAATCTGAATGAGCAGAGGCTGTTTCTCTTTATCTAACCAAGAAGCTATCTTTTTTATCTCCTCTAAGCGCATAGCAGTACAACCAGCAGTTGATGCATTTTCTGATTTTTTGACATGTAAAAATATACAAGAGCCTCTTTTGGCAACCGCTTCTTGATTATGGGCGACTAAAACACCTAGCTCATATTGGTGATCATTGCGTCTCATATTTTCAAAACTTTTTTCCCCACCATTGGCTTCAATAACTTGATTATAAAAATTTGAAGCACTATCATCTACACATATTAAGTTTTCTGAAGCGTATAAATAAGGCATTTTATAGCTGTTTTCTTGTGAGTAACCAAAGAGAGAAGTTAACTTGAAAATGCCTATAGGAGCTTTTTTATCCCCTTCATACTTCAGTGGTTCACCCTCTTTTTGTTGCAATGATAACTCCCCTAAACCCCAACCAAGACCATTTTTGCCTATATTGACTTCTACTGTTTTAAAAACTTTTCCCCCACCCTCATAACACTCCAAGAGTGCTTTGTTTGATGTGTAATCATCACTCACAACTAAGATTATTTGTTGTGAAGAATATAGTAAAATTTGAAAACTTATTATAATTAAGAAACTTTTTATCATAAAGTATGGTACTATTACTATTATATGAATTAAATTAATTTTACGGAAAATTTTTATGGCTATTAAGATTAGAAAAGCAACTGACAAAGATGCCCCTTTTTTAGCACAGATGATACTTAAAAGCTCAAGAGCTGGAAAAAAAGATGGAATGTTTGACCTCATCTTTCAAACGAATGATGACAGAGTACTTTTAGAAAAATTAAACAACTTGACATGTACTACAGCGAAAAACAACTGCCACTTTAGTAATTTTCTTATTGCAGAACTTGATGGGAAAAGTGTAGGTACACTCTGTAGTTACGAACCAAGGATTGCTACACAAGAGACACTTATAGAAGCATTTAAAGAGTTGGGCTGTGGTGAAGATGTACGTGATACTTTAGAGGTGTTTTTTAGTTGTACCTTTGATTTGAACAACAGAACATTGGTGTTTGATTATATGGAAGAACTTGAAGGCTTCCGTGATGTAGGTGTCTTAAAAGAACTTATGAGAAAGAGCCTTTTAACTGCAAGGCTCAAAGGGTATCGAATAGCACAAACTATCATAGAGATAGGTGCATTAGAGAGTGAACTCTTCTACAAAAAACAGGGCTTTAAAAAAGTTAATGAGAAAGAGTGTGAACTCTACAAAGAAAAATTTGGCAGAGCGGGTCTCATGCTAATGGCAATAGAGTTCTAGGAATATTGACATAGAACTCACACCGCTCTCACTTCTGCCTTCTCTGCTTGCTATCGCTTTGGCACTCTACTCAAAAAATGTACTTCTCTCTCTATTTGGTGGTATTGTGCTTGGGATATTTATTTTAAATGATTTTGCATTTACTCTTTCAATTGAAGCACTCTATTTGCTTTTTAAATCTCTATTGAGTGAAGCTTGGATACTCAAAACACTTGGTTTTGCTATTTTAGTGGGTAGTGTCATGGCTTTAATAGAAAAGAGTGGGGGTATTGAAGGATTTGTGCACTACGTACATGATAAAAACGCATTTATAGACTCTCCTAGAAGTGCATTAATGCTTAGTTACTTTCTAGGTGTCGTAATATTTATAGAGTCCTCAATAACCTCGCTAATTGCTGGAGCAGTTGGCAAACCTCTTTGTGATAAACAGGGTGTCTCACGAGCAAAGCTTGCCTATGTGTGTGACTCGACTTCTGCACCAATAAGTTCCATAATTGTGCTTAATGGTTGGGGTGCACTTCTGCTAGGGCTTATCGCTTCTCAAATAACACAAGGAGTTATATCTGGGGAGAGTATCCCAATATTGATAGACTCTGTAATGTATAATTTTTATGCAATGAGCGCTTTAGTAATTACATTTTTATCTGTCTGGTTTAATATCGATATTGGTCCTATGAAAAATGCAAAACCTTTCGTATTAGCAGAGCATACATTCTCTAAAAAAAATCAAAGTAAGTGGTTAATGATACTCCCGATTGCTTTGATGGTTTTTTTTGTTTTTATCTTTTTGTATATTACAGGTGATGGGAATGTATTAAAAGGGAGCGGTTCTAGCTCTATTTTTTACACAATGATTGCTACACTCCTGTTTATTCTTATATATTATGTAGGAACTAAAAATATTTCACCAAAAGAGTATGTAAAAACTACATTTTTTGGGGCTAAAAAACTCTTTCCAATTGCTATGATACTCCTCTTTGCTTTTGCTATTGGAAAAGTGACAGTCGAGCTTAAAACAGGTCTCTACCTTGCATCTTTAGCAGATGAGAATCTTAGTTTATATTTTCTTGGTGCAGTTGTGTTTCTACTGAGTTCACTTATTGCTTTTTCAACAGGAACAAGCTGGGGAACATTTAGTATTATGATTCCTGTTGCTGTCCCAATGGCAGTGGCTATGGATGCCAATGTAGCCCTTTGTATAGGTGCTGTTATAAGTGGTGGTGTCTTTGGAGATCACTGCTCACCCATTTCAGATACAACTATCATATCCTCTATGGCGACAGAGTGCGAGGTAGTAGAACATGTAAAAACACAGCTTCCATACGCACTTATAAGTGGAGTAATAGCCATACTTTTATTTATAATTTTTTCTTACTAAAGATTTGTATGATATAATAATCTAACTTATAAATTTGGATAGAAAATGAAGTTAATTGTTCTCCTTTTATCACTAATGTATACAGTAGTATCTGCAGATATATATGATGAGTATAAGCTAAGTCAAGACTCAAATCAAACGCAAAATTATTTTTTTAGTGGTGAGTTTGAAGAGATTATCCGTTTTGATGAGATAGTATTTGAAAATGGAATTATAGGGACTAAGGACTTAAACTCTTTAAAAAATCTAAGTGAAAAAATCAATGTATACAAAAAAAGTGAACAAAAATTTTATCTATCTATCATAGGGCATACTAGCGTAACTACAGATGATATAAATGAAAATGCAATAGACTCTGGCACCTACGCCAATAAAATTCAAAATATATTTAGAGACTCTTTTGATACAAATGAGAGTGCTCGCGCAAGTAGAAGCTATGCAAATGAGGTCAAAGAGTATTTGATTGAACACAATGTTAGTGAGAAGATAATACATCTAGAGTATAGAAGTGGCTTGGATAATGCCTATAGTGATGCGACAAAAGAGGGTCGTGATTTATCAAACAGAGTTATGGTAACTCTCTATGCTGAAAAAAATTTAGATATTGATGCTGATGGAGTTGTCAATAGTAGGGACTTATGTCCAGATACTCAAAAAGGATACAAAGTAGATAAGGATGGATGTAAGTTTAAAACTATTGTTCTATTAGTTGAAAATAAAAAAGATTATAATGCTATATCTGTCACTACAGAACAAAATACAAGAGTTATTAAACAGGCTAGAGATTATACTTTAATAAAGTCAAAAAATGATTTTCCGAAGCTTTATAAATCAATGTCAGATGAAGAGATGCAAAAGATTTTTGCAGATGTTTTAGAGTCCAATGATGTTCAAACCTTTAATATCTACTTTAACAGTAGAGACTTTCTTAATGTAGATACGAAATTAAATGAGATTATCCAATTTCTCAAAAAGAGTAAAGAGAGTTATATTCAAGTTATAGGACATACTGACTCTAAAGGTACACGAGCATATAACGAAGATTTAGCGCAAAAAAGAGCAGAGATAGTAGCACAAAAGATTAAAGAGAGTGGAGTGAAATATCTCCATATACAAGTTGAGTCATATGGGGAAAACAACTTAGCTGTTAAAACTCCTGATGGTATAAGAGAAGCATTGAATAGAAGGGTTGAAGTATTAATTCGTTAGAGATGAAAAGAGGATTTTTATACTTCCTCATAGCCTTTTTTATAGGAGCAACACATTATGGCTTGTACAAGAGTAGTATAGTGAAAAACTTAGACTACAAAGTATATGACTTCTCAAAAGAGATTGTAGACTCATTTAAAGATGAGAGCTCAAATTCAAATATAGTGATTGTGGATATAGATGAGAAGAGTTTAAACAGTGTAGGACAATGGCCATGGTCTCGAGTTGTACTTGCAACACTACTCTCAAAAATCTCTGAGTATGCACCTTCTGCTATTGCAATAGATATTGTTTTTCCTGAAAAAGATAGAACATCACCTAGTGTACTGAAACATTTTTACAAAAACTATTTTGGCTTAGATGTAAGTATAGATGGCGTGCCAGAACAGTTACAAGATAATGATGCTATTTTTGCAAAAGTATTGGGTGATAGTAGCAGTGTGATGAGTCTTTATCTGAGTCAGAAAAACATATCAGATAACTCAAAAACTTTCCAAACTAGTTTAAAAATACCTTCTGAGACTTTTGACTTAGAGAGTTATCCATACCTGTTAGCAAATATTTCAAACGTATCTGTTGGAGTAAAAGAGTTTGGTTTTATCAATACGAAAGTAGATGAGGATGGGATTTTAAGACGATACTCTCTGATGAAAAAATATCAAGAGAAGATTGTACCTTCACTTGCTTTAGCAGCCATGCTAAGCATAGATTCAAATTTACAACTGTTAGAGAATCATAGTTTTCAAATAATGAACCATCAATTTAACACAGGTACTGATGCTCAAGTATTACTGAGCTATTACAACCAAGAGTGGTACAAAAAAATATCTGTTTTAGATGTTTTAACGGGGAGAGTAGATGCAAGTCACTTAAGAGGAAAAATAGTTTTAATAGGCTCTTCAGCAACAGCACTTCATGATCAAGTAATCATACCAGGTGGTAAGAATATAGCGGGTGTGCAGATTCATGCTACTATGATCGATAACATACTGCATGATGATCTTTTAGTGCAGCCAAAAAATTTAGATATCATAAATATAATTCTTTCACTTTTACTTACTTCTCTTCTAGTTTTTTTACTATTTAAAAATGAGAACCAGTTGATTTTTGCTCTTTTTATTACTGTAGTCATCATTAGTACAGTTGTAAATATCTCTATGCTCTTTGAAGGTATTTATATCTCTTATGGCTACTTGTTAATCCCTTTCTTATTGCACTTTTTTTTAGTAAGTATAGTGTTTATATTTATAGATACCTATGATAGAAAAGAGTTTAGTGAGGAGTTAAACCGTTCACAAATAGCCTCTATGGACAGTATGAGTCATGTTGCAGAAGTACATGATTATGAGACAGGTGCACATATAATTCGGACAAAAAAGTATATAAAACTACTAGCACAGCATATCTACTCAAAGGGTTTATATAAAAATCAACTCTCAAAAAAGATGATAGAGATGATGTACTTCACTGCACCAATGCATGATATTGGAAAGGTCGGTATTGCTGATTCAATTCTTAAAAAAAAGGGGAAACTTACCGATATAGAGTATGAAGTTATGAAGAGTCATGCTAAACTAGGAATGCATATTATAGATAATGCTATTTCGAGTTACAAAGAGAATGATTTTCTTGTTATGGCAAGAAATATTGCGCACTATCACCATGAAAAATGGGATGGAAGCGGCTATCCTGAAGGCTTAAAGGGTGAAGAGATACCTTTAGAGAGTAGATTTATGGCAATAGCTGATGTGTATGATGCTCTTGTGAGTAAACGCGTCTATAAAGAAGCTTTTTCGTTTGAGAAAACAAAGGAAATCATAATAAAAGGGCGTGCAAAACACTTTGATCCAGTTCTTGTTGATGCTTTTTTAGAGATAGATGATAAATTTCAAGATATCGCTCAAACCTACAGCGATTAAAAAAGGGAAAATATGAAAAAATTACTACTGATACTACCACTACTGTTTTTGTCACTCTATGCCAAAGATATTGCATTTGCTAAAAAAGTTAAGGGTGAGGTAAGTGCATCAGAGAATGGAAAGACAACTATAGTGAAGCAGTCTGATTGGCTGTGTGAAAAGATGATAGTTACTACTGGAGATAGAAGTGGTATTACCTTGATTTTTAAAGATAACTCAGTTTTAGTTTTAGGTTCCAACAGCATACTCAAGTTAGAAAAATATATATTTGAGGCAAATAAAAAGAATTATAAAATTGAGCTCTCTTTAGACAAAGGGAGTCTCTCTTTTGAGTCTGGAAAAATAGGAGAGTTGTCTCCTGAAAACTTTATATTTAAAACGCCAGAAGCGACCGTTGGCATAAGAGGGACTAAGTTTATGGTAAAACTGCAGTAGTTTTAGGTCTTACTCCTAAAACTTTGCATGTGGAATCGGATAGTTCTCTACAACAAAATCTATATCTTTATCGCCTCTTCATCACTGCAGAGACCAACCTCAGTTCTTCCTATCTCATTGAGATAGTCAATTCCTGAACCTACAGAGTAGACTGGTGCAGGTTCCCCATCTTTGTCTTTAAGCATTATAGAGTTAAACTCATGCATGACCCCTTCTTCGCCATAAGTCAGGCTTGCTGCATGTTCCCCTAAATTTTCACCAATTCCCATCGGTTCAACACCTATCAATACAGGCGACCACATTATCAGGTAGCTTTCCTTCAATCTGCTCTTTAGATTTAAAACCTATAACTGATTGAAAGTCTCTTACCATCAATGGAAAAGGGTGCGGACCAACAATTGAGCCTATGCAGTAGATTGAAGTATCAGCTTCTGCAACATACTTTTCAAAGGCAGAGTCAAACAGCCTCTTTGAGCGTTTTAAGCCCATGCGTTGCAGGAATAACATTCGCACCAAGAATTTTCATACGTACTACATTGGGATGCTCTTTTTCTATATCCACTTCGCCCATATGTATTTCAAACTCTAAACCAAAGTAAGCTGCTGCTGTGGCAAGTGCCACACCGTGTTGTCCTGCACCAGTCTCAGCAATCACTTTTTTCTTACCAAGATGCTTTGCTAAAATAACTTCAGCCATACAGTGGTTGAGTTTATGTGCACCAGTATGGTTTAGATCTTCACGTTTGAGATAGATTTTTGCTCCACCACAAAATTCTGTTAAGTTTTTTGCATAAGAGATAGGAGTAGGACGACCTTGATAATGTTTTCTTACATATTTGAGCTCGTCAATAAACTCAGGAGAGTATTTGAGCTTTTAATACGCTTTTTGAATATCTGCAAAAGGGGCTTCTAAGGGAGGCGGTATAAAAGTATCCCCTTCTCATCAGGATATGACTCTAGATAGTTTTTGCTCATTATGACTTTCCTTGTTTTTCTATAGTTGAAAAATTATAATGAAAGAAGACTTAGATGATGATTTATTAGAGCTAAGAAATTAATTTTTTAAGTGCTTGAATATCATATATATCTTTCTCGTGTAAATCAAGATGCTTTTGAGAAAAGCTTATATTAAATTCCTTAAGGGTATTACAATATGCAAGTGTATTTAGTTCAATATCAAGATGTGTTTCACTAACAATTATGAAGTCATTTCCATGTATACGAAAAATAAGTACAGGTGGGGGAAAGTGATTGTGAAACTCCTCAGCAACTTTTTTAAGAAGGGCATCTCCATTTGCCCAACCATTTTTTTCATTGTAGTGATGGAAATTATGCATCTGTATGGAATGAATGCAAAAGTATTTTTTTTCAAAAGTATTTCGATTGAGAATCACATCCAGATAGTCTATGTTATAAGCACTTGTAAGTTGGTCACGATAAAAGTAAGAAAAACGTGCTTTTTCGATATCTGTTTTTGGTAGTTGGTGATATATTTCAATATTTTCTACCTCTGAAAGCACTTCAATAGCACTAGGCACAATCTCTGGATGAAACTGCTTTGCAGAGAGCTCTTTTATCTCTTCTACAGCACTTTGTGTATCTTTTCTAGCCTTATATATACGATTGGTTGTCATAGCATCAAAAGCATCTGCAATTATCATGATACGAGCTAAAAAAGGAATTTCACCACCTTTAAGCCCGTTTGGGTAGCCTGTTCCGTCATAGTGCTCATGGTGACAAGCAATAATTTCAGCCACATTTTTATACATCGGTATTTTAAGTAAAATATCATGACTCTCAACAACATGCTGTTGGATTATTTTATACTCAAGTTCATTGAGTGTACCAGGTTTAAGTAAAATAGAATCAGGTGTTGTTATTTTTCCAATATCATGAAGTATCCCCGCACGATAGATTAAGTCACACTCTTCATCGGAACACAGGAGTTTTTTAGCAATCTCAAGAGAGTAGTCTGCAACACGTTGGGAATGTCCACCTGTGTATGTGTCACGATCTTCAATCATTGTGACAAATGATGTAAGGGTTTTTTCAAAGTTATCTATTTTTTCTTCTTCAAGGGTTATAGTTTTGCGAGTACGGTGTTCAATCTCTTCTTCAAGATGTATTTTATACTCAAGGTTCTGTTTATAGTTATTGATATTGAAGATAGATTTATAGAGGGTTTGATTCATTAAAGTATAATCAATTGGTTTAATAATATAGCCATTGATACCTAGACGAATTGCATCAAGAAAATAGGTCTCTTCACTGTAGGCAGAGAGTATGATTATCTCTTGATTTGGATTAATAGTTTTGATCTCTCTAGACATCTCAATACCATTCATATAGGGCATCTGTATATCAGTGAGTACAATATCATAGCTCCTCTCTTCATAGAGCTTTAAGCCATCTTGACCATCTTTAGCGACAGTGACATAGGGAAAGATTTTTTCTAGATACTCCTCAACCGCATCTCTTATCTCTCCTTCATCTTCGACATAGAGCACTTTAATATCTTTAGAATTTTTTTTAAGATGTACAATATCCAAAAATCTACCCCTTCAAATTATGGTTTTATAGTATACTTAAATGTTTGTTAATAATATATTTGAATATTTTCACACTACCTATCATCTCTATTTCAATAATGGAATAGTTATTTTAAAGCATGCTCCCTGCTCACTGTTATATACATCTAGTGTACCAAAGAGATGCTTTTCAATGATAATTTTAGACATATAGAGTCCTAAACCTGTACCGCTTTTTGAACCTTTAGTTGTAAAATATGGATTAAAGATTTGTAAGAGGATAGGCTCTTTTATACCACCTCCATTATCACAAATAGTAGTGATGATGTTATCGGCTTCATGCGTGATACTGATATCTATTTTGCGCTCTTTATCTTGATACTCTGTTAGTGCTTCTTTTGAGTTTTTGAGTATGTTAATGTAGACTTGGAGCAGTTCACGTGAATAGGTTTGAATCTTTGGTGTATCATCAAGCTTCAGAGAAAAAGAGATATTGTTGTTCTCTAAGCTTTTACCGATAATTTTCAGGGCCTCTTGCATCACATCTTCAATATCAATCTCTTCTGTATCTTTGCCTGGACGGAAAAAGTCCCTAAAATCATCAATAGTCTTAGAGAGGTAGTCAGTCTGTTTTAAGACTCTGTTTGATTCTTCTATAATGTTTTCATTACTAATGCTCTCTAGCTCGATATCAGCAAGTAAGTTATTGGCACCCATAGCAATCACAGAGATTGGCTGTCTCCACTGGTGAGCAATCATACTTATCATCTCTCCCATTGCAGCATGGCGAGATTGAGCTATCATAATCTCTTCTTGGTTTCTTAGCTCTTCTTGCGTTATATAGGACTCAGTTATATCGATATAGAGTATCCCAACATATACCTCTCCACTATTTTGAGGAATTGGAAATGCTAATGTACGAAAGATATACTCTTTTTCATTAATGGTTAGCTCTAAAACTTCTTCTTGCTTACCTTCATCTCTTGCTTTATTGCTAAGTTGAAGCACCTTGTTACCATCTTCTCCCCCTATACACTCTGTCGCATCCATACCAATAATAGATTTATCAAAAATAGCATTGACTTGAGGATTAACATAGATGACTCTGTTTAAGTCATCTTTGATGAGAGCAAGATAGGGTAGATGAAGCATAAAGAGGTCAAACTGCTGTTTAGCCTCTCTTAGTTCGAGTTCAAGCTCTTTAAGCTCTGTAATATCTGTATGTGTACCAACCATGCGGATAGCTTCACCATTGACATTAAATTCTGTCTGTGCTCGATCAAGTATCCATACCCATGAGCCATCTTTATGACGGAGTCTATGGGTGTTTTCATAAAACTCTGTCTCGCCATTTAGATTTGCTTTATAATCTCTCTCAGTCGCTTCTTTATCATCAGGGTGAATAAGTTCCTCCCAAGTTTGTAAGGCATTTTCAAGTTCATTCTCTTCATACCCTAACTGTTTTTTCCACTCCGATGAAAAGTATAACTCTCCTGTCTGTAGGTTCCAACCCCAGAGACCATCTTTGGTGGCGTTAAGGGCTATCGTTAAACGTTTATTCAAATACTCCATCTCTGTAATATCTGTAAAAGCAACTAACCTTTGTGTCTCACTTATTTTTTGAAAATCCACAGTAAAATAGTGAATAACACCATCTTTTCTCATGGCAACCTTGTTGATACTATCTTGTGAATCTTCTAAATACTCTATCCAATTTTTTTCGCCCATCTCCGCTTGTAACATATTCTCTTGATTTAAAAAGTAATCGCATATACAATCATGCTCTTTTGTAAAATCCTCTAGTGAGGTGTAGCCAAAAAAACTCAACATAGTAGAGTTTGCCTTAGTGATATTTTCCCCATCAGTCTGTAGGAGAATAGTTGGCAGAGTATTGAAAATCAACTCTAGAGAACTTTTAGAGTTGTGAAGTGCATTCTCTTTATTTTTGGCTAAATTTATATACATAGCGATTTTATAGCGAAGATAGAACGCGTAGTAGATGATGAGAAGTAGAGAAGCGAGAATAAAGCCAATACTTAAAAACTCTATATTTTTGAAAGTGTTTTCTGATTTTTTGATAAATCCACCAGCTTTGTTACGGGCATAGGTATTGAGCTTACGTGTTGCCTGTGTTAGCATTTTTACGTGGTTTGCACCTCTGTTTTTTGTAATATATATCGCTTTTTGAAGTTGATTATTGTAAACAAGGCGAATAACTTCTTGACGTATCGGTACCCACGCTTGAAACTGTTCTCTCACATCATTTAAAAGTTTATGTCCCTCTTCTGCGAGTATTTTCTCATCGATAATCTTGAAGTCTTTATATACTTTAGTTTCATGTTTTTTTATATCTTCTAGTAGTGCAATAATTTCCTTATCTGAAGAAGATAAAACAACATCTTTCATATCTCTATGAATTCTAACGATGTTGAGATTGATATCTAGTGCCGCATTGGAAACATTTAAGGGGTGCATGTAGATTTTTTTACTGATAGTATACATCTGAAAATTGGCATACTGACTTGATATGCTAATGAGAAGTATGAGTAAAATTGCTAATACAGAAAAAAGTGTTATCGTTCGTATCTCTTGTGTCGAGGTGTCATGCATGCACAAACTCCTTAGTACATAATACTAACATAATATAGTAAAGTAGGAGTTTTTTTCAGACGGGTAAATAGTTTAGATGCCTCTTAAGCACCTAATACATGGTTAATCGAGTACTTCATGTCCTCATCAAGATTATCCATAGAACTGAGCATCCATCTTAGATATCCTGCGTCAGTTGAAGCCACTTCTTCTAAGCTTTTACCCTTATGTTTTCCAAATCGAAATGTTTTTATTAAAATTGGAGTGGCTGTTAAATCAACCATTTTCTCAACAGGGTTTTGACCAGGGAATGCAGCGCTAACAGCCTCTTTTAGTTTGGAGAGAAATAGTTTTAGCACAAGTACATCACCAATAGCATCATGCGCTTTTACAACCACACCAAGTGCTGCTGCTTCTCTCTCCTCTTCTTTATAGAGTTCCATTTTATAGCGGAAGTATTGGAGTCTGTGAGCATCTTCATCTGGGAGAACATGTTTGGCAACTCTGAGTGTATCTATTACTTTCATTTGTGTGTTGAAACCCTCTTTTTCAAGCATTCCCAAATCAAACGGAGCGTTATGGATTATCATATAGTTTTCATTCTTGTTTAACTCTTGGAGTCTTTTAAAAGCTGTTGTCTCTTGACAAGTTGGTTTTCCCTCAATCATCTCAGGAGTGATTCCATGCACTTCCATAGCACCAAAACTTATCTCTGCATCACATGAGCAGAACTCATTATGCACTTCTATCTCAGGCGCACCAAGTACTACGTAGCCAAGTTGTATAACCTTGTCGTTTTCTCCTGTTCCTGTTGTTTCAGTATCTAAAATTACATATTTTTTAGCCATCTATCTTCCTATTTTTTACTTTCAAAATGTACTTTGAAACTCTTTGATGAGTTTGCTTTAACTTGTATGCTAAATGTAACTAAATTTCCCTTAGTAAATTTATAGATTTGTGAACTTTTTACTATAGAATTTTTATTTTTGTTAAATGGAACTAGAAGTTCTACAGTTTTGCTCTTATTTGAACTATTTTTTACACTGTACTTAACATCAACGTCGTAGTAATGTTGTGAGTCTTCTCTTTTGAGAACTGTCTGCACCACTTTTAAGTCAAAGTTTTTCCCAAGTTTTAACTCAAGAGCTGTATCTTTAGGCGTATGCTTGATAGAAGTCTCTCCTAAAAGTATAGAGGTGCCTTTTAGTTTTGAGTATGTTCGAACCACACCTTTTGGAAGAGGAATATCGAGACCTTTGAGTTTACGTATTTGTGAAACATCACTCTTTACCTCACCTCTTAAATAGAGTGGATTGTGAAGAGAAGCGCTATATTTTCTTCTAAAGTCTAGTCTCTTTTTATCCGTAAATTTTATCTGCGTTTTTTCATTGTTTGCAAGGTTGACCTTAAAAGGAATCGTGTAAAAATGGTACCCTTCATGGGCTTCTTGTGTGACTTGCGGTGAAGTCGTCACAGCTTTTGCGTACATCATCTCTCTTCTATATGTAGGCTTTGCAGCTCTGTTGATTTCACCCGCTAAAACATAAAGAGAAGTGTCATCAAATTTTTTACCCGAGCGGTTGTCTATAGTTATCCAACCACTTAAATCTGCACTGTTTTTATTGAGGTTTAAAATATAGTCACTGCTCCAAGTGATATTTTTGATGAGGTAGTCTATCTCCATCTCTGTTTTGAGACTTCTTGTTGCTTTGATATTCCAAACAAGGGAGGGTTTTGTGAGAAGCTCTTTAGGAATACTCTTAAAAATAATATCTCTGCTATTGACTGAGATAATTCTGTTTTTATCGTTTCTCACTAAAGAGCTTGCACCATTGCTAGAGAGTAGGGTTGCGTTGATGATAGTAAAGTTTTTTGTATCTCTTAAGACGCGTACTTGAACAGATTTTCCTATGTGAGCATCAAGAAGTTTACTAAGTGTTAGCTTGTCAAAACGGTACTGCTGAGAGTAGAGTGTGACAGAGTCTGGAAGTTTTACATTCACAGAGTCAGTTTCAATGGTACTTGCCACATCTTCATAGGTTATTGTTGAATCGCTCTTTTTTATTTTGATATTTTTGTTTTCATGAACAAGTCCAACATTTCCGTTGTAGACTATGAGTGAATTATTTGTGCTTGCAAGAGAAGCAGAACTCAAAAGTAGTAAAGCCGTAAAACCTAAATATAATTTATTCATAGTGTAACTCCTTAAAGATATGCTACACTTATAAAAAAAATAGAGGGTAACATTTGATAAGCTCACCACTTGTGTATCTCTTTACTCTTGCCTTTGTTGCCACTGCATTTAGTCTGCTTGAGAGTAAGACATCATCGAGAGTATTTAAGTATGTTCCCGCTGTTGTAATGATTTATGCTTTTAGTATGTTGCTTGCATCTCTAGGCAGTTTTGAATCAAATGAAGGGATAAACGCAGTCTACAAGCTCACCAAAACAAATCTACTTCCAGCTATGCTTTTTTTAATGTTACTACAGGTTGATTTTAGACACTTTTTTAAGCTTGGAAAGACTCTTTTAATCTCTTATGTTTTAGCAGTTTTATCCATAGCCTTTGGGTTTATAGTAGTCTCTGTTATCTTTAATTTTAACTCCGATATGTCAGCTGCCTTTGGTGCACTAGCAGGGAGTTGGATGGGTGGAACTGCAAACATGATAGCAGTAGGCTCGGCTCTAAATGTTGGAGAAGAGGCTTTTGCTTATGCTCTTGTAGTGGATAGTGTAAACTATACGCTATGGGTTATGATGTTACTTTTCTTAGTTCCTTTTGCTACGGTGTTTAACAAGTTTACAAAGAGTGATGAGAACTTAGCCTATTTGAGTGAAATAGGGTGTGCTTGCAGTATGGGAGCTAAACGCTACTGGTTGCTTATAGCTTTAGCTCTTGTTGTCTCTCTTGGTGCGCAACTTATCACTGAGTATATAGAGATACTCAACAAGACAACAACCATAGTTCTACTCGCTTCACTTTTTGGTGTTATAGGCTCTTTTACAAAACTAAAAGAGGTCAATGGCTCTAGTGAAGTAGCAACGACAATGCTCTATATCATCATAGCTCTCATAGGCTCAAAAGCGGTTTTTGATAGTTTTGCAGGACTTGGGATTTATGTCTTAGCAGGTTTTACTGTTTTGCTTATTCATGCAGTTATTATGGTTGTCGGAGCGAAGATATTTAAGCTTGACCTCTTCTCAATAGCCGTCTCTTCTCTCTCAAATATAGGAGGCGTAGCTTCTGCTCCTATTCTCGCCGCGGCATATAACAAATCACTTGTGAGTGTGGGAGTTTTAATGGCGATAATGGGCTACTTGATAGGTACCTTTGGTGGTTTAGCTGTTGGAAATGTTTTGATGGAAATTTCACGCTGAAAATAGTCTTTGAGTAAAGCATAATACAATCTATTATTTGAAATTGAGACGTGACCTTCTCCTTTAATGACTTGCATATTGAGTTGTGAAACTGGAAATTTACTAGCTAGATTTTCAGTGTGTTCATTGTTTACAACTTGGTCGTTTTCCGCCATTAAAATCAATGTTTGAGCTTTTATTTTATCAACTCTTTCAATGGATTTATATTTATGTTTCAATAGTAATGACATAGGATAAATAGGGAATTTTTTTTGCGCAACATTTTCAACACTATCAAAAGGAGTTATAAGCGCTAGTTTATCTATTTTTCTTTTTGATGCGAGGTAAGTTGCAACACCTGTGCCTAAACTACGACTAATTATTGATATATTTTGATATTTCTCTTTTATTGAGTCATATATATAGAGTGCATCAGAGTATAGACCTTCCTCTGTTGGTCTGCCTGTACTGCTTCCATAGCCCCTATATTTAACAAGGTAGATAGTGTGATTTGTAAACATTTTAGAAAAGTTAAGTATGTTATTGTCTACGTTTTCAGCGTTTCCACCAAAATAAATTATCGCTCTATCTTTCCCGATATTTAACACTGTAGTACTAATGGATATATCCCCATTGATAAAGAGCTCCTCTGTATGTGTGCTTTTTGAGGCTTGAGTAGGAAAGTAAAGAAAGTTATCTTGTTTTATAAATAGGAATAAACCTATTATGAAATAGATGCTAAAAAGTATTAATAAAATTGATGTCATGACTTTTTTCATGGAGATATTCCTGTGTTATTGTAACGTTTTACTTCAGTGACGCGAGCGTTCACTGTTAGGCGTGGTATCAGTATAGACATATATAGCTTGAGTTAGAAATTAGAAGTTTTACTTGTTTTAAGAAGCTCTTTTACCTCTTTCATGGATGAGCGCATTTTACTTTTAAACTTTGTGATGTTTTTATTG
>Ga0209345_10000924_pt1 | contig 37584 bp, 35 predicted proteins | sample Cruoilmetagenom7_FD_187294 | JGI IMG/M metagenome (GOLD analysis project Ga0209345, IMG submission 187294) | Oil polluted marine microbial communities from Coal Oil Point, Santa Barbara, California, USA - Sample 7 (SPAdes) (version 2) | ecosystem: Environmental > Aquatic > Marine > Oil seeps ...
CTGATTCTGCAACGGACGGAGCTTCGGGATGACTGACAAGGACCTACATCCTTCTTCCACTCACCCCCCACTCCCACCCACCCAGGAAGATGAACAGTTCGCCCGTCTTCGTCTGTTGCGCTCGCGCCGGGTCGGCGCTTCGACGTATAAACGTTTGCTGACCGAACATGGCACTGCGCAAAATGCGCTGGCCGCGCTACCTGAGGTAGCGCGCGCCGCGGGCCTTTCTGACTATCGCATTTGTCCTGAAGGCGTGGTTCAGGCTGAATTGAACGCCGCCCATGCTGCCGGGGCGCGTCTGCTGGTGCAGGGCCAACCGCCTTACCCGGAATTGCTGAACGACCTCACCGACGCGCCGCCTTTCCTGTGGATGATTGGCGATCCGTCCCTGCTGACCCGTCCGATGATTTCCATCGTGGGCGCGCGCAATGCCTCTTCACTGGGGCTGCGCATGGCGCGGCGGCTGGCCGAGGAACTGGGGGAGGCTGGTTTGGTCGTCGTTTCCGGGCTGGCGCGGGGGATCGATGCCGCGGCCCATGATGCGGCGCTCGAGGCAGGCACCATCGCCGTGCAGGCGGGCGGGGTCGACGTGATATACCCCGCTGAAAACGCAGCCCTCGCAGCACAGATCGCAGAGCGCGGGCTGCGTCTGTCCGAACAGCCAATGGGCCTGCGACCAATGGCGCGGCATTTCCCAAGTCGCAACCGCATCATATCCGGCCTCAGCCGCGCCACGCTGGTGGTCGAGGCCGCTGCGCGGTCGGGCAGCTTGATCACCGCACGCGATGCGCTGGATCAAGGGCGCGAGGTGCTGGCGGTGCCGGGCCACCCGCTAGATGCCCGTGCGGCGGGCTGCAACATGCTGATCCGAGATGGCGCAGTCTTGGTCCGCACGGCGGCGGACGTGCTTGAAGCGCTGCCGGATTTGGTGGGGGGCGGCCCGGACCGTCGACCAAGCGCTCCGCCCACCCCGCGCCCTGCGCCAAAGCCCCCGGCGCGCCCGCCTAAACCCAGCCGCAGCTTGCGCCGAATGGCCAAACTCCATGCGCAAATCCTCTCGCGCCTCGGCCCGTCTCCCGTAGCCGAAGACCAGTTGATCCGCGATCTTCAGGTGCCGAGCACCGAAGTCGCCCCTGTACTTCTCGACCTGGAACTGGAGGGTGAGATTGAGCGCCAGCCCGGAGGATTGCTGAACCGGGTGGGGTGAAGGTATTGCCCACCTCAGGTACGGCAATGAGAGCACCGTCGCCCCGTCCCGAAAGCCAAACCTAGCGGTTAACAAGGCGCTGCGATCAACCGCAAAATCCTGCCACCGTAAGCATGAGACAAACCCAAACAAAACCCGCCTCCCCCACCAGCCGCATTGACAAACACCCCCGGCATCCCACATGAGACAGCGCAAAGCCGCCCCCATTTTTGATCCAAGGTGCCTGTATTTATGCCCGTCGTCGTTGTCGAATCCCCCGCCAAGGCCAAAACGATCAACAAATATCTGGGGGACAATTACACCGTTCTCGCCTCCTATGGCCACGTCCGCGACCTACCGCCCAAGGATGGCTCCGTCGACACCGACGCCGATTTCGACATGAAATGGGAAGTCGCCAGCGACAGCAAAAAACACGTCAAAGCCATCGCCGACGCGCTGGCCAATGACAACGCATTAATCCTCGCGACTGACCCCGACCGCGAAGGCGAGGCGATCAGCTGGCACCTGCAAGAGGCGCTGACCAAGCGCAAATCGATCAAGAAAGACACGCCCGTCAGCCGCGTTGTCTTTAACCAGATCACCAAAAAGGCCGTGACCGAGGCGATGGAGAACCCGCGCCAAGTCGACATGCCGCTGGTCGAAGCCTATCTCGCCCGCCGTGCGCTGGACTATCTGGTGGGGTTCAACCTCTCCCCGGTGCTCTGGCGCAAGCTGCCGGGCGCGAAGTCCGCGGGCCGTGTGCAATCGGTTACTTTGCGCTTGATCGTCGAGCGTGAGATGGAGATCGAAGCGTTCCGGGCCCGCGAGTACTGGTCGGTGAAGGCCTTGCTCGCCACGCCGCGCGGACAGGAATTCGAGACCCGTCTGGTCTCGCTCGCCGGGAAAAAGCTGGACCGTTTCGATCTGGCGGATGCGACGCAGGCCGAAATGGCCGTGCAGGCGATCACCAGCCGTGCGCTGAAAGTCATGAACGTCGAGGCGAAGCCCGCCAGCCGCAACCCCTCGGCGCCCTTCATGACCTCGACCCTGCAGCAAGAGGCGAGCCGCAAATTCTCCATGGGCGCACGGCAAACCATGTCGACCGCGCAGCGCCTCTACGAGGCCGGCCACATCACTTACATGCGGACCGATGGCATCGACATGGCGCCCGAAGCGGTGACCATGGCCCGCGATGCAATCGCCGACCGTTTTGGCGCGGACTATGTGCCGAAAGAGCCGCGCATCTACAAAAACAAAGCCAAAAACGCCCAAGAGGCCCACGAATGTATCCGCCCGACGGATATGACCAAGGACGCCAAGACGCTGAAGCTCGATGCCGATCAGGCGAAACTCTATGACCTGATCTGGAAACGCACCCTGGCCTGCCAAATGGAAAGCGCCCGGTTGGAGCGCACCACGGTGGAGGTCGGCAGCGACGACGGCCAAGTCGGCCTGCGCGCCAACGGTCAGGTGGTGCTCTTTGATGGCTTCCTGCGCGTCTATGAAGAAGGCCGCGATGATGTGGTCGACGAGGACGACAAGCGGCTGCCGCAGATTTCCCAAGGCGATGCGATGGACAAACGCGCTGTCACGCCCGAGCAGCATTTCACTCAGCCCCCGCCCCGCTACACCGAAGCGACGCTGGTCAAACGCATGGAAGAGCTCGGCATCGGCCGCCCCTCGACCTATGCCAGCATCGTCACCACGATTCAGGACCGCGAGTATGTGCGCAAGGACGGCAACCGCCTGATCCCCGAGGATAAGGGGCGGCTGGTAACGGCCTTCCTCGAAAACTACTTCCGCAAATACATCGGTTACGATTTCACCGCCGATCTGGAAGACCAGCTTGATAAGGTCAGCGCCGGGGATGCCGCCTATAAAGAAGTGCTGCGCCGCTTCTGGCGCGATTTCTCGGCGGCAATTGCCGAGACATCCGAGTTGCGGATCACGGAAGTGCTGGAAAAGATCAACGAGGTGCTGGAGCCGCATCTCTTCCCGCCCACCGAAGACGGCAGCGATCCGCGCCTGTGTCCGAACTGCGAGATTGGCCGCTTGTCCATGCGCACCGCGCGTTCTGGCGGGGCTTTCATCGGCTGTTCTAACTACCCCGAATGCCGCTATACCCGCCCCTTTGGCCCGCCGGACCCGGAAGCCGAAGCCTCCGCCATTCCGCCTGACGGCAAGCTGCTGGGCGAAGATCAGGGCGAAGAGATCCGCATCTTCAAGGGCCGCTTTGGCCCCTATGTGCAGCGCGGCCCGGTGACGGAAGAAAACAAAAAGCCCCCGCGTCAATCGATCCCCAAGGATTGGGTGCCCGAAGAACTGACGCTGGAACAGGGCGTGATGCTCCTGTCCCTCCCGCGCGAAATTGGCCCCCACCCCGAGGACGGCGTGATGGTCTGGGCCAATATCGGGCGCTACGGGCCTTACATCAAACATGCCGAGAGCACATCGGACCGGGGCGGCACCAATGCCAATCTTGAGGGTATCGACGAGGTTTGGACCGTTGGCATGAACCGCGCCGTGCAGCTGCTGGCCGAGAAAGTCGCCAGCCGTGGCGGGCGCGGCAAGGCCGCCAAGCCGATCCGCGAGATGGGCGAGCACCCCGATATGGGCGGCGCGGTCAATGTTATGGAAGGCAAATACGGGCCTTATGTGAAGTGGGAAAAGGTCAACGCGACGATTCCGAAAGAGATCGAACCGGCGGACCTGACCATGGAACGTGCGGTGGAGTTGATTGAGGAGAAGCTCGCCAAGTCCCCCGCCAAGCGCAAGGCCGCGACCAAAAAGAAGGCGCCCGCCAAGAAACCAGCGGCGAAGAAGGCAGCAGCTAAGAAAGCGCCAGCCAAAAAAGTTGCGGCAAAGAAAACAAACGCGAAAAAGACCGAAGCCAAAGCAGACGACACTTAAGCTTGCAGTCCAATGCAGGGCAGCCGCGCCCTTCGGCGCGGTTCCGCCTGCCCTGCGACATCACATCACACTTCATGAATATGTGATTTGCAATTCGGCGCTGCTTTTCCGATCAACCACGCGGCAAGACCAATAGGAAAGGCAGCAAAAATGTCAGGCATGAAATTCACCCGGCGTCGCGTGCTCGTGACCAGCGGCGCGGCACTGATGACCCCGTCCATCCTGAGCGCTCAGGAAGTGGGGCAAGCCGCACGCGAGTTCTCCAATGAACCCGCTGTGCAGCGCAATACATCGAGCTTTGCGACCCAGCGTTGGCAAGACCACTTCGACAGCCTTGGCAAAGGCGCGATCGTGGCCGACACCGTGAGCCGCGCGTTGCATTATTGGAGCGCAGATGGCCAGACCTACAAAGTCTATCCGACCTCTGTGCCCGCCACCGAAGAATTGACCAAGCGCGGCTATACCAAGATCGTGCGCAAGAAGGTCGGTCCAGATTGGACCCCCACTGCGTCGATGATGGAGCGTTTCCCGCATTACAAATACATGCCGCCCGGCCCCGACAACCCGCTGGGCACCCATGCGATGTATCTGAGCTGGCCCGCCTATATCATCCACGGCACCCATGACACGCGCAAGATCGGGCGCCGGTCCTCGGACGGCTGCATCGGGCTTTATAACGAAAAGATCGAAGAGCTTTTCGGCATGTGCCCCGTCGGCACCCAAGTCCGCATTATCTGACCCCGCTCACGGCGGCCTCCCTTGCGTAGCTCCACGTAATTGACACTGCGGCAGCGCAGCGTCACATATGGCGCGACGAAACCAAGGGGAGGTCGCCGTGAACAAAATCTATGGATCCGCCGCCGAAGCGCTGGAAGGCGTATTGTCGGACGGCATGCTGATCGCCGCAGGAGGCTTTGGCCTTTGCGGCATTCCCGAATTGCTACTGCAAGCGATCAAGGAAAACGGGGCCAAAGACCTCACATTCGCTTCTAATAATGCGGGCGTCGATGATTTTGGCATCGGCATCCTGTTGCAGACGCGGCAGGTAAAGAAAATGATCTCCTCATACGTGGGCGAAAACGCCGAGTTCATGCGCCAGTATCTAGCGGGCGAGTTGGAGCTTGAATTCAACCCCCAAGGCACTTTGGCCGAGCGCATGCGCGCTGGCGGTGCGGGCATCCCAGGCTTTTACACCAAGACCGGCGTTGGCACCCAGATTGCCGAGGGCAAAGAGGTCAAGCAGTTCCGGGGCGAAGATTACATCCTCGAAGAAGGTATCTTTGCCGATCTGTCGATCGTGAAGGCATGGAAAGCAGATGACACGGGCAACCTGATGTTCCGCAAGACCGCGCGCAACTTCAATCCGCCTGCGGCCATGTGCGGCAAGGTCTGTATCGTTGAGGTCGAAGAGATCGTCCCGCGTGGCAGCCTCGACCCCGATAAAATCCACCTACCGGGCATCTATGTGCATCGCATCATCCAAGGCGATCATGAGAAACGCATCGAAAAGGTCACGACACGCAAGCGGGAGGAAGCCTAATGCCCTGGGACAGAGATCAAATGGCCGCCCGCGCGGCGGAAGAACTCGAAGACGGCATGTATGTGAACCTCGGAATCGGTATCCCGACGCTGGTGGCGAACTACGTGGGCGACAAGGACATCACCCTGCAGTCCGAGAACGGCATGCTGGGCATGGGCCCCTTCCCCTTTGAAGGCGAAGAAGACCCGGACCTGATCAACGCTGGTAAGCAGACCATCACTGAGCTCAGCCGCACCGCCTATTTTGACAGCGCCATGTCCTTTGGCATGATCCGCGGCGGAAAGATCGCGGCCGCGATCCTCGGTGCGATGGAAGTGGCCGAGAATGGCGATCTAGCCAACTGGATGATTCCCGGCAAGCTGGTCAAAGGCATGGGCGGCGCGATGGACCTTGTCGCCGGTGTCCGCAAAGTGATCGTTGTGATGGACCACCAGAACAAAGCGGGCGAGTCCAAACTGCTTAGAGAATGCACCCTGCCGCTGACGGGCAAAGGCGTGGTCGACCGGATCATCACCAACCTCGGTGTGCTTGATGTGGTCGAAGGTGGCCTGAAAATCGTCGAATGCGCCGATGGCGTCACCGAAGACGAGCTGCGTGCCGCGACTGAGGCCACCATCGTTTGAACAAACCCCCCTCGGCGGCATCCGCCGGGGGGGGCTCTTATAACTGTCAGTTCATCGCGGCAAAGACGCAGCCATCGCTGATTAACTCAGGCGGTGTTTTGCACAGCCCCTTGGCCACCTGAAAGGCCGCCAAGACTTTGGGCACATAGTCGCGCGTCTCGGCAAAGGGCGGCACGCCGTCATGTTTGCGCACCGAACCTTCGCCCGCATTATATCCTGCCAGCACCAAGATCGGATCGCGGTCGAACTCGCCCATCAGCCAATCGAGGTATTTGACCCCACCGCTGATGTTTTGTCCGGCAATCATACTGTCACTGACGCCAAAGCGCGCGGCAGTGTCGGGCATCAATTGCATAAGCCCCGTGGCCCCCGCCCCGCTGACCGCCTCGGCCCGGCCGGAGGATTCGACAGTGATAACGGCCAAAACAAGTGCAGGAGACACCCGGGTGCCAACGGTGGCCCGCAGAATATCGATGCCGTTGCGCCCGGCGATGTCTTGCATTTGTTGTAACCGCGGGGCTGGCACGCTGCTCCCCCCACCGGCCAGTGCGGCCAATGCCGGACCCAAGCGCCCGGCCTCCGCACGGTTAGCCGCGGGAGATATCTTATCCCAGAACCAATCAAAACGCCCTGCCGCCAGTGGCGCGATTGCCCCCGATGGGGTGGCAACGACCGCCGGCCCCGTGTGCACCTCGGCTGCGGCAGCGGCGCGGGCTTCTGGGTCAATCTGAACTGTAATGCGGCGGGCGCCCCGTTTGGGCGGGGCGATCCGCTTGGCTGAAAACTCGGGAAAGGGCGCTGGTCCCTCTGCTGCTGCATTGCTTGTCAAGAACGCGCCACATAGGGCCGCGATCAAGGCGGGTGCCAGAAAACGATACATATACTGCTCTACCTAACGTCTTATGCGTTTTATCCGGGCAATATCTCATGAATCGGCGAATCGGGCCAGCGAATCAAATGGCAAATCATGGCGATTTCGCCCCAATCTGCCTGTCGCTCTGCCACCAATCGTGGCAAAACCTGCAGATTCCCGCATTAAAATGTTAATTTACAACCGGTTAGGCTGGGTTACTAAAAAACATGCTATGATTGGGTAAATGCCACATCCGCTGTCAAATTAGCGCCCCAATCCCAAGGCTATAAAGGGTCATACCAAGTCGGACAGCCTCAAACGAGAGAACGAGGCAAACATGACGGCGAGGTTAAAACCTTATTGAATGATCCTTGGAGGGACATGCCATGATGAACTTTATCAAGAACTTCCGTAAAGACGAAGACGGTGCTGTGACGGTTGACTGGGTTGTGCTGACCGCCGCCGTTGTAGGCCTGGCGATCGCTGCATTCAGCTCGATCAACACAAGTGCGACAGCCCTGAAAGATCAGATCGTTTCTGACATCGACAGCCAAGTCACAACAACTCCATAAGCTGGCTTAGTTGACAGCATCTGCTGCGACTTCAATCCAAAGGGGCCGCTTCCTTTCATGGGACGTGGCCCCTTTTTGTTCCCTCGGCATCCTTGCCAACAGGAGAAACCCATGCGCAGATTCTTAAAGACTTTCGTCAAAGCGCAAAGTGGCGCTGTGACAGTCGATTGGGTGGTGCTTACCGCCGCAGTCGTCGGGCTGGCGCTGCTCTTTGTCGGCGCGCTGCACGACTCTTCCGTCAGCACGTTGGACACCCTTGGCGCTAAAATGATCGCGACCTTCGGGGGCGGGTAACGAGTCTCCGCAGCCGTACCTGAAATTTGGCCCGCATGTACCGGGCCGCCACCGGCCCCCGGTCGCATTCCTACCAATGCCCCCCTGCCGACGAACTATCGCCATATTCCGCAGCTAATCTGGCCTAGAATCACAGGCGGGATATTCCGCCCCCAGCTATGAGGTGACACCATGCGTGCCGTATTCGGACTGGTCCTTTTGGTAGGTATCGCACTTGCCGGCGGGGCCGTATATCTGGCCAAAGATCAGATCGCTCAATATGAAAATGCCCATGCCGAGGCGCAGGCCGCATTGGCCAAGCTTGGCCCGACCAAAACGGTCTGGGTGGCGGACAAGCCGTTGAAATACGGCCAGCCTTTGACCCGCGAAGACGTCCGCGCGGTCAACTGGCCCCAAAGCGCGATCCCCCAAGGCAGCTTCTTTACCGAAACTGAGCTTTTCCCCGAAAACGTTCGCGCGCATCGGGTGGTGCTGCGCAATATTGAAAAAGACGAAGCCATTCTGGCAGTGAAAGTCACCGAACCCGGCGAAGATTCTGGCCTGACATCGCGGCTTGCCCGCGGCATGCGCGCCTTCACGATCAAAGTTGACGTGTCTTCCGGCGTGTCCGGTTTCCTGCGCCCCGGCGACAAGGTCGACGTCTACTGGACCGGACGTGTCAACCTGGGCGGCCAAGCGAGCAATGGTGAAGTAACTAAATTGATCGAACCCGCCGTACCCCTGATCGCCATCGACCAAAGCGCTGACACGATTGTCATGGAAGAAGCCTCTATCGCCAAGACTGTCACCGTGGCGGTGAACCCGCAGCAGGTCGCGGCACTTGCGCAGGCACAATCAACCGGCAAGCTATCCCTGTCGCTGGTCGGCGTAAACGACGACACCATTGCCGAGGCGATTGAAGTCAACCAGCGTTCGCTTCTGGGCATTCAGGCGCAGGAACAGATCGCCGAGGTCGCACAAGAGAAGGTCTGCACGATCCGCACCCGTCGCGGTGCCGAGGTTGTGGAAATCCCGATCCCCTGCACGAACTGATGCAATTACAGTCGCTTGCCGAAAGACAATTAAAACGCCGCAGCATTCTGCGGCGTTTTTGTTTGGACGTTATGTTGCCAATTACCCACATGCATATCACCGGCGAAGCGCTTGATTCTTGCAATAAAAATGGAATTGCCGCAAAGTGACGGGAACGAAGGGCAAGAAGACCCATCCCGAGGCGTGATCAAAAAGGCAGGTCACATGAAAATCGACAGATTTCTAAAAGCAGCCCTGATGGGGCTGACACTGGGCGCCATGCCGATGGCTATGACCCTGCCCAGCACGGCGGTTGCAGAGACATTGCGGGTGGTCAATCGCGGGACAGCGACAAAGCTGAGCGTGCCGATGAACCGCGCGGTGGTGGTGGAAAGCGATATCCCCTTCGCCGAACTGAGCATCGCCAACCCCGGCATTGCGGACATCTCCTCCCTTTCGGATCGCACGATCTATGTTTTGGGTAAATCGCCGGGTCTGACCACTTTGACCCTGCTCGATGCGGCAGGCCAATTGATCACCAATGTTGACGTCCGCGTCGCGGCGGATGTGTCAGAGTTTAAAGAACGGCTGCGACAGATCCTCCCCGGCGAAAAGATCGAAGTGCGCACCGCCAATGATGGCATCGTGCTGTCAGGCGTTGTGTCCTCTACCCAGCGGTTGCAACGCGCGCTGGATCTGGCCGAACGCTATGCGCCCGAACGGGTCAGCAACTTGATGAGCGTGGGCGGCATTCAGCAGGTGATGATGAAGGTCCGTTTTGCCGAGATGCAGCGCAACGTTTCAAAATCGCTAGGGTCGTCTTTGGCGCTAAACGGGGCCATCGGCGGCGTCGGCATCAATGGCGGCACCGGAAACACAAATGCGTCAGGCGGTGTGGCCAATTCACTTGGTGGCACGATCCCGTCGGTGAACCAAAATGCGGGCGCGGTGCTTTTTGGCTTTAACGCAGGGTCCACGCAGGTGGGCATTCTGCTGGAAGCCCTTGAGGAAAAAGGCGTTGTCCGTTTCCTTGCGGAGCCGAACCTCGTCGCGCTGTCTGGTCAAGAAGCAAAATTCCTCGCCGGGGGTGAATACCCTGTGCCCACCGCACAGTCCGGTGACCGTATCGCGATTGAGTTCAAGCCGTTCGGGGTTGAGTTGACCTTTGTTCCACGGGTGGTGGACAAGGACATCATCAACCTTGAAATGAACGCCGCCGTGTCGGCAATTGACCCGACCAACAACATCGCACTGGGCAATGGTGTTGAGGTCTCGGCCTTTACCCGGCGCGAAACCGCCACAACTGTTGAGATGCGCGACGGTGAAAGCTTTGCCATTGCGGGTCTGCTCACCGACGATTTCACCGACAACACCCGGCAACTGCCTTGGATCGGGGACGTCCCAGTGCTGGGCGCCCTGTTCCGCTCTGCCGATTATCAGCGCAGCCAGACCGAATTGGTCATCATCGTCACAGCCCATCTTGTCACCCCGACACGGGGCGAAGCACTGGTGCTGCCGACCGACCGCATCAAGCCACCGAGCGAAAAGGATCTCTTTCTGCATGGGCGCACCGCCCAGGACACCCGCACCCCGCGCAAAGGGGCCGCAGGCGAAGTGGCCAAGCAGGATTTCCAAGGCTCCTATGGCTATGTACTGGATTGATCCGATGACACGCATGACAGCCAGACCTATCAAAATGATCGCCAGCCTGACCGCCTTGGTCGGCATCGCAGCCTGCTCGCCCAGCAGCGATCCAGTCTACACACAGTTCTACCGCGAGGCCGGCTCTGTTGTGGACAGCGGCCAGTTTGGCAATGCGACGTTGCACAATAGGCAAGTACTGACCGGTGAGAAACGGGTGACCTTTGACATGGCCAACCGCTTTGCCAGCGAAGTCCGATCGACCGTTACCTTTGCCTTTAACTCGGCCCAGCTTGATGCAAACGCGCAGGCCATCCTGCGTCAGCAAGCAGGCTGGATCCGCCAGTTCCCTGAGATGCGTTTCCGCGTCTTTGGCCATACCGATCTGGTCGGCTCGAACGCCTATAACCGCGCCCTTGGACTGCGCCGCGCGCAGGCGGTTGTGTCTTATCTCAGCACATTGGGCATCAGCCGCAGCCGTCTGGAGGCGCTCGTCTCCTTTGGCGAGACACAGCCGCTGATCGTGACCCAGGGCCGCGAGCGTCGCAATCGCCGTACGGTGACCGAGGTCAGCGGCTTTGTACAAGGCCACCCCCGCTTGCTGGATGGCAAATACGCACAGGTGATCTACCGCGAATATGTCGCAAGCGCCGTGCCGGAATCACAGCTTAGCGCCTCAGCCACATTGGCCGGAAGCGAAGAATAATCGCTCCGCATTTGGCAGAAACATCCCCCGCGCCCCTCTGGGACGCGGGGTTTTTTCATGTCTCGGGCGGTCCGCAGGCGTCATGTCCAATGATCCGCCTGAGGGGGGATCGTTTCACAATACCCAACAATGGAAACTTTTTAGCCCCAATCTCGCCCCAGTTGGCTGTGATATTCGCTGCAGTAGGACAATTGTGCCCGGACACTGTGCCCGGGACGGCCAAGGCCAAAAGTGGATCAGACGACAGAATGTCGGATCACATCGGCCAAGCCATTGATGTAAAGGACAAAAGGTCATGAGCAGCAGTATGCCCCAGCCCGAAGCAGCGCCGATTGTCGCCTGTACCATTAGCCGTGATGTGCAAAACTTCGATCTGTTGATTGAGGACATGGAAGCAACCCTTGGCGAAAGCTGGGGGGATTTGGGATTCGCCGAAGCATTGGCTTTCTTCGGCCAGCCCGAAGCCGAAGCGATGGAATTTGTCGCACTTGCGATGGATGAAACCGACGAAGAAAACCTTGTGCTGATGGGGGAGATCATCAGCCAAGCCAAAGCGCGCAAAATCGCCGTTATCCTTATCGCCGAAGACGTTACCCCCGCCGCCCTGCATTCGCTGCTGCGCCAAGGTGCGGATGAATTCGTCCCCTACCCCCTCCCCGAAGGTGAGTTGGCCCAAGCCATCGCCCGCGTTCGCAACGGTGACAGTGAGGCCGCGCCGGAACTGGCCGAGGCAAGCGGCCCGCAGTTGAAAGCGGGGGCGCGCAAGAACGGCGCGCTGATCGTGGTACATGGTTTGGCCGGAGGCACAGGTGCCACAACGCTGGCGGTGAACCTCGCCTGGGAACTGGCCCTAGCTGACAAGAAAAACCCGCCCTCGGTTTGCCTGTTGGATTTGGACCTCCAATACGGTTCCATCGCGACCTATCTCGACATGCAACGCCGCGAGGCGGTTTATGAGATGCTGTCAGACACTGAATCGATGGACGAGGAAATTTTTGGTCAGGCATTGCAGACCTTTGAGGACAAGGTGCAGGTGCTGTCTGCCCCCTCGGAGATGCTGCCTTTGGACCTGATCACAAGCGAAGATGTGGACCGTATTCTCGACATGGCGCGCAACCAATTCGACTATGTCATCGTCGATATGCCCTCGACCTTGGTACAGTGGTCCGAAACCGTGCTGACCAACGCCCATGTCTATTTCGCGATGCTGGAACTGGACATGCGCTCGGCTCAGAACGCGCTGCGCTTCAAACGGGCGCTTCAATCCGAAGAGCTGCCGGTGGAAAAGCTGCGCTATGTGATGAACCGCGCGCCGAAGTTTACTGACCTGAGTGCCAAGAGCCGGGTCAAGCGCATGGCGGAATCGCTGAGCATTTCCATCGATGTGCAACTGCCCGACGGCGGCAAGTCAGTGACACAGGCCAACGACCACGGCCAGCCGCTTGCCAACTCTGCCCCGAAAAGCCCGCTGCGACGTGAAATCGCCAAGCTGGCTGGCTCCATCCACGATCTCAAGGGCGATCAGGCCCAAGCGGCCTGAGCCCCTAGCGAAAGAGCGTAACGATGTTTTCCAAGTACAAAAAACCCTCGGCCCCGGCGGCCAAAACGACAGCCGCCCCGGCCAAGGTAACGCCGATTGCTGAGGCCACGCCTGCCGCAGCGCCTGCGCGTGTTGAAGTGACCAAGCCTTCATCGATGCGCCGCGCCCTCAAACCTGCCGCCGCCGCGCCGGAGGACCGCGAGGTCAAGCGCAAGCAGCGGATGAGCGACATCAAACTGGAACTGCACCGCGCGCTTTTGGATAACCTCAACCTTGCCGCGCTGGAACATGCGACCGAGGCGGATTTGCGTCAAGAAATCAACGATATAGCTGTCGAAATCTTGTCTGAGAAGAGCATCGTTCTGAACCGCGAAGACCGGATGACGCTGAACTCGGAGCTGTATGACGAGGTCACTGGCCTCGGCCCGCTGGAGACCTTGCTGAAGGATGAGAGCGTCAACGATATTCTGGTTAATGGGCCGCAGCAGATTTTTGTCGAACGCTCGGGCAAGCTTGAGCTGACGGACATCACCTTTAAGGACGAAAAGCACCTGTTGCGGATCATCGACAAGATCGTCTCCGCCGTGGGCCGCCGGGTCGACGAAAGCAACCCTTACGTCGATGCGCGCCTGAAAGACGGCTCGCGTTTCAATGCCATGGTGCCGCCGGTGGCGGTCGATGGCTCACTGGTGTCCATTCGTAAGTTCAAGAAAGACAAGCTGGGCATCGACGATCTGGTGAACTTCGGTGCCTTTACCGAAGAAATGGCCGCCTATCTGCAGGCCGCCGTGGCCACGCGTCTCAATATCATCGTCTCGGGCGGTACGGGTTCGGGTAAAACTACAACGCTCAACGCCCTGTCGTCCTTTATCGACAACGCCGAGCGCATCCTGACTATCGAAGACACCGCCGAACTTCAGTTGCAGCAGACCCACGTGGGCCGGATGGAAAGCCGCCCCCCTAACGTCGAAGGCAAGGGCGAGGTTTCCCCCCGCGACTGTCTGAAAAACGCTCTGCGGATGCGCCCTGATCGCATCATCGTCGGCGAGACGCGCGGTGAGGAAGTCATCGACATGCTACAGGCGATGAACACCGGCCACGACGGCTCCATGACCACAATCCACGCGAACTCGGCCCGCGACGGGGTCAGCCGCTTGGAGAACATGATCGCGATGGCGGGCATCGAGATGCCGCTCAAGGCCGTGCGCTCGCAAATCTCAAGCGCTGTGAACCTCATCGTGCAGGCCTCGCGTCTGCAAGACGGCTCGCGCCGGATGACCTCGATCACCGAGATCACGGGCATGGAAGGCGAAGTCATCTCGATGCAGGAGATCTTCCGCTACCAGCGCGTCGGCCTGACGCCGGACAACAAGATCATCGGCCATTTCACCGCCACCGGCGTGCGCAGCCACTATGCCGAACGCTTCCGCATGTGGGGCTATGACCTGCCGTCTTCGATCTATGAACCCATCGCGGCTCAGTAAGGAATAGTCCAATGAGTGCCGAACCCATTATCTACGGTCTGATCTTCGTCGGCGTTCTGGTGCTGGTCGAAGGCCTGTACCTCGTCGCCTTTGGCAAATCCATCAGCCTCAATAGCCGCGTGAACCGCCGCCTTGAGATGCTGGAAAAAGGTGCGCGGCGCGAAGAAGTGCTTGATAAGCTGCGCAAGGAAATGCAGCAGCATATGAAGGCGCGCTCGATCCCGCTGTATTCCTTGCTGTCTGAAAAGGCGCAAAAGGCGGCGATTGCCTTTACCCCGCAGCAACTGTTGATGATTATGGCGGGCCTGTCGGTGCTGTCGTTTCTTGGGCTGACAATCGGCACCGAGACCAGCACCGCCGTGCGCATGTTGCTTGCAGCCGGGATGGGTGTCGGGGGCGTGTTCTTTTGGGTCTCGAACAAGGCCGGCAAGCGGATGGCCATGATCGAAGAGCAACTGCCCGACGCGGTTGAGCTTATGGTGCGCAGCCTGCGGGTCGGGCATCCGTTCTCAAACGCGATTTCGATCGTGTCCAAGGAGATCAAAGACCCGCTGGCCTCGGAATTCGGCGTTATCGCAGATGAATCCGCCTATGGTCGCGATGTGGGTGAAGCCCTGAAAGACATGGCAGAGCGGCTCGACATGCAGGATTTGCGCTTTCTTGCTGTCGCTGTGACCATCCAGCAGCAATCGGGCGGCAACCTGGCCGAGATCCTCGCGGGTCTGGCGAAGGTGATCCGCGCCCGTTTCCGGCTGTTCCGCCGGGTCAAGGCGATCACAGCCGAGGCGAAATGGTCCGGCAAATTTTTGTCGGCCTTCCCGCTGGTGGCGCTGGTGGTCATCAATTTGGCCGATCCTCATTACTATGACGAAGTGCGCGATCACGCTCTCTTCATCCCCGCCTGTTTCGTTGTGGGCATTTTTCTGGCGCTGAACTTGGTCGTGATGCGCTTTTTGACAAACATCAAAGTCTGAGGGGGCGCAGATGGCATTTCTTGATCAGATCAACAGCCGCATAAGCGAATTGCTGGGGCCATTAGGCCTTATCATCATCATCGGCGTGCTGGGTCTTGCGCTGGTTGCCATCACCATCGCGATGCTGCTGCGCCAGCCCGAAGACCCGCTGGCCAAGCTCAAACGCGATTCTACCGCCCCGACCGGGGGGGAGACCCGACAGCAGCTGCGCCAGACCGATCAGAACGCGCAGTTGCAGAAATTCGCGAAATTTCTTGAGCCTGAAGACGTGGCCGAGCTTTCCGCCAAGCAGCTTATGTTGCGTCAGGCGGGCTATCAGTCCCGCGATGCGGTGCGTCTGTACTATTTTGCGCAGTTCGCCCTTGGCATGATCGGGCTTGTCGCCGGTTTGGTCTATATCAACTTTCTGGGCGGTGGCGCGGGGATGACCACGCAAAAGACCATGATGTATACGATCGGCCCCGGTGCGATGGGATATTACCTGCCGAAATACTGGGTCCGCCGTCGGGTCGATGCCCGCAAAGAAGAAATCACCCGAGGTTTCCCGGACGCGCTCGATATGATGCTGGTCTGTGTCGAAGCGGGTCAGTCGCTAGATCAATGTATCGTACGCGTGGCCAAGGAACTGCGCGCCTCCTACCGCGCTCTGAGCGAAGAATTTGAGATTGTCGCCTATGAGATGAAAGCCGGCAAGGACAAGATCACAGTCTTGGGTGACATGGGCGAACGCTGCGGTGTGCAGGATGTATCTTCCTTTGTGACCGTGCTGATCCAATCTGCTGCTTTTGGTACTTCCATCGCCGAAGCCCTGCGGGTCTATGCCGAAGAGATGCGCGACAAGCGGGTGATGCGCGCTGAAGAAGCTGCAAACAAGTTGCCAACCAAGATGACCCTTGCCACTATGGGCCTGACCGTGCCGCCACTGTTGATCATTCTGGTTGGTCCCTCGGCGCATGGCATTTCTGAACTGGGCAAAATGGCGAATTAATGAACGGCATATACCGGCGCGGCAGAGGTCGCGCCGTCTTTATCGGGCCGCTATCGGCCCTCGTATTGGCCGCCTGTTCACCGGGCGGCTTTTCCGCCTTTGGTGAAAACGACGCGCCGCAAGGGCTTTATGCTCCCGGTGTCGACCAGCGCGCAGAGGCCGTTGACGGGATCGAGGTCGGTCATAGATTGATGGCGGCTGGGCAATTTGAACTGGCAATCAAATCCTTTAATCGCGCGGCATTGGTGCACGGGCTAAACGGCGAAATCCTCTCAGCGCTCGGGAGTGCCAACCTCGGCCTTGGCCGATTGGGCCAGGCTGAAACACTCTTGCGGCGGGCCGTCAAAGAAGATGCCGCCGAGCCGGAAGTCTGGAACAACCTTGGCGTGGTGCTGATGGAACGCGGTAAGACGGCAGAGGCCGAACAGATCTTTCGCAGGGCCTATGCGCTTGATGATGGCGAAAGTGACGCAATCCGGGACAATCTGCGCTTGGCACTCGCAAAAACCGAAAAATCTGTTATGACAGAAGTCAATGAAGATAATTACAAATTGGTGCGGCGCGGCAGCGGGGACTACCTGATCCGTCCGACACCATGACCAAGGCAGAGCAGTAAAAAGGACGCAAAATGCGCCATCCCATTCTTCTGGCCGTCTGCATGGCAGGCGTCACCGCTGTGGCAGGCTGCGGTGAAAAAGATGCGAACGCTACCGTTGAACGCGCCTTTAAGGACGTTAATGTGGTGGACGAAACCAACCTCTCTGATGTCATGCTGACCGTGGCCGACCCTAATGAAGCGGTGAATTATTTCTCCCGCTCCGCCAAGGAAAGCCCCGACCGCATTGACCACCAGCGTGGGCTTGCGTCCTCTTTGGTGCGGGCCAAGCGCCGGACCGAGGCAGTCAGCGCATGGGATAAGGTTATTAAAATGGATGGGGCCACGCCGGATGACAGCGTGCAGCTCGCCGATGCGCTGATCCGCGCAGGTGACTGGGCGCGGGCCGAAACAGTGCTCAACGGCATCCCCCCCACCCATGAGACATTTGACCGCTACAAGCTCGAAGCGATGGTTGCCGACAGCAAGGAACAGTGGAAACGCGCAGACAGCTTCTACGAAATCGCTGTTGGCCTGACCACCACCCCTGCGTCCGTGATGAACAACTGGGGCTATTCCAAGCTCACCCGTGGCGACTATCCCGAAGCCGAGCGCCTGTTTGCCGAGGCGATCCGGCAGGACAACACTTTGTTCACCGCCAAGAACAACCTCGTCATGGCCCGCGCAGCGCAGCGCGACTACACGCTGCCGGTCATGCCGATGGAGCAATCCGAACGGGCGCAACTGCTGCATACGATGGCCTTGTCGGCGATCAAACGCGGTGATGTGGCCACTGGCGAAGAACTCCTGCGCGAAGCGATCGACACCCACCCACAACATTTTGAGGCCGCCGTGCGCTCATTGCGCGCGTTGGAAAACGGCTGACCGATGGCCATCTCGGCCTTCGCGGCCTTGCTGTTCCTGCCCTTTGTCTTGCCGATCTGTCTTTATGTCGCCTTTACCGACATGAAGTATATGCGCATTACAAACCAAGCAGTCGTGCTTTTGGGGCTGGTGTTCTTGGTGCTAGGGCTGATCGCCTTGCCGCTTGAAGCCTATCTTTGGCGGCTGATGAACCTGATCATTGTGCTGGCCATTGGCATCATGCTCAATGCCTTGGGCGCGATGGGCGCAGGGGATGCGAAATTCGCTGCCGCTGCTGCGCCCTATGTTGCCCTTGGCGATTTGCGCCTGCTGATCGCCCTGTTCATGGCCACGCTACTTGCGGCGGCCGCTACGCATCGCGCAGTCAAATACACCCCCCTGCGCCGTCTCGCGCCGGATTGGCAAAGCTGGCGTGAAAGCAAGAAATTTCCGATGGGCCTCGCTCTTGGCACCACGCTGGGGCTCTATCTAATCCTTGGGGCGCTTTATGGCAGCTAGGACAATCTGCCCGCGCCCCAGCAGGCCCGCAGGCTTTCCTCATTCACGCCATATTCAATCCTTAAGCCTAAAGGCTGATCCCACAGCAGCTCCGCTCGTCTTGCAAGGAACCCACCGATGAACGCCCCGACCAGCACCGTTCTTGCCCCGCCGCCGCCAAAGCGGCTCGAAGATCTGCAACTGCCCGTCGTCATGATGCGCGACATTCTGTTAAAGACGATCTTCCGCAAAAACGTCGAAATGGTCAGCGATCTGGCCAAGGCGCTCTGCCTGCCGGTTCAGGTCACGCAAGAAATGGTTGACCATGCCCGCAGCCAGCGCCTGATTGAAGCAACAGGCACGCTCAATGCCAATAACGGCAATGAGATGGGCTACCAGCTGACCGATGCTGGCAAGGCGCGGGCGCTGGATGCGCTGGCGCAATCGGAATATTTCGGCGCAATGCCGGTGCCGCTTGATGTGTACCGCGAACAGGTCAAACGCCAATCGGTGCGCAACCTGCAAATCACCCGCGCGCAACTGACCGGCGCAATGGGCCATTTGGTCCTGCCCGATAGCCTGCTGGACCACCTTGGCCCCGCCGTTTCTGCCGGGCGCTCAATTCTCATGTACGGCCCGCCGGGCAACGGGAAATCCAGTATTTCCAACGGCATCCGCGACGCGCTTGGCGACAAGGTCTATGTCCCCCGCGCCATTGAATACGCAGGCCAAGTCATCACCGTCTATGACCCGATCGTGCACTCCGCTGCCGAAGCCGAAGTCCAAGACCCGACCTCTCTGCGCCGCGTAACTCGCTTTGACAGCCGCTATGTCTGCTGCGAGCGGCCTACTGTCATCACCGGCGGCGAGTTGACGCTCGACATGCTTGATCTGGTCTACAACCCCACCGCACGCACCTATCAGGCGCCGCTGCAACTCAAGGCCACTGGCGGCATCTTCATCGTCGACGACCTTGGCCGCCAGCAGGAGCCACCGCAGAGCATCATCAACCGCTGGATCGTCCCGCTGGAAGAAAGCAAAGACATCCTCGCCCTGCAATCGGGCGAGAAGTTTGAAGTGCCCTTCGACACGCTGGTAATTTTCTCCACCAACTTCCACCCGAATGAGATTTTCGACCAAGCCGCCCTGCGCCGGATCTTCTTCAAGATCAAGATCGACGGGCCGAACCAGCAGAACTTCCTCAAGATTTTCGCCATGGTCGCCAAGAAACGCGGCATGGCCTTGGACGAGGCGACACTGGTGCATTTGCTCAAGGTCAAATACCCCACCATCGACAACGTCTACGCGAACTACCAGCCGATCTTCCTCATCGACCAGATGATTGCGATCTGCGAGTTTGAAGGCATCCCCTATCAAATGTCCCCCGAACTGGTTGACCGCGCCTGGGCCAATATGTTCGTCAAAGACGAGGTCATCGTAAAATAACGCGACCGCACTGGCGGGCCGCGCAGGCAAGGCTACATTGGCCAACATGCGCGCCCTCCCCCACCAATTCGCCGATTGGTTCGCCCAAAACGGCTGGTCCCTGCACCCGCACCAACAAGACATGCTGAACCGTGCAGACGCGCCCGCTTTGTTGCTCATCGCCCCCACCGGTGGCGGCAAGACCCTTGCAGGTTTCCTGCCCACCCTCGTCGATTTGGCCGAAGAACCGCATGAGGGGATGCACACGCTCTACATCTCGCCGCTCAAGGCATTGGCGGCGGACATCAAACGCAACCTCACCCGCCCGGTGACCGATATGGGTCTGCCCATCCGCATCGAAGACCGCACCGGCGATACCTCGCAGTCACGCCGCCGCCGCCAGCGCGCCGACCCGCCGCATATCCTGCTGACCACCCCCGAAAGCCTTGCCCTGCTGACGTCCTACGACGACGCCGCCCGGACCTTTCGCGGGCTAAAACGCGTGGTGATCGACGAAATCCACGCGCTCGCCGAAAGCAAACGCGGCGATCAACTGATGCTGGCCCTGACCCGGCTGCAAGCGCTCTGCCCCGACCTCAAACGCGTCGGCCTGTCGGCGACGGTTGAAGACCCCGCCGCTATCGCCCACCTCATGGCGCGCCACCCCGACCCCTGCGAAGTGCTGCTGGCCGATCCCGGCCCCGCCCCCGACATTCAGATGCTGCGCACTGAAGAAGCCCCGCCCTGGGCCGGGGGTGGCGCGGCCTATGCCATCCCGGCGGTGCTCGAACAGGTGCGCCAACACAAAACCACGCTGATCTTCCACAACACCCGCGCGCAGGCCGAAATCTTCTTTCACAACCTCTGGCTTGCGAATGACGACAGCCTGCCTATCGCCATCCATCATGGCAGCCTCGACCGGGTGCAACGCGAGAAGGTCGAAGCCGCGATGGTGCGCGGCGACCTGCGGGCCATCGTCTGCACTGGCACGCTGGACCTTGGGATCGACTGGGGCGATGTCGACCTGATCATCCAGATCGGCGCGCCGAAAAACGTCAAACGCCTCGTGCAACGCATCGGCCGCGCCAATCACCGCTACAACGCGCCGTCCAAGGCGCTGCTGGTGCCCGCCAACCGTTTCGAAGTGGTCGAATGCGTCGCCGCCCTAGAAGCCGTCTTAGAGGGCGCGCTCGATGGCGACCCCCGCGGCTCCGGCCCACGGGATGTGCTCTGCCAACATATCCTTATCGCCGCCTGTGCGGGTCCCTTTGACGCCGACGCGCTCTTCGCGCAAATCGGCTCTGCTGGCGCCTACGCCGCCCTCTCCCGCGCGGCCTTCGACGCCTGCCTCGATTTCTGCGCCACGGGCGGCTACGCCCTGCGCGCCTATGACCGCTGGCAACGGCTGCTGCAACGGACCGACGGCATGTGGCAGCTGCGCGACCCGCGCAGCGCGCAGCGCATCCGCATGAACATCGGCACCATTCAAGACACCGACAAACTCAAAGTCCGCATGAAACGCAACCGTGGCGGCAAACCCTTGGGCGAGATCGAAGAAGGCTTCGCCGCGACCCTGACCAAAGGCGACACCTTTCTCATCGGTGGCCAAATCGTGCGCTACGAAGGCCTGCGCGAAACCGTGGTCGAGGTCAGCCGCAACGCCGCGAAAAAGCCCAAAGTGGCCACCTTTGGCGGCACCAAATTCGCCACCTCCACCCAGCTTTCCGCCCGCGTGCAACAAATGTTCACCCAAGACAGCTGGCCCGAACTGCCCCCTCACACCGCCGAATGGCTGGCCCTGCAACGCGAGGTCAGCCAACTGCCGCAACCGGGAGAACTGCTGGTCGAGAGCTTTCCCCATGACGACGCCGAACAGACCGTCTTCTACGGCTTCGCCGGACGCAACGGGCAGCAAACGCTAGGCCTGCTGCTGACAAAACGTATGGAAGACATGGGCCTTCGCCCCCTCGGTTTCGTCGCGACGGATTATGCGACGCTGATCTGGGGATTGGATGCCGTTGACGACCCGGCCCCGCTGCTTGACCCAACGGCATTGCATGACGGCCTGGACAGTTGGCTTGCGGGCAACGCGGTGATGAAGCGCACCTTCCGCGCCGCGGCGACAATCGCGGGTCTTATCGAACGCAACAGCCCACAAGCGCGTAAGTCCGGACGGCAGGCGACGTTCTCCAGCGATATCCTCTACGACACGCTCCTGCGCTACGAGCCTGACCATCTGATGATGGACATCACCCGCGAAGAAGCGCTGCGCGGGCTGGTGGATTTTGGCCGGATCGAAGAAATGCTGACCCGCATCGCCGGCCGCATCGAACACCGTCGCCTGCCCCGCGTCAGTCCTCTCGCCGCGCCATTGTTCCTTGAAATGGGCCGTGTCCCGGTTGAAGGGGCCGCGCAGGAGCGGATGCTTGCCGAAGAGGCCGCGCGTCTTATGGAAGCCTCGGGCCTCGCCCAACTGACGCCTCCACCGTCTAATGTTCCACGCCGACGGGACGGCGCCTGATCATCGGCCGAACGCACTTGGAGCCGTGGCGCAGCGGTATTTGAAAAAGGATGAAGGGGATTAAGGGTTTCTTAACCAACCGGGCACATCCTATCTACGCGGTACAGGCTGCGGAGCCGATGACCGCAAAGGATGAAGGCGCGTCTCGTGTGGGGCAGCAATCCGGTCGCGGGGCGCGCTTTCTACCTTTCATCCTTTCTTAAATACCGCTGCGATTTCCGCGCCTCCCACGCGACGCGGCTGATGGCCCCTTGCCAAATCAGTTGCGATTGCAGATGAACAAAGGATGAACGGACTGGACTTCACTCTGGCCGGTGCGGCGCTGACGGCGCTTGGCTCCGGCGCGTTATGGTGGCGCGAGCATAGCTTGCTCTGCGTAAGCGATCTGCATCTGGGCAAGGCCGAGCGCATCGCCCGGCGTGGGGGAGCAACGCTTCCCCCTTATGAGACCCGCGACACTTTGAACCGGCTTGCGGCGGATTTAGCGGCAACAGAGCCGCGCCATGTGGTTTGCCTGGGAGATAGCTTTGACGACCTTGGCGCCGCGCACGCTCTCCCCGATGAAGAGCGTCAGTGTATCTTGCGTTTGCAAGCAGGACGGCGATGGGACTGGATTGAGGGGAACCATGACCCAGGCCCGTTAGGTCTGGGCGGAGCGCATCTGGCGGAATTGAACCTCGGAGCATTGACCTTTCGCCATATCGCCGAGCCGGGACAACGGGCAGAGGTTTCGGGGCATTACCATCCCAAAGCATCGGTCAGCGCACGCGGACGCAGCATATCGCGTCCTGCGTTTCTTTTTGACAGCGACCGTTTGATCTTGCCTGCCTATGGCACCTACACGGGCGGCCTGCGCAGCAGGTCTCAAGCGCTGTGCAGCCTCATGCGGTCTGATGCCTGCGCCATTCTTACAGGGCCGCAGCCGGTGGCTATCCCTATGCCGAGGAAGGCAGGCTAATGGACCATATCGAGCAGCGCATCCGCGAAAGCTTTGCGGCGCAGACCATGATGCAGACATTGGGCGCAGAGGTGGCAGAGGCCGCCGAAGGCTTGGTCCGGATCACCGCGCCCGTCCTGCCCTTGGCCTTGCAGCAACAGGGGTTTGGCCATGCCGGGCTGACCTTTTCTATTGGTGATTCGGCTGCGGGCTATGCGGCGCTGACGTTGATGCCGCCCCAGGTCGATGTCGTCACTTCGGAGATTAAGATCAACCTCTTGGCACCCGCGCGCGGTGACCGGTTGATCGCCACGGGGCGGGTGGTCAAACCGGGGCGCAGACTTTGCGTCGTGACCGCCGAAGTTCATGCTGAGGCGGATGGCGAGACCAAATTGATCGCCATCCTTCAAGGTACAATCGTGCCGGTAAGCACAAGTTAGGCGGTCAGCCCTTCGGGTTCTTCCAAACCGTTCGCGCGGCAGCAGGCAGTCACGGTATTGGCCAACAGGCAAGCGATGGTCATCGGCCCAACACCGCCAGGCACGGGGGTGATAGCCCCGGCGCGTTCCTTGGCGCTGTCAAAGTGAACGTCGCCAACAAGCTTGGTCTTTCCGTCAATCTCAATGCGGTTGATGCCCACGTCGATCACCGTCGCGCCTTCTTTGATCCAATCCCCCGGCACCATTTCGGGACGACCAACGGCAGCCACGACGATGTCAGCAAGGCGCACGACATCGGGCAGGTCTCGGGTGCGGCTGTGGGCCATTGTGACGGTACAGCTGTCGCCCAGCAGCAGTTGCGCCATCGGCTTGCCGACGATGTTGGAGCGGCCGATCACCACCGCGTCCATTCCCGACAAATCGCCGAGATAATCCCGCAGCATCATCAGACAGCCCAGCGGCGTGCAGGGCACCATGCTTTTCTGACCGGTGCCAAGCAGACCAACGTTGGAGATGTGGAAACCGTCCACATCCTTGGCTGGAGAGACGGCGTTTACCACGCGTTTTTCGTCCATATGTTCAGGCAGCGGCAGTTGCACCAAAATCCCGTGGATTTCGGGATCGTTGTTCAGTTGATCGATCAGCGCCAGCACCTCGTCCTGCGCGACATTGGCAGGAAGCTTGTGTTCCACCGATTTCATGCCCACTTCGCGGGTCATTTTGCCCTTGGAGCGGACATAGACCTGACTGGCCGGGTCTTCGCCGACCAACACGACCGCAAGGCCCGGTGTGATGCCGTGATCGGCCTCTAGCCGGGCGACATGGCCAGCTACTTTTTCCCGCACCGTGGCCGCAAAGGCCTTACCGTCGATAATTGTCGCTGCCATATCCGTCTCTCTTTCGCCAATGCTGAAGTTGAACACGCCCTACATCACCGCGGCGGGGCGTGTTTGCAACCCGTCTTAGAACAGCCCCTCGACATCGCCATCCGCATTGAGCTTGATCGCCTCGGCAGAGGGCACGCGCGGCAGGCCCGGCATGGTCATGATTTCACCGCAGATCACCACGACGAAACCCGCCCCTGCCGAAAGCCGCACTTCACGCACCGGAACTGAGAAATCACGCGGCGCACCGCGCAAGTCAGGATCGGTTGAAAAGCTGTACTGCGTCTTGGCCATACAGACCGGCAGCTCACCATAGCCCTGATCCTCCCAGTCCTTTAACTGATTGCGGATCTTTTGGTCGGCCAGCACCTCGTCAGCGCGGTAGATGCGTTTGGCGATGGTTTCAATCTTGCGCAGCAGGGGCATGTCGTCGGCGTAGAGCGGCGCGAAATTGGCACTGTCCCCATCCGCAATCTCAGCCACGCGGGTGGCAAGGTCTGCCGAGCCTTCGGAGCCAAGTTCCCAGTGCCGGGACAGGATCGCCTCGGCGCCCTGCTCTGCCACGAAATCTTTCACGGTCTGCACTTCTGCATCTGTGTCCGTAACAAAGTGGTTGATCGCCACCACCACCGGGACGCCAAAGGATTTGACGTTCTCGATATGCTGGCCAAGGTTGGCGCAGCCCTTTTGCACGGCCTCGACGTTCTCTGTTCCCAGATCGGCCTTGGCGACGCCGCCGTTCATCTTCATCGCGCGGACTGTGGCCACCACGACGACAACCGAAGGCGCGAGCCCCGCCTTGCGGCATTTGATGTTCATGAACTTCTCGGCACCGAGGTCCGCGCCAAAGCCTGCTTCGGTTACTACATAATCAGCGAGTTTCAGCGCCGTCGTGGTGGCGATGACGGAGTTGCAACCGTGGGCGATATTGGCGAAGGGGCCGCCGTGGACGAAGGCGGGGTTGTTCTCGAGCGTCTGCACGAGGTTGGGCTGCATCGCGTCTTTCAGCAGCACCGTCATCGCGCCATCGGCCTTTATGTCACGCGCATAGACCGGGCTGCGGTCACGGCGGTAGGCGACGATCATCGCGCCAAGGCGGTCTTGTAGGTCTGCAAGGTTTTTCGAAAGGCAAAGGATCGCCATCACTTCGGAGGCCACCGTGATGTCGAACCCGCTTTCGCGCGGGAAACCGTTTGGCACACCTCCTAAGGACGCCGTGATCTGCCGCAGGGCGCGGTCGTTCATATCCACCACGCGGCGCCAAACGACGCGGCGGGTGTCGATCTCAAGTTCATTGCCCCAATAGATATGATTGTCGATCATCGCCGCCAGCAGGTTGTGCGCGCTGGTGATCGCGTGGAAATCGCCAGTGAAGTGAAGGTTCATCTCTTCCATCGGCACGATCTGGGCATAGCCGCCGCCCGCGGCACCGCCCTTCATGCCAAAGTTCGGCCCGAGCGACGCTTCGCGGATGCAGACCGCCGCCTTTTTGCCGATGCGGTTGAGCCCATCGCCCAGACCCACCGTAGTCGTCGTCTTGCCCTCGCCCGCAGGCGTCGGGTTGATCGCGGTGACGAGGATCAGCGTACCGTCGGGGCGGTCCTGAACGGAGTCGATAAAGCTTTGGCTGACCTTTGCCTTATCATGGCCATAGGGCAGCAGGTCGTCACTGGAGATGCCAAGTTTCGCGCCAATTTCCTGAATAGGGCGTTTTGTCGCCTCGCGCGCGATTTGGATGTCGGTCTTGAAAGCCATTGAATTCCCCTGTTGCCGTTTGTCGCACTTTTATAATCCAGCAATACAGGCACAAGGGGCTGATCAGAGGCCGTATTTCCGACACTCAAAGAGCGCGAAACGGCGCGCGATCAGTCGAGATGCGGCCAGAGGGGTTGATTTGGCACGAACAGACGCAGTTCATCGCCAAGGTTCAGCGGCCCCTCACGCTCGACCCAAGCTGTCACCCCGCGCTTGCCCTTGGCCGCCACTTTGAAGCCTTTGCCGTGCCCGGGCGCTTCGGTTTCAATTTCGCGCGCGGGCAAGTGGCAGGGGCCGTTTTCAAGATCGACGACCAGCGTCGTTCCTTGGGCGTTTTGCAGCCGCGAGCCGGGGGGAACGAGGGTGAAATCGGGAATGCCTTCGACAATGATAGACACGCCGAGCAAAGTTGGGTCGAGCGCGGGCAGGTCTATAGCCGCGGCGATCTCGGCCATCTCTTCTGCTGATAGGATCGACAACTGCCGGGTGTTGCGAATCTCCGTACCCTTGGCATGGAGGTTGCGTACGCGCACGCAGGCGGGCCGGGTTAGACCGGCGTGAAAGTCCCCCTCAAATCCTTCAAAGCGGGCGAATGCCTGTTCCAGCGGGGCCGAGCGAATGGTCTTGCGGTCCTGCGGGACCATGCCAAGCCATGTGATGCGGGCAATGTGGTCTGTCGTACGTAGTTCAGGCATGGCGTCGTCCTAAGAAGTGCGGTTTGAAGCGGCGGTGCGAGTCGTCAGTGCCGTGTCTGCGATTATTGACGGGTCAAATGCACCTTGAAACCGCCCCCGCTTATTGAGGCTTTGGCAAGCGCACGGGCCGTATAGACAAGCTCCATGCCGAAAGACTTGAGGTAAAACGGCGAGACATAGCCCGGCCCCATGACGACGCGGTAGGACATGTCGCAGAGCACAGAGGCGCCATCTTGCTTTACGGCCTGAGTGGCGATCTGCACGACACGCCGGCCGTCATACATAGCGCGCGGCGACGGGCAGGTTTCGGCATTGGCGAGGGACGCAAAGAGTTCGGGTGGAAAGACGACACCAGCCGGCACCTTTGCCGCAACTGACATATCGGTCATCTCAGAGGACGGCGTCACCGTCACCGACGTCGCTTGGTTGGCTTTGCGGACAATCGCGATATCGCGCGTTTCGCTGCCCCGGTTCGTGCCAAGGTAGTCGACCTCATCCCCTTTGAGCCGAGTTACCGCGTTGAATGTCCCGTTCTTGATGCCGAAGGGCGCATTATTCAACGACAACAAAAAGGCTGCATTCCGGCTCTGCCCATTGAACTGCAAGGTGCCCAATTGGCGCGCGCCTAATGACACCGTGTAGGTCTGGTTTTCAGCAAAAGTCGGTCCGGCCAGCATCGCGAAAAGAGCGGCCACTGGGAGAAGTAAGCGTATCATTAATAAATCCGTCGGTTGAGACCTGTAGTCATGCTATCTCCTCCGGGGCTGTTATGCGACAGCCGAATTTTCGTGGGTTTGTGAACTGGCGAGCATGGGCGAACCCTCGCTTTTAAAAAAGGGTGATCGCCTGAAGCCCCGATAGCAAGCCAGCCGTCTAGCACTCCGAAACGCAAAGACCCCGCCGAGGCCGGGTCTTTTTTTGGTTGTTGTCTATCGTCGGATCAGACCGAAGGCTCAGGCTCCATCCCGCCATCCTTCGGCGGGGTTTTCTTGCCCTTCGCCTTGGGGATCGCGGTAACGCTGGGCGCGCTACCGGCATCGGAGTTGTCATCATCCGAGTCTTCCGAAGGCGGCAGGCCTTCCATCACCCGTTTGATCTCATCCCCGGTTAGGGTCTCATATTCCAGCAGACCTTGGGCCAGACGCTCGAAGTCCACCTCTTTCTCGGTGATGATCCGCATCGCGTGGTCATAGCCGTCTTGAATGAACTTCTGGACCTCTTTTTCGACCAATTCCTTAGTATTGGCCGAGACCGAGAAACCCGCAGTGTTGCCCTGATAGCCCTGTGCGGCTTCGGAATAGTCGATGTTGCCGACCTTGTCCGACATGCCCCATTGCAGCACCATCGCACGGGCCAACGCGCTGGCCTGCTGGATGTCGCCCGCCGGGCCGTTGGATACGGAATCGGGGCCATACTTATGGATCTCAGCCGCTTTGCCCGCCATGGCCATGGCCAAACGCTGGTGGCATTCGTCCTTGAACATGTTCAACCGGTCGATCTCAGGCAGGCTCATCACCATGCCAAGCGCACCGCCGCGCGGGATGATCGTGGCCTTGTAGACCGGATCACATTTGGGCAGCGTCATACCCACCAGCGCGTGACCGGCTTCGTGATAGGCGGTCATTTCCTTTTGCTCGGCGGTCATCACCATCGAGCGCCGCTCCGGCCCCATCATCACCTTGTCCTTAGCCTGTTCGAAATCGACCATGGTGACGAAGCGGCGGCCCACACGGGCAGCCATAAGTGCGGCCTCATTCACGAGGTTCGCCAGATCAGCACCCGAGAAGCCCGGCGTCCCGCGCGCGATGATGCGCAGGTCAACATCCGGCCCCAGCGGGGTCTTGCGGGCGTGGACCGAGAGGATCTTCTCGCGGCCTTTGATGTCGGGGTTCGGCACGGTGACCTGACGGTCAAAACGGCCCGGACGCAGCAGCGCGGGGTCAAGCACGTCACGGCGGTTGGTCGCGGCGAGGATGATGACACCTTCGTTGCTCTCAAAACCATCCATCTCGACCAGAAGCTGGTTCAAGGTCTGCTCACGCTCGTCATTGCCGCCGCCATAGCCGGCACCCCGGTGTCGGCCCACGGCGTCGATCTCATCAATAAAGACGATACATGGGGCGTTTTTCTTGGCCTGCTCGAACATGTCGCGGACACGGCTTGCACCCACACCCACGAACATCTCGACAAAGTCGGAGCCGGAAATGGTGAAGAACGGCACACCCGCCTCGCCCGCAATCGCCCGCGCCAGCAATGTTTTACCAGTGCCCGGAGGGCCAACGAGCAGCGCGCCTTTGGGGATTTTGCCGCCCAAGCGCGAGAACTTCTGCGGGTTGCGCAGGAACTCGACGATTTCCTCAAGCTCTTCCTTGGCCTCATCAATGCCCGCGACATCGTCGAAGGTCACACGGCCTTGCTTTTCCGTCAGCATCTTGGCCTTGGATTTGCCAAAGCCCATGGCACCGCCTTTGCCGCCCCCCTGCATCCGGTTCATGAAATAAATCCAGACACCAATAAGCAGCGCGATCGGCAGCAGGGACACGAGGAAGGTCGTGAAACCAGATTGCTCTTGCGGGCGTGCCTTTACAGGCACTTCGTTAGAGATCAACAACTGCGTAAGCTCTGCGTCTTCGGGCTTGATCGTCAGGTAATCCGCGCCATCTGCCTTGCGAAAGCGCACTTGCTCGCCATCCAGCGTCACGTTGCGCACGTCACCTTGCTGAACCGATGTCACGAATTCGGAATAGCTGACCTCGTTGTTTTGAAGCGATCCGCTGGAGCCGCTAAACAGGTTGAACAGCGCCAAGACCAGCAGCATCAGAACGACCCAGAAGGCGAGGTTACGAACATTTCCCAAGGGAATTCTCCTACATTCACATGACGACAGGCAAGTCCTGCAGTCCAAGGTGCGCCCGTCTGGGCAGCCACCACACTAAGATAGACATGATACGCTCATGTTCAATGCGATAATGGCGCGGTTTTAAGCCATGCCGCATCGCGTTCAAGCTGCACATGCCATTTCTGGGCAAGTCCGGCAAGGGGCGCTGCGAGCAGCGTGTCGCCTTGCCATATCGCAGGGGTTGAAAGTAGCACTGCGCGCGGGCGCCGCGTGTCGCGCCATGTTGGACATTGAGCAAGCCCCTCTTGACCCAACGCGCGCAACTGGACACTGGCGCTCGGTGGTGCCGCAGATTGCGCACGCCAGCGGCTGTCCCAAAGCTGCTCAACAGGCGTGGTTATGTCCTTAACCGCATTGAACTCTCGGAACACCCAAACCTCCCCCCGGCGGCGCAGCGCCTGACAACCATCCAGCGTGCCCGCCCGGCCTTGGGCCAATCCATCGATCAATGACCGCACGGCGGTGCTGCGGGGGGCGTAGGGTTTGGCGCTGATCCACCCAATAGCGCGCAGCATCAGACGGCGGCGGATTTCCTCCGGTAGCGCGAAGAAACCTTCTGCCTCGATCACCACAGCCCCTGCATCATTGCGCAGGAACGCTGCGGTGGCCCAATCTGCATAGTGGTCCAATGCCGCACGGGCTGAGGCCATGTTCGCGGCGACATCGGCGAGTGCTTCTGGCTCGAGCCCTAGCGGCGCGACTGCGGCCAATGTCTGACGGGTACGGATGCGGGTATAGTGGGGATCATCATTGCTGGGGTCTTCGACCCATTCGATGTGGTGCCGTTGCAAATACGCTCGCAACGTTTGGCGGCGCACAGCAAGCATGGGGCGGGCCCATGTGATCCCGAGCCGGTGGCTCTGCGGGTCCATACCCGACAACCCATCAACCCCCGCCCGGCGGGCGAGCCGCATAATCAGGGTTTCCGCTTGGTCGTCTGCGGTATGCCCCAAAGCCACGATGGGCAAGTCATGCCGCCGCGCCCAGTCTGCCATCAAGCCGTACCGGGCATCGCGGGCCGCGTTTTGCAGGTTGCCCTGCCCGTCCCATCCCCGCCACGCCAAGGTATCATGCGACAAACCAAGAGCGGCAGCCTGTCGGGCCACGAAATGCGCCTCCTCAGCGGCCTCTGGACGCAGACCGTGGTCGACGGTCACCACCCGCAGCACAGATCCCGCCGCCGCGCAATGCGCGTGCAGCAGGTGCATCAGTGCTATAGAATCGCCCCCGCCCGAAACAGCAACGCCAAGCCGGGGCGGCAGGGTGCCGCCCAAGCCCGCGATGACCGCCTCGGCCAGCCGCGCATCAGCCGGGGCGGCGCGCTGGTCCATCGGCGGTTAGGAACAGCCCAGCGTCTGACGCTGCGCCTGCGCTTCACTGACCTGCGGGGCATTGGGGAAACGCACTGCCACTTCGGCAAGGGTCACACAGGCTTCTTGCGTCTGCTCCAGCGTGCCGAGCGACCGGCCTAATTCAAACAGCGATTGCGGGGCCACTGGCCCTTCGGGGTCGCTGCTAAAGGCCGCAAGATAGGCGCGGGCGGCTTCGCGGTTGTCGCCCAAGCCCGTCAGCGCTTCGCCGCGGCGCAACTCGGCCTCGGCGGCTAGCGGACCACCGGGGTAGGTTTGGTTGAAGGTCGCAAAGAGGTCTGCGGCGCTGCGAAAGTCACCGGATGCGAGCGCCCCCTGCGCCCGCTCGAAATCGGCCTTCTCGCTGACCGCCAGCTCTGCTTCGTTAATTGGCGTGACGATGCCGCCCGAGGTGGCCGCCCCGCTGTTGGGGCTGCCCCCGGTGGCGGGATCGATCTCGGTGACTTCCCGCTCTCCGTCCGAGGTCGGCGCTGCCACGGCGGGCTTTTCGCCACCGCCAAGCGTCGACGTCTCGCCAAGCGCGCCCAGATCGCCGCCCTCAAGCTCGACCAGACGGTACTCCAGATCGCCGATCCGGTTGGTGCCATCGGTCACCACGCGGTTGATCCGGTTTTCCATCTCCTCGGTCTTGGAGGTCAGGCGCTGCAATTCGCTTTCCATCGTGCTGACCCGTTCGAGCACCGAAGAGCCCCCGGTATCGACCGACCCACCGCCCGTGGTGGACAGTTCCCGGCGCAGCTTTTGCACCTCGACGTTCAACACGGTCAACTGCTGGCGAATATCCGCCAGCGTTTGATCGTTGTCCTGCGCCATAAGCGCGGCAGGGGCGGTCATCAGCCCCATCGCCGCGACGAAGATAAATCGCTTCAGCACATTGGCCTCCTTGGATTGGTTGTTACCGAGCGCCGCCTTAGCTGGTCAGCGCACCACCGGCGAGCACAGTCACCGCGCGGCGGTTCTTGGCATAGCAGGCTTCTTCCGAGCAGATCTCGATCGGGCGCTCTTTGCCGTAGCTGATCGTCTTGAGCCGCGATGCCGAGATGCCTTTGGAGATCATATATTCGCGCACAGCATTGGCCCGGCGTCCACCAAGCGCGATGTTGTATTCGCGTGTGCCCTGCTCGTCTGCGTGACCTTCGATCACGGCCTGATAGTCAGAGTTGGTCTGCAACCAAGCAACCTGCCCGTCGAGGGTCGCACGGCCTGCATCCGTCAGGGTGGATTGGTCCACCATGAAGAGCACCCGGTCGCCGACGGCCTGCTGAAAATAGGCGGTGGAGGTCGGGTCATTGGCGCTGCCCGGTACGATACCGGCATTGGCACCTGCGCCTGCATTGGCCCCGGCCCCGCCCATGCCATCGGCACCGAAACGGTCAGGGTTGGTACAGGCCGACACGGCCAGCGCGGAAATCAAAAGCGTGCTCGTCAGAATGCGTTTCATGGGGTCTGCCCTCTCTGTGGTGGCGTTGCTGTTGGTGGTGTTAACACAGGCGCGGGATCATGGGAATTGCCCGCGCCTGTGAGGAAATGATGTTGGCTCAGTTCTGCAAGGGCGACCAAGACGGGTCCGACCCGCCTTCAGGCGTGCGTACCGGCTTGAGGTTCCGCCCTGAAATATCGACCGAATAGAGCGAGGATGAGCCGCCCGCGCCTTGGGTCTCGCGCGCGAACATGATGACGCGGCCATTGGGCGCCCATGTTGGGCCTTCATCAAGGAAGGACGCCGTGAGCAAACGCTCTTCCGAGCCATCCGTACGCATCACACCAATGTGAAAGCGGCCCTTGTTCTGCTTGGTAAAGGCGATGAGATCCCCACGCGGCGACCAAACCGGCGTGCCATAACGGCCTTCGCCAAAGGAAATGCGCGTCGCTTCGCCCCCGGTTGCGGGCATGATGTAGAGCTGCTGGCTGCCTGAACGGTCGCTTTCAAAGACGATTTGGCTGCCATCAGGCGAGAAGCTGGGGGCGGTCTCAATCGCGGGGGTGTTGGTCAGGCGCACCGATTGGCCAGAGTTGATGTCCATCGTGTAGATGTCAGTATTGCCGCCTTGGCTCAGCGAATAGACCACGGTCTGACCGCTGGGCGAGAAACGGGGCGCAAAGCTCATGGTGCCCTCGGCGCTCTCCAATGCACGGCGCTGGACGGAACCAATGTCGAGCACATAGATGCGCGGGAAACCGCTTTCATAGCTGGTGTAGAGCACGCGGTTGCCATCGGGCGAGAAACGCGGGGCGAGCACGATGGAGCCGGATTCGGTCAGATACTTCAGGTTCGCCCCGTCGTAATCCATGATCGCCAGCCGCTTCTGACGGTCGTCCTTTGGCCCGGTTTCCGAGACATAGACCACGCGGCTGTCAAAATAGCCGCCCTCCCCGGTGATCCGGCTATAGACCGCATCGGCCACCTTATGCGCCATGCGGCGCCAGCCGTCGACGGTGCCGGAAAACTGCAAACCGCCCTGCCCATTTGCGTCGACCAGTTCCTCGCCTGAGAAGACGTCATAGACGCGAAACTTAACGTTCACACTGTTGCCAGTGACATTGACCGCGCCTGCAATCAGCGCCTGCGCGTTGATTGCTTTCCAATCGGCATATTCAACCGGCGCGTTAAAGTCGCTCACGGTAGAGATATAGGCGCTGGCCGGGATCTCACGAAACAGGCCGGTGCCGGTCAGGTCTTCCGAAACGACGCGGGAGATGTCGACCGCAAGCTGCCCTGCCTCGCCGCTTTCGGGCTGGAAGCTGGGCACGGCAAAGGGCAAAGGCTCGATGGTTGGATCATCGATCACGATGCGCAGCGGTTCGGCGCGGGCTGGATCAGGGGCCAGCGTAAATACGGCGGCGGCACTCAGCGCCAGCAGTCCCAGAAGTCTTGTCAGCATGTTATCGGCTCCTCATTGGGTCGAATGTCATCTCGATGTCTTGCCATTGGCTGTATTTTTCCTGCGGCAGGTCGTAGCCCCGACTGCCGCAGCGGATCACGGCCCGTTTGGCGGCTTCAAAGGCTTGGCGGGCGGCGGCATCGCTGCCGCCACTGGAGCTTAGCAGCCGGATCGAACTGGCGACCGGCGTACCGTCTTGGTTCATCTGCAGTCCCACAATCACGGTGGTCCGCGATGCTTCTGTCGACAGCGCGCCGATGTTCCAGCAAGCCGATACGGCCACGCGCAAGCTTTCGCGTTCACCAGAGGACAGCGGCGGCCCGCTCGGCGCAGGGGCTTCGGCTTCCGGCGAACCGAGCGCTTCGCTCAGGGCGTCGGCAATGGCGTCTTGGGTCGAGCTTGGCGTCTCAGCAGGTTCCGGCGTCGGCTCCGGCTCGGGAGTTGGTTCAGGCTCGGGCGTCGGCGCAGGCGTTTCGGCAGGTTCTTCCGGTGCCTCTGCCACCTCAACGGGCGGCGGCGGTGGGGGGCGACGACCGGGCGGGCGCGGTGAGGCAGCCGGGGCCTTGTCGGCCTCGGTCACGATCTCGGTGGTGCTGTCCTCCGGCGTCTGTGCTTCTTGCGGTTCTTCCACGACGGTCTCCGCCTCGGCCTCGGCATCAGGCGCCACGGCGGGCTGCTCGTCCAAATCAGGACGGACCTCGGGGTCGGGCTGCTCCACAGGCTCCGGCGCCACACGCGGCGCTTCGCGTGGGGTGGCTTCAGGAGCGATTTCGGGCACCAGAACGGCGGTGTCACCAATCGGCTCGGGCATTTCGGGGGCTGTGTCATCCACTTCGGTCTGCGGCGGCAGTTCCAGCTCGGTCACCTCTGGCGGCGTGTCCTCGGGCGGGGTCTCGGTCTGCACTGGTTCGGGTTGTTCGATGGCGGTGTCCGGCTCTGCCGTAACGTCGGGGGCGTCTTCCGTTACCTCGGGCGGCGCGGGCTGGGCGACTTCGGTGGTCGAAGACGGTGCCTGCTGCGCTGCAACCAGCGCGTCATATTCCGCTGCCGAAATCACCGACACCTCGGTCATCTGAACAGGCTCGGGCTCGGAGGTGAAGATGTTCCCGAAGAACAGCCAGCCGATAAGACCCAGATGCCCGGCACCTGATATATAATGCCCGGAATGCACGGCTCAGCCACCCGACGCGTCGCTGCCGTCCAACGCCGGGCCGCCGATGTCGGTCACCAGACCGATGTTGGAAAAGCCGCCTGCGTTGAGCGCGCCCATGACTTCCATGATCTGCGCATAGGGCACCTTGCCATCCGCGCGCAGGAACACGCGGTCGCTGGCCCGCTCCGACGCAATGGCGCGCAATTTGGTCACAAGCTGGTCTTTCGGCGTTTCGGTGGTTTGAATCTGCACCGAGCCTTCGGCGGTGACGGTCACGGTCAGCGGCTCTTCTTGCTCAGACGGCAACGCACTGGCGGCGGTTTTCGGCAGTTCCACCGGCACACCGACGGTCAGCAGCGGGGCCGCGACCATGAAGATGATCAAGAGCACCAGCATGACGTCGACAAAGGGCGTGACGTTGATCTCGGCCATCGGCTGCGCGCGACCACGTCTGCGCCCCCGTCCGCCCTGTTTTTTCATGACACCCGCGCCCATGGCTTAGCTGTCCAACTGGCGGCTGAGGATGGTAGCGAACTCATCCGAGAAGGCCTCATAATTGCCAAGGATGCGGTCACTGTCGGCGCTGAGCTTGTTGTAAAATACAACCGCCGGGATCGCGGCCAGAAGGCCGATGCCGGTCGCCAACAGCGCCTCGGCGATGCCCGGCGCCACAACGGCGAGGTTGGTGTTTTGCTGGGCTGCGATCTCGATGAAGGAGTTCATGATGCCGAAGACGGTCCCAAACAGACCCACGAAAGGCGCGGTGGAGCCGACGGTGGCCAGAACCGGCAGGCCCTTTTGCAGACGCTCGGCTTCTTTGGCGATGGCCACGTCCATCGAGCGGTCGATGCGTGCGGTGGCCCCGGGGATCAGCGCGCCATCTTCGCGGTGCGAGCGGCGCCATTCGGACATGCCGGCGGCAAAAATTTTCTCTGACGGCCCGTCAGGATCGGCGCCAATGGTGTCAAACAGCCCGTCGAGCGGCTCGCCCGACCAGAACGCCTGATCGAACTGCGCGGCCTCGGCGCGGGCCTTGCGGTACTGAATGGTCTTTTGAACGATGATTGACCAAGACCAGAACGAGGCCCCGATCAGCATGATCATTACGAGTTTGACGGTCACCGTCGCCTTGGCGAACAGCCCCCACAAGGAGAAATCCATCTCCTGCGCCAATGCCAGCGTCTCTGCTTCCATGTGTCTATGCTCTTTCCTGCCACCCCATTTGGGGCAATCTGCCTCTTGGGCCCGTGTTTTCGGGCCTCAATTTGGCGCAAAGCTAGCTGACTGCAACCGGGATTGCCAGAATTATGGTATTAGCTCGCCGAATTGCCGTCGGACTGGCGGAGTTTCGCTGGCAGACGGGTGGGTCGGCCTTCGGTTGTCATGCAGACCGCCGTCACTTTGGCGCGGAAAATCACCTTGCCGTCGCGGACCACATCCTGATCAAAGACCCACCGCACCGGCCCTTCGGCCTGATGCGTGGTCAGCACCTCCAACCGGTCGCCAAAGCGCGCCGCCCCGATATAGTCAGCCTCGACCCTAGTCACGGCAAAGACCAAACCGCCGTCGCGCATGGCGCGCTGGTCTAGGCCGAGTTGTTCGACAATGTCCGAGCGTGCGCGTTCGATGTAGCGCAGGTAGTTGGCGTAATAGACGATGCCCGCCATGTCGGTGTCTTCGTAGAAGATGCGGACCGGGAAGCTATGGCTCATGCCGACACCCGCGCGGCGAGGCGGAGCGCATGGCTGGCGTCATTGGCGGCAGGGGGCATCACCGGATCATAGGCGGCCCGGATCACATCAGCCACTTCGGGGCGCAGCACCAACGCCTCATCTGCCAGCGCCAGCGGCGATTGCTCGGCAAAGGCCGCGTCGGACCAGAGCAGAATGATTTGCACCGCTTGGCTCAGCGCCAAGACCTGTGCCGACATATCGCGCAAGCTGTCGTCCATGCGCAGGAACACGAAGGCCGCCTTGATGGCGCCGTTCTCCTCAAAGCGGAAAAAGCGGTATTGGTTCGCCCCCGCCGCCTGCAAGCGGTCCACCTGCCCTGCAAGGTCCGGCACCAGACCGTCCATCCCCGGCACGTCCAACAACTCGGCCCAATCGGCAAAGAAGAACATCATAACATTGCTGCCCAACTCGGGGTCGGTCTCGACCATATCATGGCCCGCAAGGCTGGCGACGGCCTCAAGCGCGCCCTTGATCACCGGGAGCGCGTCTTCTTCGACGCCAAAGACCACCGGCGCGATGGGGCGGCCCCAGCGGGCAAAGGCGAACTGCCCGTCGCGGCGGGTGAAAAGGGTCTCGATCTGCTCTGCTGTCATCGTCATCTGTCTTACCTT